>Ga0164297_10003611_pt1 | contig 14296 bp, 17 predicted proteins | sample GEODES058metaG_FD_113539 | JGI IMG/M metagenome (GOLD analysis project Ga0164297, IMG submission 113539) | Dystrophic lake water microbial communities from Trout Bog Lake, Wisconsin, USA - GEODES058 metaG | ecosystem: Environmental > Aquatic > Freshwater > Lake | place: USA: Trout Bog Lake... | reverse complement strand
TCTGGGGCTTGAGAGCGAGCCGAAAGGCTCAATGAACAAGCCAGCAATGCAACACAAACCCACAAAACTGAGCCCTCACGATGAACAAAAAGACCACTTATTTTTTTCATCCCTGTCTCCTTTGAATATGGAAAAAAGCTCACGAGGAGCCAGATAGTAAACTAAGCGATAGTATTCAGTCCGAATTCCAGCTGCAACTATTTCTCAAGCCAGTGGGGTTGAACCTTGGATTGCTCTAAAACGTAGAGAGCCATTTGCTCTCGAGTGGTGACCCAAATCTCAGGTTGAGCAATCGCAAGGGTCATGATTTCATCAAAAACCCAAGCGCCGGACGGACGCCCAAAAACATGAGTATGAGCCGTCACGTCCAACATCAGAGGACCACTTTCTCGGTTCAACATGGCCTCCATAGTGTTTTCATACACATTGAGCATGTGCCTGGCCGAATGCCCATAGCGAATGCTGGTTGGTAAATCATTGACATCCATGGTCAATGGAATACACACAATCGAGCGATCGCCAAATTGCTTGATGTATGGGCGATCGTCATCATTGCAGTCACCGTGGTGCAAATAACCTTGCTCTGCAAGCAATCTGGTGGTGATGAGGCTTCCAGTTCCCCTGGGACTAATCCAACCTTTGGGTGAAACCCCGCTGACTTGAGAGAGCAAGTCGTGGTTGCGGTGAAAATTGGCCAACTCCTCAGTCTCACTCAAGTAAACAGGCAATACATCCATGCCCCAAGAATGATTCACGATTTCATGGCCTCTTTGGTAAATCTCTTTCACAGAAGAGGGAGCAGTTTGGGCCAACACGCCATTGACCATGACACTTGTTTTAACCCCTCTGTGATCTGCAAAATCCAGCAAGCGATTGATGCCACGAACTGCACCAAAACTAGCCCATGAATGGGCATTGGTGTCAAAATACCCAGGCTTTAAGACGTTGCCCATCGGACCAATACCAGGAGCCTGACCCTCTGACCAAGCTTCATATGCAATGTTAAAAATGACGGCAACGCGCTTTCCACTGGGCCATCTGAAATGATCATTGAGTCGTATGGTTTGTTCAGTCATGGCGCTTACTTGGTTAAATTTCTGAGTTCGTTTTCCTTGTCGGCCTTAAGCACCTCATTAAAAAGAGATGAAAAGTCACGCGCGCACCTCATGAGCAATCGAGTGGGAACGCCCAAAACATATGAAATGGAGTATTCCGAATAGATACAAGACGCAACTGGAGTTGCCCTCACTTCCAAGGGGAAGAATGGTATTTTTTCGGAGGCTGAATTTTTGATCACCTCCAATTGACTCACTCGCCCCGGATCATTTGCAAAGGCACGTCCCACCAAAGTGATGGTTTTCTTGTCTGTGTCCAATCGACTCCAAAATGGGTACGTCGTGCCTCTAGAAGTGTAGACCTCCCCACCCATTTTGTTGTCAATGCGAGCATCCGTTTTGTTTTTTTCGTAATAAGCAATCAAGTTTTCAATCGAAATATCCACCGCCTTGAGAATCATGATGTTGGTGTCATTGGCTTGACTGCGAGTCTCCTCACAAACATCCAAAATCTTAGACGAAATGCGATTCACATCCTCTCTCTGAAACTTACGCTTGACCAATAAATTTTGAAGGGTAATATAAACATCGTCAAACACGCTGGGACTGACACGAATGTCAGGTGTTGAAGACTGCATGGGACCGTCTAAATATGCGCGGTCGGGTTTTCTAAGAATGTATTGGCTGTAGTTGATTTGATCCTCAATCATTTTCTCCATCACCACATTGAAAAAATAGTGGCGAATGGCTCGTTGAGAGGTCACCTCTTCAAAAAATTGTTGCAGCAGTTGCTTAAAAACCGTCTGCCCACCATATTTTTTCATTTCATTGAGCATGTACTATCTTTCTTTAGTTGAGCAATATTTATAAACATCTTTATTTGGCGATCAAGAGCAAATCTTTCCCGCCATAGCTCCGTACTCGGTTACTTTGACAGATCGCACCTTATTGGTAAATAGTTGATTTCCCTATTGAAGGCGAGACATGTAATATACACTCTTGCCTCTGAGCTCAAGACCATCTCTGGGATGGCGAGTGAATGTTCATTTCAGCAATTGATTTGCCCCCGTAACGCGTTCTAATTACTAATTTCCTTGCACCATGAGCAACCCCAAACGCATCGCTTTGATTCACGCCACCCCTTTGGCCATGGAGCCCATCGCAAACGCCTTTGCGCGCTTGGCTCCTGAGCTTGAGCCTTTTAATTTATTAGAGGACTCCCTCTCTCGGGATCAAGCACAAGCCAAATCCATCTCACCAGCCATGTTCACGCGATTTGAACGCCTGAGTGAATACGCAATCCTAAATGGTGCCAGCGGTATTCTTTTCACATGCTCCGCTTTTGGACCCGCAATTGAGGCGTGCGCAGCTAAACACAGCATTCCAATTCTCAAGCCCAACGAGGCCATGTTCGAACAATGCTTGAAGTTTGCACCCGAGAGATCCATCTTGAAGGTCGCTTTGGTAGCCACTTTTGAGGCATCCCTTGCGCCCATGCAAGAGGAATTTTTGGCAATGGCTCAAAATATCAACAGGGAAGTTCACCTATACTGTATTCACGTCAAAGAAGCCATGCAAGATTTGGCCAATGGAGAGGAAGAACTCCACCACTCAAAAATTGCAAAGTCAGTGAGTGAGTTGACAGAGTGCGATGTGATCATGCTGGCACAATTCTCTATGGCTCACGCACACAAATTAACTCAATCCATGACCAAAGCATTGGTGCTCACAAGCCCAGATTGTGCCGCCCTAAGCCTCAATCAACGTTTAACTTCACACGTCTCATGAACCAACGCCGCTTTAACTTTTCTCAAATCAATGGCTTCATTGAACAAGCACTCTTATCTTTGCGCTTTCCTGAAAAAGATGCTGAATTGATCGCCCAATTGATGACCCAAGCAGAATTTCAAGGTTCTGATGGGCATGGGATCATCAGACTTCCCGCCTACACCAAGAGAATTCTCTCGGGTGGGATCAACCTGAATCCCGACATCAAAATCATCAAGGAAAAGGTTGCCACAGCTTTGATCGATGGAGACAACGCGATGGGCCACTTGGTCATGCACAAAGCCACTCAATTGGCCATTGAAAAGGCTAAAAAAACTGGCATAGCATGGGTGGGCAGCCAATTTAGCAACCACGCAGGGCCGGCCTCGCTCTACGCAAAAATGGCCCTTGATCACGACATGATAGGGCTTTATTTTGCCGTTGGAAATGCCAATCACTTACCCCCCTGGGGAGGACTGGATATGCTGTTGTCCACCAATCCCATTGCTGCAGCCATTCCAGCTCTAGAAGAACCCCCCATCGTATTGGACATGGCCACCACCGTTGCAGCTTATGGCAAAGTCAAAGCCAAGGCCCAAAAGGGTGAATTAATGCCTGAGGGCTGGATGATTGACAAAGAAGGGAAACCCCTTTTGGATCCCAATCGCAGCGACGAGGGCTTTTTGCTACCGATTGGTGGCTACAAAGGCTATGGCTTGTCTTTGGTTGTAGGCATTTTGGCCGGCTCTTTGAATGGTGCTGCCATGGGACGCCAAGTCATTGATTTCAACAAAGACTATAAAACCACAACCAACACCGGACAGGCCATCGCCATCATTGATCCCAATGCCTTTGGAGAAGTTGAGGACTTCAAGCGCTCCATTGACCAATTGATCAGGGATATCAAGAATAGCCAAAGGATGCCCAATGTTGACAAAATATGGCTTCCCGGTGAACAAAGTCATGAAAAGAAAGCCCATTTCATGGCCCATGGTGTCGAGCTGTCTGCCCCATTGATTGAACAACTCAATCAACTCGCAGTACAACTGCACATCAAGCCACTTTCTTAAAATTAAAAAACAATCCCCTCTTCATCATGAGCCGTCGTCAATTTCTACTCCAAAGTTTGGCCACTTATTCAGCGTTGACCACCTTGAGTCAAAGCTCTTGGGCTCAAAGCGCTTTCCCTAGTAAACCCATCAAGATGATTGTGCCCTTGGCAGCGGGGAGTGCAGTGGACAATGCAGCTCGAATCGTGATGCAAAAAATCTCCTCCAACATTGGTCTTGGCATCGCCATCGAAAACCAGCCTGGAGCCTCAGGCATCATTGGCGCAGACAAGGTGGCCAAGTCAGCCCCAGACGGATATGTGTGGGGGGGCTTTAACGACAGCATCATGACGATGCTTCCCAATCTTCAAAGCCATATTCCATGGGATATTCAAAAGGATTTTGAACCCATTTCATTGGTTGCGACGGTTGAGTGGGGTATCGTGGTTGAGCAAGACTCCCCTATCAAGACTGCAGCAGATTTGATCGCTTTGGCTAAAAAAAATCCAAGCAAAATCAATTATGGTTCGGGTGGAAATGGCAGCCCCCAACACATGGCCATGGCACTTTTTGCAGCCCAATCGGGTATAAAGTTGACACACGTTCCCTATAAAGGCGCAACCCAAGCCGCTGTTGGCCTGGCTGGCAAAGAGGTAGACGTATGTTTTCAAGGCATTGCAACGGTGAACTCATTGGTCAAGAGTGGAAAGCTCAGGCTAATTGCAGTATCAACACCCAAAAGAATGGCGCAGTTTGCCGACATTCCGACGGTCAATGAATCGGGGCTTACTGGATTTGAATTCAATTCTTGGTTTGCCATGATGGCTCCAGCTGACACACCCAAACCCATCGTGCAGCGAATTTTGAAAGAAGTACTCAAAGCCCTGTCCGATGAAAGCGTGAAGGAACAACTGATTGCCCAAGGTCTGACGCCAAGAGGCAGCACCAGCGAGGAGCTTGCTGTGCTTTTAACCACTCAACTGAGCAAGTATGAAAAACTCATTCACCAAGCTGGCATCTCAATCGAATGAACTCACGTGATGCAGCCATCAGCGTTGGTGCTGCGAGCGGTTAAACTGAATAGCTGAACTTTTCTTTATTTTTAAACCTTAAGTACCTTTTAACATGAACACTTCTTCAACAGGACTTCAATTCACAGACACACTCGTTGGCGAGGGTGAAACTGCAAACATCAACCACGAGGTAAGCGTTCACTACACGGGTTGGCTTTATGAGAACGGAGAAGCCACCGAAAAGTTTGACTCTAGCAAGGATCGCGGCGAGCCCTTTGAATTTTTCTTAGGCGCTGGGATGGTCATTAAAGGCTGGGATGAGGGAGTACAAGGCATGCGCGTTGGTGGCCACCGCACCCTCATCATCCCACCTGAACTCGGTTACGGTGCTCGGGGTGCAGGCGGCGTGATACCACCCAATGCAACTTTGAAGTTTGACATCGAACTGCTCGACGTGATGGAGTAATCAATTGCACTGGACCTCACAAAATGAAATTTCGTTCTTTGAGGTCTTGGTGACAAGAGCATGCTCAAACTTATCTTTCCTCCCGTTCAAAGCTTTACACCTGCGCATTCTCAAAACAGTTCTATTGTTGGGCGCACTTACGTCCACGCTCGCTTGGTGTCAGACCAGCGACATCAATAGATATCCCCAGCGTGCCATTCATTTGATTGTGCCTTTCACCGCAAGCGGTCCTGTGGATACCATGGCTCGGGTCATGGCTCAAAAGCTTGGTGAAACGCTCAATCAAGCGATGATCATCGAAAACCGTGCTGGTGCAGGGGGATCGATTGGCGCAGAATTTGTCGCTCATGCGCCTGCTGATGGCTACACACTTCTTTTTAGCAGTGCTGGTGTGGTGAGCGTGAACCCAAGTTTGAACAAAGTCGGATTTGACACTCTCAAGGATTTTGTGCCAATTGTCAAGGCAGGTTCTTTGGCAAGTGTTCTAGTGGTCAATCCAACCCTCAAAGTCAACTCCATCGGTGAGCTGATTCAATTGGCCAAGAGCAAACCCGGGGAACTCAACTTTGGCTCCTCAGGTCCAGGAAGTGCAAGCCACTTGGCCATGGAGATGTTTGACAGAGCCGCAGACATCAAAATTCTTCACATCGCCTACAAGGGTGCAGCACCTGCGGTCACTGACTTGCTTGCTGGAAATGTTCAAGTCATGCTCATCGGCTTGACCACCGTATTGCCCTTCGTGAACAATGGCAAACTCAAAGCGCTTGGCGTTTCAACACTCACGCCTTCTCCGATCGTGCCTCAACTACCGACCATTGCATCTGCAGGACTCAATGGCTTTGAGGTCAGCAATTGGATGGGCTTTTTCGCACCCATCAACACCCCAAGTCCAATCGTTCAGCGCATCAATGATGACGTCAACCGGATCATCAAACAAAACGACACCAAAATTAAGTTGGCCACTGAGGGCATAGACCCCTCATCGGCTAACACGCCTGGACAATTCAAAGAATATGTCCAATCAGAGATCAACAGGTGGTCCAAAATCATCAAAGAATCCAACATCAAAGATTGAAGCCCCAAGCTATGCAGCAATTGCTGACCCACTCCCTCATTGACACATGCTTGCACCAATTGCCTCAAAAGTTAGGTACTCGTGACCGCGATAATGCCAGACTTTGCTTGATTGATTCTTTGGCTTGCGCTTTCACCGCATTTGAGCAAGCACCAATCAAGGCACTCAAGCGAACATTCTTACCCCATCCAAGTCGCATCGGTTCAAGCCTGATTGGCTACAAAGATAAAGCCAGAAGTGACGATGCAGCATTGATCAATGGAACCATGATCAGCTTGCAGCTATTTGATGACAATCAAGCGCAAATGCGGGGGCACCCATCTGGCCCCTTGTTGCCCGCTGTTTTGGCTGTCTCGGAAGAAGTCAATGCAACCCTAGAGCAAGCACTCACGGCATTTGTGCTTGGCTATGAGCTTGAATGTCGACTGGGCGTTTTATGGAACCCCTCTCATTATGAAAAGGGGTGGCATGCCACCGCAACACAAGGTGCTTTTGGCGCCACATTGGCTAGTGCTTGGTTGAGAAAATTAAATGACGAGCAAACGCTTCACGCTTTCGGCATTTGCGCATCTCTCGCAAGTGGCATTAGAAGGAACTTTGGCACAATGACCATGTCTCTTCACAGTGGTTTGGCCGCCAGCAATGGCGTTAAAGCCTCCAAACTGGCAAGTGAAGGATTCACCGCGGACACCGATGTTTTCGATGGAGCCATGAACATAGGAGATGTTCTCAACTCGCAAAGTACCTCCCTTGAAATTCAAGATAACTTGCACCAATGGGGCAATCCCTTCATGATTTCTGATCCTGGATGTACTTTCAAGCTATATCCCTGCGGGAGGCCTCCCCTTTTTGCAATTGATTGCGTGGTTGAGCTCCAAGCCAAACAGCATCTTAAATTGGAAGACATCAAGCAAATAGAGTGTGAGGTCAGCTTTATGTATCCAAGAACACTCATCCATTCGAACCCTAGCAATGGACTTCAGGGGAAAACCTCACTGCAGTATTGTGTAGCGGCAGCCTTCTTAGACGGTAGGCCAAACTTGAAATCATTCAGTGATGAAAGTGTCAATAGAGCTCAGGCCAAACAACTCATCGACCGCATCAAAGTGATTGTCCCCCAACACTTATCCGAGGATATACCCTCTGTTCGAAAAGCTCCGTTCGAACAACCCGTGACACTCAGGGTCGAGACCCAATCCGGGCATCGCTACAGCGAAACCGTTCACTTTCACAAGGGATCACCAGAAAACCCAGCCTCTCAGGAAAATTTAAGGGATAAATTCAATGATGCTATTGGACCTTTGTTGAGCAAAAATCAAGCTGCTTTGATCCTTAAATTAGCGCATGATGATCAATGCTGTGTCACAGATTTGATGTCGGCTCTTCATATCGATGGATTTTGAAGCAGCTTTAGACCCGCTAAATTTGAATCAAGAAATACCCCATAGGACCCTATTCGCTGTGCACAAATCATGAAAACCATTCTCATTGAGGAAGACCGGGTTTTGAGGCTATTGGGAGTCATCTTGGATCCCAACACAGAGAAAGCGCGCGTGGACGCTTTTGCCAACTTCAATTCAACCGACCTCGATGATTTTGAAGGGTGGTGCATGGAGTTGAGAGAAAAACTAATGGGACTCTACCCAGCAAGGGTTGTGATGATCAATTCGCAGGAAGAACTCCAAAGGGGACTAGCCAGCGCAGACATTGTTGTCCTGGAGAGTTTAGAATTTGGAAGTGTTGAAATTGCTCTGGCCAAACAACTCAAATGCCTGCATCAGTTTGGCACTGTATTGAAACGAATTGATGTCAAAGCGTGTGAGAAGGCTGGCATCAAAGTCCTATCCATCAGACGCAGGACCAACATTGCCATGGCTGAGCACACCATGATGCTTTGCCTAACCTTGGCCAAAAGATTTCCTTTGATCACCAGCACCTTGAGTCTTGATGACATGAAATCTAAAGGCATGAGTCATATTCCCTTTGATACACGGCATACCGCTAGTCCAAATTACGCAAGAATTCCCAACCTTCAAACGCTGCAAGATTCAACATTGGGTTTGCTTGGCTTTGGTGAAATTGGAAAGGAAGTGGCCAAGAGAGCAAACTCGTTTGGCATGCGCATCATTGTTCATCAACCTTCCGTTTTAAGCTCGATCGAGGCTGAGCATTTCAATGTTACACAAGTGAGCTTGAATGATTTGCTGTCTCAAAGTGATTTCTTGAGCATTCATGTTCCATTTTCTGAGAGAACCACAAACTTGATTGATCGAAACGCATTTTCTCTCATGAAACCGTCTGCCTTTCTCATCAACACAGCTCGTGCTCGCATTGTCAATCACGACGCCTTGGTGAACGCTTTGAAGATGGGGACCATTGCAGGAGCTGCTTTTGATGTGCACTACACTGAACCGATCGATTCAAATGAGGAGCTTTTGAGCTTCCCGCAATTCATCGCCACTCCACATGTGGGTGGTGCATCTCGATTGAATGGACTCATGGATGCGCAGACCCTGCTCACGCAATGCGCTCAATGTTTTCATTGATACTTTCCCGTTTTAAATAAGGTTTCTCATGAAAAACTGTCATGCTTTTTCCCATTTCAATTTAAAAAACACTCTTTTGGGCTTGATTTTGAGTCTTGGATTGGGGCTTGGTTTGGGTTTGGCTCAGGCAGAAACTCATCTGATGCCAGGCTCCACTTCTGTCAATCTCATGGAGGGCAAAATTGCTCCTCTTGCTGGTGTTTCACTTTGGTACATCGACACCCAAACCAAACCCGACCAAGAGGTAATTGTTCTCCTGCACCCCAATTCTGGAAGCAGTGAACTTTGGGAGCCACAGATCAGGGCTTTCTCAAAAGCAGGCTACAGGGTCATTGCGTTTGACAGGCGAAGCTGGGGCAAAAGCAGAGCAACAACACCTGCTGACAACGGCGCTTTGAGCATTGCGGAGGACTTGGAACATTTGACGTCATATCTGAACATTAAAAAATTCAATTTACTTGGGATTGCAGGCGGAGGTTTTGCGGCTTTGGACTATGCGTCTGATCACCAAGAAAATCTAATACGATTGATCGTGGGAGGAAGTACTGCTCAATTGTCGGACCCTGAAATGCTTCACATTGTTGAACGCATTGAAATTCCTGGAATTCGCAAAACGCCTACTTACTTTAGAGAGGTCGGTCCCTCATACCGCGCAGCCAACGAAGAGGGCACCAAAGCTTGGGTTGAAATTGAAGAACGAAGCATTCAAGAAGGCGCGAAATCACAAAAACTTCACACACCCAACACTTTGACAAAAATCGCAAAGATCCAAACGCCAACACTGGTCATTGCTGGAGATGCTGATCTCTTGGCCCCACCAGCTCTCATGCACCATTGGGCAGATTTATTACCTCACCATCAATGGGCCAATATGCCTGGCATCGGACACGCTCTATCTTGGGAGGCACCAGAGCTTTTCAATCAATTGGTCTTGGATTTCTTGAAAAAATAATTTATCTTTCCCCAACGTTTGGCTAACTTTCATTTTTTGAGAACCCTTATACAAGACAAGATCATGAAATCACACGCTCTTTTTATCTTCATTGTCTCCCTTGTCTTGGCCTGTATCGGCCAAGCTCAAACAACCCCTTATCCGCGCCAGACCATCAAGCTCGTGTCACCCATTCCTGCAGGTGGTGCTCCTGATTTGATCGCCAGAATCTTAGGGGCTAAATTGTCTGAGTTGAGCGGCCAAGGCGTTGTCATTGAAAATCATGTGGGATCGAACGGAGGTGTCGCAGCTGAGTACGTGGCAAGGAGCAACCCAGATGGATACACATTGCTCGTTTGCATGGACAGCACCTTCACCATCAACCCTTATCTTTATAGACACAACAGCATTGATGTAAATAAAGAGTTGATTCCGGTTGCGACATTGGGCAGCAATCAATTCGTGCTTTCTGCAAACGCTCAATTGCCTGTCAAAAATTTTACTGACTTTATCGCACTGGCAAAAAAATCTAATCCTCCCTTGGCCTACGCCTCAGCGGGTAACGGTTCTCAGCATCACTTGATCATGGAGCTCTTAAAAGCAAAGGCAGGCATAGATCTCCTACATGTTCCCTACAAAGGAGGTTCTCCAGCAACGACGGCAACGGTTGGCGGTGAGACGGCTGTGATGTTTGCAGGTACCTCAAACGCCACACTTATGAAATCGGGTAAGTTGAGAGCACTTGCCAGCACGGGACTGCAACGCTCCAAAGTGTTCCCACAAGTGCCCGCCATATCAGAGACCTATCCAGACTTTGAAGCAAAGATATGGATCGGTCTTTTCGCCCCAACTGCTTTGCCCAATGAGGTTTTGGAGCGTTTACGAAACTTGGTGTCCCAGGCCTTGATCTCTGAGGACTTAACCCAAAATCTTTTCAAAGCTGGCGGTATTGAGCCCTTTATCTCCACCCCACTAGCGTTCAAAGAGTTGATTGCTAAAGATCAGCAAAAGTACAGCCAAATCATCAAAACATTGAACATCACTTTAGATTAAACAGCCTATCGGAATGAGTGTGTGATTTCAACCACTTTTCTCACATAACCTGGTCAAATTAGGTGCTTTTGGGTATTGATTTTCAAATACATATCGCCAAAAATGGATTCAGCAAAAGTCGTTTGAATCATTTTGGAGTTCAAAGATGCGAGTCAATTTAGGCGAAGGTGATAGTCTCTTTAGAATTTTAATTGGTACTGTACTGATTGCTTTGGCCTGTACCGATCAAATCGGAGCTTTGGGTTGGATTGCTGGCCCGCTCCTCGTTTTATCCGGGACTCTTGGGTTTTGTGCGATTTATGCAATCCTTGGTTTCAGAACTTGCCAAGAACAAAGCGCACATTGAGACTTTTATTGCACTGAACATTGAATTGAGATGAATGGTCAAAATTGCTCGACTTGATCACCTCTCTTTAAACTTGAAGAGCAGGTTTGTAACTCAATAGAAACTGATTGACCTCTCAATATAAATCTCTAGTTAAATCGAGACCCGCAAATCACCCAGTGACGTTTCGACCTTGTGAGTCGATGCACTTATGAAGGTCACAGTTATGTTTTGCATCAAGGTGACTTCCAAAGTGCCCCCTAACTTGGTGACTGCAGATTTATCTAACCCTTAGACTTCGACCAACTCAAAATCAGACTTGGCCACTCCGCACTCAGGACAAGCCCAATCCTGTGGAACGTCCTCCCACTTGGTGCCTGGTGCAATGCCGTCCTCTTGGCGACCCACCGCCTCGTCGTAAATAAAGCCGCAAACGATACAAATGTAAGTTTTGAAATTGGTGTTGCTCATGGTATTTCCTTTGGTGAATGTTTCAATGATTGAAAGATTGGTTGGAGCTTAGGCTGTGGCTTTGACCTTATCGAGTTGAGTCTGATAGTGCTTGGCATGACGTTCCTCGACTTTTGCCAATGCAGCGAAGCGCTTTTGGGCTTTTTCCAAGGTTGCCTTGAATTGAGCGGCATGAACCTTGGATTCTTCAATTTGCTCGTCCATTTCAGCCACTGCCGCAGCATTGCCCTCTGCTTCGGCTGTTTTTCTAAATGTGGGATACATCTCGGTGTACTCATAAGTTTCTCCGTCGATGGCAATTTGCAATGCTTTAGCAGGCGTCATGGAAGCTTTGGGATAGAGCAAATCAAGGTGACCAAATGCGTGCATCACCTCTTGATCAGCGGTCTCCTCAAAGGTTCTTGCAGTCTGCTCATCTCCCATCTCTCTTGCAATCTTGGCAAAGTAGCGATACTTGATGTGCGCCATTGACTCTCCAGCAAATGCAGCCTCAAGGTTGGCCATGGTTTTAATTTCAGGGCGTGTTGTGATGGTCATTTCGAACTCCTTTGGTTGAATAAATTTATTGGAACAGGTGTAATGATAGAGAAAATTAATAAATAAAGCCAATTGATATTCTTAATATCATTGATAGCTTCTATCGCTCAAAAATCTCAAACCTAGTCTCTCAAGCACTGAAACCCGTTGAAAACACCTCAATTTCGGGGTAGGACGCATGGCTTTGGCCACATTCAAACATCTTTCAATAACTCCAGGGGTCAGGCTTTTGATTGAGCATTTAAGTATTCAAAATCAAGCCTTCAATTGAGCCTCACTCAGATAGGCTTATTTAGAGAACTCAATCCAGATTTCACCGGTACCGTTACCATTCATTTTTAGATAACTCAAAGCGTGTTCCTGCAACGCAGGACATCGAAAATTAGACAAAAAATGAGTCAAGCTGATTTAAAGATCCTTTTTGTCTGCATGGGCAACATATGTCGCAGTCCTACGGCTGAGGGTGTCCTTAAAAAGAAGCTCACAGATCTTGGTCTGGCCAATGGAGTGCTCATTGATTCTGCAGGCACTCACAATTACCACCCAGGCTCGGCACCCGACACTCGCACCCAAAGCCATGCCCTCAAAAGAGGTTATGACCTCTCCTCACTTAGAGCTAGAGCAGTCATCGACGAAGACTTTGAGAAATTCGATTTGCTCTTGACCATGGATTGGGACAACCGAGTATTGTTAGAGGAGCGCTGTCCTACAAAGCACCATCACAAAATCAAGAGTTTCACAGAGTTTCTAAAGACCACTCAAGCCTCAACCATTCCGGACCCTTACTATGGAGGCGATCCAGGCTTTGAATACGTATTGGATTTGATTGAAGAGGCATCGGACGGGCTCATCCAAACATTGATTCAGAAAGTTAAACCGTGAACCATGAAGCTTTGAACGTACTGGGTACTTCTCTTGTGCCCTGCTCTTATGATCCTCTAACGGGCTTTTATAGAGACGGCTGCTGCAATACCGATGAAAACGATCAAGGCAGCCACGTGGTTTGTGCCATCTTGACTCAAGCCTTTTTAGATTTTTCTCTTCAAAAGGGAAATGATCTGATCACCCCAAGACCGGAGTTCAGATTCAGGGGGCTCAAAGCGGGGGACAGGTGGTGCCTTTGTGCTTTACGCTGGCGTGAGGCCTATGAGGCAGGCGTCGCCCCAAAAGTGATTCTCGAGTGCACTCACGCCAAAGCGCTTGAGTTTGTGAGCCTTGATCAACTGCAAGCATGAAATCGAAAGCTTTCATTGAGTTAAAAAATCTGAAGCTCTTAACCCAAATTGGCACCTACGGGTCGGAGGATCAGTCTCCTCAATCTCATCTTTTGGATCTGAGCCTTCAAATTGATGAGACTCTAGTTTTGATTTCGTCAGATGAGATGAAGCAGGTGTTTGACTATGATCCACTGATCAAAGAGATTGAACGTCTAGCTGGCGAGAGGCACTACCAAACACAGGAGTACCTGATGACTCGAATTGCTCGCGCTTGTGCAACTCACCCCGAAATTGTGTCCATGGAGATGTGCCTTACAAAAACCCCTGTACTCAATGAAACAGGTACTCTGGGCGTTCTCATGGTGGTCAATGAGACGTCGTTCAATGCTTTGCGGGCATCAAATTTTCACCCGAGCAACTGAACTCAATCATGAAGCCAGCTTCATTCAAAGGTAACAAACAAAGCTTGCCCAGCAAACCATGTCAAGTGTGTGGGCGAGAGATGACGTGGCGCAAAGCTTGGGCCAAAAACTGGGAACAAGTGCTTTACTGCTCTGATGCTTGCCGAAAGAACAAGATCCCCCAAAAGCAGACATGAGCTATTCTTTGATTTGGTTCAAACGCGACTTGCGCTGGCAAGATCATGCGGCTCTTGCTCAAGCATCCGCCATAGGATCTGTTAGGTGCATTTACGTCATTGAACCCGACCTTTGGCGTCAACCCGATTGCGCACTTCAGCACTTTGAATTCATTCGAGAATCCCTGTTAGACCTTAACGAGCATTTGAGAAG
>Ga0164297_10003610_pt1 | contig 14299 bp, 15 predicted proteins | sample GEODES058metaG_FD_113539 | JGI IMG/M metagenome (GOLD analysis project Ga0164297, IMG submission 113539) | Dystrophic lake water microbial communities from Trout Bog Lake, Wisconsin, USA - GEODES058 metaG | ecosystem: Environmental > Aquatic > Freshwater > Lake | place: USA: Trout Bog Lake... | reverse complement strand
TGGAAGCGCACGTTTTTGTAGGACACCGTCTCGACGTTGAACCCGATGGTGGGGATTGTGCTCACGACCTCACCCACCTGCAGGCGGTACAGGAACGTCGTCTTGCCGGCGTTGTCGAGACCGAGCACCAGGATGCGAGCCTCTGTGTCGCCAGACAGGGCCGCATACAGGCGGGACAGGAGCATGCCCATGTCGCCCCGCCTATCGCTCCGAGTCACGCGGCTGCGCAGAATAAGCTGTGCCGATGACACCAGGCTCACCTGCGGAGTGATGCGTCAGACGGATGGTTATGGCCGTCTGCGGAGCGCCCGCGCGTGTGTGTGACTGACTGCTGCCACTGCCCTCAGTTCAGGTCTCCAAAAGCTTTGTGTTTCTACACCGCCCCGGTGGGGCTTGCAGAAGAACGAAAGTTAAAATGTGCTGCTCATCAGCGGGCACGCGTGGTGCGCAGTGGGTGCGAGAATCGCTGGGTGCGCGCCCAGGCGGTGGGGATCAGAAAGAACGCAGCTGCGAGTTGTTAATCAGCGCAGTCGTGCCGTCTAGCGGCGCAACGCGTTCAGGTCAAGTGTAGGTTTAGCAAGTCGTCACGTCCCAGCGCGCGGCTCTATCAGAGTGCCCAGAGCGTCGGCGCAGAGCTGAGTGCTAGAGTGCGACAGACTCCTCTCATCTGAGCGAGGCACACGCACCAGTCGCGCAGCTGTGGCGTAGCACTGAAGCGCGCCTGCCCTGCGAGTGCGAAGCCGCGTCAGTCCCAGCGGCCGTGGTGTGGTGAGCTGTAGACCAACCCTATGACAGTGGCCTGGCCAGCCGCTGGCGCGCGCCGCCCGTCAGACATATGCTTGTGTGGATATTCGCCATGGGGATAGTCCGTTCTCAAAGATTAGTAAACTCGTGCTCGTCATCGGGCGCGCTGTGCTGTCGCACAACAAAGACACCGAGCTGAAGTGGGCGAAGGCACTCACGCACCGCACCAGGACAGCGCTCCTTCTACAACTCTCTGCCTCCAACGAGCTGCGGGATGCGCCGCGCCTCGCGAAGGGGTCACTTTCACGCGCTGGCGGCGCCACGCTGGAAGGCAAGACCGAGAAGTTTGCCTCCGCGGATTCTATCTGTCGGTGCGTTCACGCGCAGTCTCCTCACCTGCTTCGTGTAGGACGACTGACACGGGAGCTTGCATGCACGCTTGGCAGTGACTCTGCGTTCCCTTCACTTGCCTCGCCACTCCGAGCGCTCTCTTGCCGTTGGCCCTCTCCTTCGTCGGTGTCGCCAGGATGCCGGCCGCGTTAGACAAAGTCAAGCTGCTGGTGCGTAGCCATGCACTGGGCTTGCGTCCAAGCTGAAGTCGCGAGGCACGCGGTGAGACGCCCATACTGACTGCCCTCTTGTAGGTGGGCATTGAGCCCGAGCGCACCAGCGTGGTGGACGAGATGGACCAAATGTGTGGCTTGACAAAGAAACAGGTGCGTGGGCAGCGCTGTGTGGCCACGGGGGACGTGCGCGTGCCCTACAACTCTGCTTCCTCCCCTTGGCTTTGTATGAGCGACGCACGCTGTCTGCTCACCTTCGCCCTCGACGCAGCGCCTCTACGGCTTCGGCGTGTGCTTCGTCATCGGCATGATTCTCAACGTCGTGGTACGGCGGCCACAGCAGCGCTACAGGTGTGCTCTCGCCTGAGCTCACACCGTGCGCTTCCTTCCTTCCTCCCCCACAGGCCTGGTTCCTCATCTTCGCGCCAGTTTCCTACGCGGTTGTCTTCACCTTCGGGAACATCATCTCCCTGTGCAGGCGCGTGACCCCGGGATGTGAGCCACGCGAGCGCTGCGCTTCGTGCTTCTGACAACTGTCCTCGCTTGTCTGTGTTGCACAGCTCCATGTTCCTGTGCGGCCCCAAGAAGCAGTTCAAGAACATGACGGATAAGACGCGGCTGGTCACGACGCTGGTGTACCTCACATTCATGATCCTCACGCTCGTGTGCGCCCTCAAGTTCCACAGCATGATTGGCACCATCGTTTGCTGCTGCATCCAGGACGCCGCCCTCTTCTGGTACACGCTCAGCTACATTCCCTTCGCACGCGCAGCCGTGAGCAGAATCGCAGGCGGAGCAGTGGGCGTGTAGCCCCGACAGACTCCTGCTGTGCTGTACCCGCTAGACTCCATACACACGCCTTGCGCTGGACTATCGTGTCCTCCAGCTCGTCGTTTTGTTGCATATGATATTGATCATGACGCAAACACGCCCTCACCACTCCCCGTCCGACTCATCCCCGCCCTCTGTGCCGATCTTGCCGCCAGCCTGGGCGCCATGCTTCTTATTCCATTCCTCGTGCGCCGCAATGTCGGCGGCAGTGACGCTTGGCCTCACCTGCTTGGCGGCGCGGCGAAAGTCCTGCAGCGTGATTGGCCTCACGCCATCAGCCTTGATCTCTGACAGGTCCACATTGGCTGCACGCAGCTCACGCAGCGGAGCTCGCGCAGCCTCCTGCACCAAGTGCTTCATGTCTGACCCAGAGTAGCCGTCTGTATGCGCGCACAGCTTGTCCAGGTCTGCATTGCTCAGCGTGTTAGACACGCTTTGGCTGGCACTGCCACTGCCTCCCAACATGTGCACCACGATTTGGCGCCGGGCAGCAGCACACGGCAACGGGATGTACACCTGCTTCGCAAGTCGACGCCGGGCTGCCTCATCTAACTCTTGAGGGCGATTAGTAGCGCCGACGAGGAGCACTCGCGGGCCGCTGTCATCATTGCCCTGACCTCCAGTCACGCCCTCCATCTGGACGAGGAGCTCCGTCTTCAGCCTGCGGCTGGACTCGTGCTCGCCGCCGTCTCCGCGGGCGGTCAGCAGCGAGTCGATCTCATCCACGAACACAACTGAGGGGGAGAGGGCACCAGCGACAGCGAACAGTGCGCGCACGAGCTTCTCGCCCTCGCCAATCCACTTGCTACCCAGGCTGCTGGCACTGATGCTGAAAAAGGTGGCGCCCGCCTGGCTCGCGATGGCGCGGCCGAGCAACGTTTTGCCGGTCCCTGGGGGGCCGAACAAGAGAAGGCCGCCTGGCACGCTGCGCGCGCCCTTGAACAAATGCGGAGCCTTCAGCGGCCACACAGCCACCTCCTGAACAACCGCTTTTGCGTGTTCCAGGCCAGCGATGTCATCCCACGTGACTGTCCTCGGAGCCTCCAGAACTTCGCCGCAAATGCGTTCCACCAGGTGCGGCTCGCACTTCAGGATGGCGTCCGGCACAGGCTCGCCATTGGGACAGATGCGTGCGTAGATGACTGGCGGCAGGCCGTGCATGTGTTCAGCGCCGCCATCCTCGCCACAGGCATGCATGGCCATGGCGCGCGACTGGCCCGGAGCAGCCGGTCCCCTCGGTCGAGCTCCCCCGATGCCGGGTCCAGGTTTCGGTCCAGGCGGCTGGAACGGCGCCCGGATGCCGGCTCCAGCGCCACCCGGCGGCACACCACCCGCAGGTGGGCCACTCCCACTGCCACCTCCCTTCTTGGCCTGATCCACCGCATATTTCTGTGCCGCCGTCATGAACGTCGGCCCACTCGGCGGCGGAGCAGCAGCTGCTGCTGCGGCCCGTGCTGCTTTCTGGCCGCCCGGTTGGGGATGCTTGGCCAGTTGAACCTCCACGATGTCGTCAGTGCAACCACCAGCTTGTCTGGCGCGCCCTTTACGCTGCGCTTGGGCTGGCCCAGTGGCAGTCACGGCATCGTCGATGATCACCACCTCATCATCTTCATCGCTGGATGGAGTCTTGCGCTTGGCTGAAGCCCATGCTGGGTTTGTCCCGCCACCGCCGCCGCCGCCACGAGGTGCAACTTGCATAACCGGCGGATACGGAGGCAGCTGCGGAGGAGGCCCTGTCGCAGGCTGCGTCGCTGGCGGCCGGCTCGGCTGTGCAATACAAGCTGCTGCAGGAGGGTGGTGGTGTGCAGTCCTGACCTCCACCCTCGGCGGCGCTGCTGGCACAACTGCAGGCGGCCATGCAACTTGCGCGGTGCCTCCTGCCTGCACGGTGGGCTGGGCAGTCCACACGCGCTGTGCGGCTTCCAAGGCCCTTGCCAGTGCAGGAGGCGGGATGCTCCCGAGATGCGTTGCACGTAGCGCAGGGCACGCGTGCACCAGCGCCTCTAGACTACTACTCGCCGGCACAGCGGTCAGTCTGCGCGCGTGTGTGTTGCGTTGTGTGTGAGTGGCAGACGACGCGCACAAGGAAGTCGGCAGACTCTTAGAACTGACAGCCTGAGAAAAAAGAGGACTCAGGACGCACTTCGGACCGCTGCTCGCCTCGTGACTACTCTTCGCTGCTCGCTCCCTGTTCTCGGCCATCTGGTACGTCAGCGCCGTGTGCACCGACGACAAGCTGTGTGCTTCTTGTGGACTCGACGATTTTGCAGCGGCGTCAACCATGCACTGCTGCCGCAAGAGCAACAGCTCGCGGCGGTCTGTGTCAGGGCACATGTCCTGCACAAAGCATGCGCACACACACCAGCGCGCGTGTCAGGACGCGAAACAGAGGGGGCAGTTGCACAGACTGCTTTCACAGACAAGCAGCGCACCGTGGCCACTTGCAGACGCTGTAGTCGCAAGAGACTACCCATATCTAGCGCAGACTGAGCGTTTGCCGGCGGTGCGCCCGGAAGGCGGCTCATGGCATCAGCGAACCGTCTTCGCCTGTGGCCTCGCTGTCCAATTTCAGCACATTCGCATTCCGCGTGAGGGGTGCCACAAGCGCGTCATCCATGGATGGCGGCACCGCCCGCAGCAGCAGCGGCGGGTCGAGACACATAAGCTTTGCACTGCGAGCGACTGCTCTTGCGTCGTTGACTCTTCAGAATGGCGTGCAGGCGCTGCTCGTGCGCTATAGCAAAGAGCACAGGCGTCCAGCGCAGCTGCCGTACCTGGGCTCCTCCGTTGTATTTATCGTAGAGCTGGTGAAGCTTGCGGCCGCAGCTGGGATGCTCCAGCACACCCACAGCCTGGCGCCCTTGCTCGAAGCCTCCTCCTGGCGTGCAGCCACTCTGTTTGCGCCGCCAGCGGCTGTGTATGCGGTGCAGAACAACTTGCTTCTGGTTGCCGCCAGAGCTCTGGACCCGCCAACCTTTCTGGTGCTGTCCCAGTGCAAGATCCTCACCACAGCTGCTTTTTCTCTCATACTTCTCGGCCGGAGACTGCACCGCGTGCGCTGGTGCGTGCCGTATAGTCTCAGGCAGAGCCGTGTGCGTGACTGGCTGACACACATGTCTCACGTCAATCACGCCTCCAGGTGTGCGCTGCTCTTGCTCCTCGTCGGCGTTGCACTCGTGCAGCATAGCGGCAACTCGGGCGGGCACGACGTGCACAGGGGCGCTCCTGCAGAGTTCACAATTGGTCAGTGTATGCAGTTCTCTCGTGCCCCGCGCCACACTGACGGGCCTTCTCCTCTGTCTGCCAGGTGTTGTTGCGGCTCTTGTCATGAGCACGCTATCTGGCGCTGCGGCGGTGTACACGGAGTGCGTGCTGAAGCGCTTGAGGCTGCCCACACAGCAATGCAATGTGTACATGGCTGCATTCGGAGCATTGTTCTCGGCATTGGGATGCCTTGTGTCAGATGGGGCCGCCGTCGCCGATAATGGCTTCTTCCAGGGCTGGGATAGCGTGACACTGAGTGTAGTTGCCATCTCGGCATTAGGGGGCCTCATGGTCGCGTTCTTCCTGCGCTACCTAGACGCTATTCTCAAAAATTTCGCGGCCACAGCCGCCATTGTGTTGAGCACAGCAGCCAGCGTGCCGCTTTTCGGCTTCTCGCCGGGCCTGGAGTGGCTTTTGGGGGCTGCTGTTGTCGTTGCAGCCATCGCGCTGTACAGTGAGCCGGAAGTTGTGGACCCGCCGCCACTGGCGCAGCCACCAGCACGCTTTCTGCTAGCATTTGCAGACAGCGTGAGCCTGAGCAGTAGTAGCGGGGGCGGGGGTGTCGATGGTGGGGTGCAGCCAGGGGCAAAGAGCCCACTCCTGTATGCGGGCCGGGGACACGACAAGCAGAATGGCCACGACAGTCTGGGCAGAGACCATGATCATGCGGTGTGACACACGGGTACACATTTGTCCGCCCGTCAACCATTTCATACTGCTTCGCCAAGCCAGGGGCCAGTCATGCCTCTCACCTGAGAGCTCTGTTGCCAGGTGTTCCATGCTGCGCTACACATGGGCGCTCGTACTCTACGCAGCAGGCCTAGGGTCAGCGCTGCCTCTGCACAGAGCGCCCGCAGAGGCAGCCTTGCACCAGTACGAGACAGACCCCCTTGCACTGCGAGACAGTTTCGCAACGCTAGCGCCACATTTGCAGAGCGCGTGGGTATCGTCAGCCGCAGGCCGCACGCTGACCGACGTTTTAGCAGGTGCGTGCAGTCAGCGCGAACTACGACAACAAACTCAGACTGCTGATCCTTCGCTCACGCAGACTTGTCGCGTCCGCTGGAAACCAACACCGCGCTTGATATCCGTCTCGTCGGGTTCAATAATGACGGGGACGGCAATGTGACGTTCAAGGCGGCGGACTTTGAGCCGTTCTTGACAGCTCTACGACTTGACCAGCACGCGCACGACCTGTCACGCGCTGAGAACGGGACGCTGCCTGTGCGGACGCACTTCGTGCTATCTGTCTCTTTCGCGCCACGGAGTCTGGCAGTGGGCTTGGCATCCGCATTGCGTGCGGCAGTGACCAGCAACGCAAGCCAGGGAGTGGGCGTTGTGCGGGTGTCCCATACTGTCACGGATTCGCTCGTGGCGGCGGACCATAGAGCCACCAAGCAGGCGTACACGCTGTACTTGTTGAATCCAGTGCAGGTGTGTTCATCGCTTCATACAAACGCCCGCTTCTGTACTGATCCCCTCCCTCCCCTTCTTTTGACTTGTGCACCAGCCGAGCTGGTCATACATTTACACGTACGCAGATACTGGAGACATGGCACCAGGCAGCAGCAGCAGCAGCGGCGGTGGCGGATGTCCCGCGTCTCTGTGGGTAGGCACAGCCCGGTACGCGTGGGTGGATCTGTCAGCCGCGCCTGTAGCATACGGCCCCCGACCAAGTGCGGGCCACATTGCAGGAGTTGTGCCACGACATGGAGTGGCGACGCCGCAATGGTTTCCTCGCCCGAAGGAATACGCGAAACGGCCACCGACTGACATGGTGGCTGCCCTCCTGGGCGTCGTGCGCAGCGCGGCTGCCCATCTGCTCGCGCCTCCGTTGAGTCACTACCCAGTAGAGCTATGCGCGCACACGCGCGTGGCTATCATCCACGTCTCGGATGTGGTCGCAGACACACGGGATACTGAGAGGAGCCCGCTCCAAGGCCTCGATGCGCAGCTGCTGCGCAAGGAGCTCCTCGGCGCGCAGCTCGCTGCATCTAGCTGCTCTGTTGAAGTGCATCAGATCACACTCGGCGCATGCGATGTGTGCGCTGTCGCACTGGCGGCGGCGACGAGGGCCATCGCACCCCACCAAGAGGGCGATGTGACTGCCGCTGACCGGGCGCCTCCGCTGCGCGAGCGCACATATATTGATGCCGCGTCGCTGCATGAGTGGCTGCTGAAACTCAGTCCGCGCATCGCAGCGTTACCAGGCTTGCACATCTTGAACAATGCGAGCATGACACAAGCCTCAGGTGCACGCGCCTTGCGTCAGGGCTGCAGTCACCGCACACTGCCTGTGTTCATGTTCGACTTGAGTCGCACGGATGCGGTGCTTCTCGATGGACAGCACCAAGCAGTCGCTTTCCCAGACATGGTGCTGGCTCTCCGCACACGTGCAGGCCATGTGCCAGCAGCAGCCGCATGCGCTGTCGGTCCCCGTGCGGAAGCGGCGGCGTTCGGGTTGAGTGGCAGCGCGCCATCCTCAACCATGCCGCTGGCGCCGCCGGTGCTCCTTGACGTCGGCTCCATCACCCGGCCTCTCCTAGCTGCTGTGCTCCGCGCCGGCTGGGGAGTGGCTCCGCCACACAGCGGCTGGTCTGACCATGCAGGCGACTTCCGGAGCGAGTACGCGTGGGAGGTGGGACACACGCCGTTCGGCCCCTGGTCGAATGTCCTCAGCCTGCCATTCTCCACGCGCGATGCTGCTCAGAGACATGTGGCGACATCAGCGCAGGCGCAGGCTCTGGGCATCGCCCGCGCCGCTCTAGCTGACTTGGCCAGTCTCCCGGGCGCGCTGGCGGCGTTACCGCGACAGCAGGTGGACGTGGTGCGCACCCGGGCTGAGGTCCTTCTGCAGAAGCTGCGCGTCTCTGCGGCTGCAAGCGGGCACCATCAATTCGACAGTGCTGCATACTTTGCGCGCTCGGCGATGCATGATGCTGTCGCGATAGAGACGGCGTTACATCAGGGGGCGAAGACGATGGCGGTGCGGCTCGCGTGTGGATCGCCTGATAGTGGCTGGAGCTATACACTGGCCATCGGCGCGGGCGCGCTTCTTCTCCTATGGGTTGCCACACTGGCGAAGCGCGCGATGACAGGCCGGAAGAGGCATTTCTGATGGATTGTGCACATGTGTGTTTGATTTGCACGCCATCGAATGCTTGCTTGATGTCCCTAGCTCAGGCTCGGCGACGATTCTTTGTCTTCCAACGCCGCACGCCCTCGGCTATGTTGTACAAGTAGATGCGCATGGCATCCTCCTTGTCTGTCGCCCATCGTTTCTTATCTCGCCGGGACAACCCCTGCGGCCGGATGGCGAAAAGCTTCGGCAACCATGGATCGGTCGCTGTGTCCGTGCTGTGTGTCGGTGCCGCGCGAGCGATGATTTCTTGCACTATTAGGCTGCGAGTAGACGGGTCCAATTTTCGCAGAGGGCTGCGCAGCGACAGACAGAGCACAGCCTCCCGGGTCACGTCGCGGAAGAGCTTGTGGTAAGAGTCGTGAGATGCGATGCTCCAGACCGCTTTGGGAAGCCAAGGCCAACGCCACGGAAACTGTCTGGCCGGAAGATTGACTCAAGTTTTTCATTGTCTGCAGCTCGACGCCATAGCAGATCTCTTCGCTGCCGCCCATGCTGCTCAGATGCCCTTTGTAACGGAGCTCCTCGTCGATTTCGCGCTCGCAGTCTGCACTGTATGACGTGAAGTCCTCCAAGAAATGCATCTTTGCTCCTAGGACACCACACTGGGCGTCTCCGCAGTACAAGCACGCGCCGCTCATGGAGCACCACTGCCTGGATGTGCAACGTCAGATGTCGGGACCGGCGAGACAGCTGTGGAGTGAGGCGGTGACGTCACAGAAGTGACGTGTCCATTCGTCGCCCTCTCAGCGTTGCTTCTTGCCGCCGCCCTTACCGCCTCCTCCTTTGCCGCCCTTGCGCCCCTGTTTCTTAGCCATCTCCTTCTTGCGCTTGGCGCCAACCTCCCGCTTGTCTTTACGCATGCGCGGATCCACTCGGCCGCGCCCCTTGGCGTCACCCTTGCCGCCCTTGCCCCCAGTCAATTTTCCGCGCCTGGACTTGGCGTACAGCCGCTCAATCTGGCGCATGCGACTCGCCAGCGGCACATCCTCCTGGTCCGCAATCGCATTCGCCTGGGACCGCGCCTGCGCCATGCGGGCCTCCAGCTTCCGCTTCTTGCGAGCCCGGGCCTCCGCCACCTTCTTGATCGGCCGCGCGTCGAGAGCTCTCAGCGCCGCCTTCTCAGCAGCCACCTCCGCGGCTGTGACGGGCAGATTACGCCTGCAGTGTCGCGCCTCATCTGCAGCGAACCAGGTGGGCACATCCTCCAGGCCACCAGACATCCATTTGTGGTACCCCTCCTCAGTCACCGCATCGCGCGTCTTGCGCCGCCGTAGGAGGCGCCCCATCGCCCGGATCTCAGCTTTCGCGTTGTCATCCAGCGTGTCGTCCATCTTGCGGTCATAGCTCGTGCTACGATCACTGTCCGAGTCGTCGTCCTCGTCCCGCGCCTGCGGCACAATCTCAAAGCCGTCAACATCACGTCCGCCGCGCGATATGCGCTCAGAGCCTGCTTTCTTCTTGCCGGGCTTGGGGCGCTCCTCATCCTCGTCGCCGCCATCGGCGTCCCAACCACGGGCTGCCGCTCGTGCAGCGTTCCGGATCGCCTCTTCGTCATCATCATCCTCGTCGTCATCGTCATGTTGCGACTTCACAGCCGCCTTGCGGCTCTTCGCCTTGGCTGACACCTTGCTGGGCGCCAGGAGGCCATCTTCGTCGCGCATGATGTCGTCAAAGACCGGGTTGCTGAACCACGTGTCCGCGACGCTGCCGCCCGCGACGCCGCCGCCCTTTGGGCCAAGCATGACGAGCGGGTTGCGAGACGCAGCGCGCTCCGCGGCGCTGGCAGCCATGCGTCGCTCCAGAAGCTCGCCGGAGGCGCGCCAGTCCTGCTCGCCGTCCTCCTGCTCGTCTTCAGCGCCTGCCAGCTCGCCAGCATCTCTGAGTGACGCCCTGCTGCGTCGCGTGACGGGCACTGCGCCTGTGTGCTTCAGGCCGCGCCGTGTGGCATACGCAGCGTACATGGCGTCCAACTCCCTGTTCAGACGGATATCATCCGCCGCGCGCTCCTCATCCACGTCGCTGTCAAACGCAGCATCCTCGTCATCATCGGACTGCTCTGCTGCCAGAGCGCGGAGCTCATCATCATCATCGTCTTCCTGGTCAGAGTCGCCTGTGGCGATGTCTGCAACGCGCTGCAAGCCCGCGGCGCCGCCAGTGACCCGAGTCAGCGCGAACAGCTCATTATCGTGGCCGTACACGTCGCTGGCATCGCCGGTGGCGCCCATCGCTGCACGCAGGCGGGCCTTTGTCTTTGCTTTGGCTTTGGTTTTCTTCTCGCGGCGCTTGCGGCGCTCTGCGCGCTCGCGCACGTCCTCCATCTCAGCAAGAAGCCTGTCCTCATCATCTGCAACCCCATCTGTGCCATCCTTCTGCACGCCCTCGCCCTCGCCAGTGCCTGCAGCTTTGACAGCGGCCGCCCTTGTTCTGCGAACGGCTTCGCGCCACTTGAGCAGGGCGCGGAAATCGCGCTTGCCGAGGACACGGAGGTCAGCAATGAGAGCGCGAACTTCGTCGCTGGTGGCTGGATGGTTGTCCAGCTCCGATGCTGGTGCAATTCGGAAGAGGCTAAACGCGCCCAACGCCTCCACCGGTGTCTCGCTGGACACGAAATCCGTGTCTGCGTCGCCAGCAGCAAACAGCGTGCCCGTGGCAGTGTCGTAGCCGCCGCGGTGGCGCCGAGTCTCGCCGTCCGGCAAGTCAAACACACTCGGCTTGCCGGCGGTGACTGCAAGCGCCTGGCCGGAAACGCCCGTCGCATTCGGATCAGCTGCAGCGCCATCTTCTCCCTCCACACTAGCGAACAAGTGCTGAGGGTCCAGCAACCGTTTGTCCAGCTTGCCAGGGGCGCGGTAACCAATGCACGCGACGTATATCTCCGCGCTCGTGCTTCGACTTGCCAGCGGCTTGGTGCTCTCCACTCGCTCGAAGAGCTGATGGAAGGTGTACAGCAGCGCATGGTACTCCGGGCTGCGGAAGACTTTGGTGAGAAAGAGGCCTTTTGGTGCGAGGACGTCGCAGGCTAGTTTGCAGGCTTCCAGCACGAGCGCCGCTTGAGTGTACGCTTCTGCGCTCCACGCGCCACCGACGTTGGGTGCGCCGTCACAAATGACGACGTCGAACAGACCGCCGGGGGGAAGGCAGCGCTTGACAGCTGCCCTGCACTTGGCGGTTGTGATATCCTCTGTCAGCGTCACTACGCCTCGAATCGGGCGAATCGGCACCAAGTCAACACCCACGATGGTGCTGCTGAGCGGCATGTACTTGTGAGCCACCTGCGTGTGCGGCGATGACCCGACGAAGGCGTAAGGCGACAGCCGCCACAACAGCCCGTGGCCTTGCGGGACAGCTCGCTGAAGCGCACACCTGGAGCCAGCCGCCAGGGGCTGCGCAGAGGTCCAGCAAGCTGGTGGCCTTGGACAGGAAGTCATATTTCTTGTTCAGCTGAACGAGCTTGAAGGCTGCTCGGCTGCGGTAGCCTTGCTCTTTGGCCAAGTGGTAGAACTTGTCTGCGTTGTGAGAGCAGCAAAGGGGCAGAGACGTGTGTGTGTTAGAGCGAGGGACGCAACGGCGTAAAGAGGGACAGCGCCGCGCGCGGCGGAAAGTGGCGAGGAAGTGGCGACGGCACGCAGCAGTTCCGACACCAAGAACGTGGGCCGCTGACGGAAGACACGCGCGCACTGACTGGACGAAAGCATGTGCGACGCACCTAAGCGGTGCTTTCCCTTGGCCTTCTTGGCCATGGCGGCTCAATGCGGAGCACTGCACTGCAGTCTGTGCAGTGCGATATTGCCTAGGTGCGTTGCCGCGACAATGGCGGTCTGTTCAACTGCAGCAGCAGACCTTGGAATAGCAGCGCCCACTGACCGAGTCAAGGTGTGCTTCCCGCGGAGGTTGTGCGGTCTGGAATACCTCTTTTCTGTTGGCATTAAGCGGTGAGCCTCGGGTGAGCGAGGCGCCACCAGCCATGAAGTGCCATGAAGTTCGGCTGGGGCCTGCCGCTCCGTTGGCAGTTCTGCGCAGACCGCGGCGTGTGTGTCGTTGTCGCAGACCTAGAGGCACACAGGAGTTGGGCTGCAGAAGAGGCCCGATCGCTGGCGTTGGTGCAGAGCCGCCTTCTATGCCAAGACAGGCGCCCACTTGGGGCGAGCTGCCCTCCCGACATACAGGAGCTGGTCGTGTTGCGGCCTTGGTGCGTCCGCTGTGCGGTCTTCCGCGCTTGGGACTCGCAACCCAGCTCGGATAAAGGCTTGCGGCCCTGACCAAACTCCGCCTTTGGCGCACGCACACACGCACAGACGCCATGCCAGGCACAGCAGACGCACCGGTTGGAAAGGCTGCGCGAATTGCAGCTGCACAGCGACGCGCAGGCGACGACACGCAGCGCAGTCCGAGCACTTGCAACTCAGGCGGCGTGGGAGAGTAGCAGCAGCACCGCCCCTGTGGACGACGTCGCCGTGGGGGCGCTCACAGCCGCGATGACTGAGTTCATCACGAGTCGAGTGGCGGGTGACGGGCCGCTGTCGAACGCGCACGCACTCGCGCTCGCCTCGGCACTGGTACCTCCCCTGTTGAGCGCCGTGGAGGATGCGCCTCGCAGCGCCGCCCTCGAGCAGCTCCTCGGTGTCGTCGCCGCAGTGGCAGCGCTACCTGTGCCGGGAAGGGAAGCTGGGACGGAGCTGGGGATGAACGCGGACGACGCAGACGAGGGCGCGGACTTGGGCGGAGATTCTACCTCTTCGGCAGCTAGTTTGCTGGCATCCACACAAGCCAAGCCTGTAGGTGTGTCGGCTGCCCGGCGCTGAGAAGATGAGAGATGCGGTTGGGGAAATGCGCCGCGCTCCGCGACCTCACCCACGGCACTAACACATCGCACTGTGCCTTCGAAGCAGACCCGACGGAGCAAGCGCTGCGACTTCAGCTGGGTGGCATCATCCTCGAGGCGTTGTCCCGGAGAGAAGCGTCTGCACACGGCGCCACGGGTCTCGTCGCGCCGCCGTCGCCAGGGGACGTGATCAGCGCCCGTATCCTGGCTGCCCTCATGCTCGTCTTTGTGCGCGACCGAGAGCACCTGGTGCTTGCCCAGCCTCAGACTGCTGTTGCTGCCGCATCCGCGGGGGTGTCTTCACCTGCAAGCGCGCCCTCGTTCCTCGAATTTGATACCTCGTCTTCTACCACAACCACCGCCCGCGACGATGCAGCAGCCGCCATGGCGGCGGAAAAAGCGCAGTTGGAAGCTCACGCCGCAGAGTTGGAGCGTCAGGCTGTGGAGCAGGCTGCATTGCTGGCCGATTTGGAAGCTCAAAAAGCGGAGCTCGAGAGCCGCCTTGCAGCTGCCGATGCCGCCGCCTCAGACGCAGCTGCCCTTGCTCGTGAATACGCGGAGCGGGACTCAAAAGCAGCAGAGCAAGCCTCATTGATCGCTGCTCTTGAGGCCCAGGCTGCATCCCTGGAAAGCCGGCTTGCAGAAGCTGACGCCGCCGCAGCCGCAGCCACTGCATCTGCCCGAGAAACCACGGCTCGGCTGGATGCGCTGAGCGCGAGTGTAGCCTCCTTGGAAGCGGCGGCGACCACAGCCGGTGTTGCGCGTGATGCCGCGACAAACGAAGTGGCTCGTCTTCGCAAGCGAATCGAGCAAATGGACGAGGAGTTGGAGGATGCGGAGATTGAGCGACAGCAAGCGGAGGCGGCGGCGGAGATCGCTGCGGAGAGTGCAGCCGAGGCTGCAGCTGCTGCAGAGAAGATGGTGAACAGATTG
>Ga0164297_10003609_pt1 | contig 14300 bp, 17 predicted proteins | sample GEODES058metaG_FD_113539 | JGI IMG/M metagenome (GOLD analysis project Ga0164297, IMG submission 113539) | Dystrophic lake water microbial communities from Trout Bog Lake, Wisconsin, USA - GEODES058 metaG | ecosystem: Environmental > Aquatic > Freshwater > Lake | place: USA: Trout Bog Lake... | reverse complement strand
GCGCGACACACGTGACTGGGAGTCAACAAGCCCGCCCAGCGGTGGCGTTGCAGCCATGCAGCGGAGTGGGCTTTGGGGCCCTCAGCATGGCCAACGACCGCATCCCAGTCGAACGCACGCGGCAGCTGTACTGCACTGCCACCGCCTCGAGGTTGTGGCTGTCCCAGACCGGCGCCGCGCGTTGCATGGCCGATGACGCCGTTGATGACAGCTCCTAGCCAGTCCGCAACAAAGTGGACCACAGAGGGCGACGCCGCGGCAGCCGTAGCAGCATCTCCTTCGCCGCCAAGCACTGCATCTAGCGGTGGTAGACTCATCTGCGTCACCGTCCACGTCTGCGGCTGCATGACAAGCCGCTGGCAGCCAGCTGAAGGAGGGAGCGCAATGTCACAGCTGCAACCCTGGGCATCGGTGACGGACACCAACATTTTGACTGCGCATGGCGCGAAATCTCGAACGCACTGCTGGATGCGGTCGTAGCAAGGGACGCCAGGCCTGAAGCGCTTGCTTGTGAGCTTGACAACACAACCATACCTGCGCTCCGTGGCGTTGTCGTAGCCGCTGCGCGGGGCTGCACAAGCGGTGCCCTGGATGCCGAGCTGCTCGTGCGTGCTTGCACGCAGAGACAAGTGGAGCGAGCCTTGTGCGTGAACCCGGGAGGCCGAGCAGAGTTAGACTCTCTCGCCTGTCAGAGGTGCTTTTCTCAAGTCGTCAAGCGCCGTACCGTCTGGAGTCACAGCAACTGCGTCACACGTGTCCATGGGCGTGTGTGTAGACACCGCGTATGTGCGACGCCCGTCTTCTTGCCGCAAGTGGAGGTCTGCAAAGTCCAGGTCCAGCAACTGGGGCAGTGACAGAGACGCCACGAAGCAGAACGGCACCCCCTGCGGCTGCATCGCAGTCGCCTCATCCACAGTGGTGAACTGGACGACGTCAAATTGTGTGCGCCGACGTGCGTGAGTGAGTCGTGAAACAGATGACAACTGCCAAAAACTTGCTCGCGTGCGCACCGGGACGATAACGTCCACCACATGGTTCAGCGGATGCTGCTGCAGCAGCTCATCCAAATGCTGATCATGTGCGTGAAACGAGCCGAGCCGCGAGCGCAGCTGTGGACCGGGCCCGCGGCCCATGCAACGCTAGCCCTTCCTTCAGCGCTGGGGCATGGATTCCTTACATCTGCCCTGTGTAGGCTCCTGTCTCGTGCATCAGCAGCAGGCCCTCGCAGACCCGATGGCCCCGGCGGGGGACAACAAGACGGGGACTCAACGCCACGTCGGGCACACACACAAAGCGAGCTGCCCTTGCGGAGACGAGTGGCCTTCACCGCGCGCGAGGGCTGCACCGGCTGGGGGAACACTGCCTGCGCCTGTGAGTCCTCTCCGTCGCTTCTGGGGCGTGGTGGTTGGACAGGAGAGCAAAGCTGGCGGTAGCGTCGCCAAGCAAGGCGCAATGTCGGGCGAGCGGCGCGCAGAGATATACACACATGAGGCTCCGTGGCCTTTATACGCCGCCAACTGGTCGGTGCGTGCGTCAGTGCTGTCACCGTGCCACTGGGCCAACCGTGCTAGGGCGGGTGGGGGTGCAGCCGCTAAGTGGGTCGCCTCGAGCGCCGAGGCTCGCATTTCCGCTGCTCAGCGTGTCGCTGGCCGGGCCCAGCACTGACGTGTCTATCGCACTTGCCTCGCCGCTGCCTCGCGGCCGCTGCGTGCGCCTCGGCCGCCACTTTGGGAAAAGTGGGTAGAGGTGACACTGACTCCTGCGCCCTCCTTTCTGCGCAGGAGCGGCCCGACAAGAAGTTTCGTCTCGCCGTGGGCTCCTTCTTGGAGGAGTACAACAACAAAGTGGACATCATCACGGCACGCGGCCCGCCAGATCCGCGTACACACTGCCCCCCAAACTGCCTGCTGTTCTGACTCGCCCCTTGCCCCAACACACACCAGCTGGACGAGGAGTCCGACCCCGTGTCGTTCAAAGCGGACCCCCGGTTCAGCTTCGCGCACCCGTATCCGCCCACGAAGCTCATGTTCATCCCCGATAAGGAGGGCTGTCGGGAGGACTTGTTGGCCAGCACGAGCGACTACCTGCGCCTCTGGCAGGTTGGAGACGAGGGCGTGACGCTGCGCGCGGTGTTGAATAACAACAAGACGAGCGAGTTCTGTGCGCCGTTGACGAGCTTTGACTGGAATGGGGCGGACCCGCGGCGGTTAGCCACCAGTAGCATTGACACCACCTGCACCATCTGGGACGTTGAGCGAGGATGCGTGGACACGCAGCTGATTGCGCACGACAAGGAGGTGTATGACATCGCGTGGGGCGGCGTCGGCGTGTTCGCGAGCGTCTCGGCTGATGGCAGTGTGCGCGTGTTTGACCTGCGGGATAAGGAGCATAGCACCATCATCTATGAGGCGCCCCAGCCGGACACGCCGCTGCTGCGCTTGGGATGGAACAAGCAAGATCCGCGGTACATGGCCACCATCTTGATTGACAGCGCCAAGGTCATTGTTCTAGACATACGCTTCCCCACCGTGCCGGTTGCAGAGCTGCAGCGCCACGCGGGTGCGGTGAACGCCATCGCATGGGCGCCACACAGTAGCTGCCACATCTGCAGCGCGGGTGATGACACACAGGCCCTGATTTGGGACCTCAGCACGATGGCGCACCCGCTGGAGGCTGGGTTGGATCCCATTCTGGCGTACTCCGCAGGCAGCGAGATCAACCAGTTGCAGTGGAGTGCCGTCCAGCCGGACTGGATTGCCATCGCGTTCCAGAACAAGCTGCAGATCCTCAGAGTGTGACACAGAGACAACGTGAAATGCCACACACGCGACGATACTTCAACTGTGCCTCGCTTCATCTCTATAGCACGCGTGGCCCGTCACCTATAAGCGCGCTCAGAGGCTGTGGCGGCTCGGCGCGTACAGATGGCGGCGCATCTTGGCTCGGCCCCACAGACTGTCGGGCATGAGCAATGCGTGCCTCACGCTCCACAGCTGGCGAAGCAGGCATGTGATCGTCCTCCGCGGACCGTTGTACACCTTCCTCATCGCCACCGACCGCCTGCGCCCTGAGGAAATCGAACCAGGCGTCGGCTAATGACGTGTCTCCGTTCTGCTGTCCATCGCCAACGTGCCCGTTCTGCTTCAGCGGCGCGCTGTGTGTGACACCGCGCCCCAGGAGACGCCCCAAGCCGTGGCGAGCGATGACCCGACCGGAAAGTGCGGCAGCCGCTGCTAGTGCTAGTGCAGGTGCTGGTGCGCCATCGAGCCCCATGGAAGCGCGTTGGGTGACATCCATGCCTAGCGTCGCAGCCAGCTGCTCTGCATGTTGCTGCTCATGTGGTGCAGCCACGTAGGCGAGCACAAGGGCAGCCACTGCGTGCTTGTCACAACTCGCGGCTTGCGCTGCAGAGAGTGCCGAGAGGCGCTTGAGTGCCGTTTCAAGCATGCCCCTCAATCTACTCGCCTCCGCTGCCAGAGACTGCGCCTCATCACTCCGCTGCTGCGCGTTCCGCTCCGCAGCTGACGCGGCTTGCTGCGCTATTTCCGCCTGGCGACGAGCTTCTTCAGCTTGTGCTCTGGCCGTGGCCACCTCCGCCGCGGCGATGCCCAGTCGTTCACTCAACGCCGCCGCCTCCGCCATACGTCTATGCTGCGCCTCCACCTCTGCGGACATGGCTCCCAGCGCAGCTTGCAGATTCCGAGTCTCGGATTCGCGCTCCTCTAAGGCATCTCTCAACCTGTCCCTCTCACTCCTCAACGACGCCATCTCTGCTGCCAGCCTTGAGCGCGCCTCGTCAGCCGCGCACGCATCCGCATCCTCCATCTCCAGCAAATGAGCGCGTAACCGAGCCAGTTCTTTGCCTGCACGGATTGACTCAGCCTCGGCAGCGCTCGCCCGATGCAGGGCCGCATCAAGAGCCTCTGCTGCGGCGGCAGCGGCATCCTCAGCCGCGCCGCGAGCAGCATCAGCCGACGCCTCACGCTCAGCAGCAGTCGCTTGCGCTGCAGCTGCCGCCGCTTCCGCAGCCTCTACTCTTCGCTGGAGAGCGTTCACGTATTCTGCGCTCACTGCCGTGTTACCACCTGATGCCTGCGCACTGCGGGCGGCGCGTGCAGCATCTTCTTCCCGCGCTTGAATCGCGTCATCGCGCTCACGCTGTGCCTTTGCGAGCGCGTCGCGGAGTCTGGAGGTGTCTTCTACTGCTGCAGCCAGCTTCACCCGCAACTGCTCGTCCCGTGCTGCCGCCTGCTGCGGCGCTACGGCAGCTGCTGTGGCCACGCCCGGACTGAGCGGGATGTCAACCAAGCCCGTGCCTGACGCGGTGCGGTCCAACGAGGAGGCAGCAGAAGCGTTAGGAGTGGGCTCTGCTACAGGCAGTGCCGCCGGGGCTGCGGCAGTGTCGAACAGCGCACGCGCTGCCGGGGCAGGAGGTGCTACTCCTGCGCTGCCTGCGACACTGCTCGCCGGAACTGTGGAGGCCCCGCCTCCTGCCTGGCTTGTGAACCTTCTGCGAAGATGGCAATGGAGAAAGGCAGCAAGTCAGACGCACAGTAATGTCTCAAGTCAAGCACGCAAGCGGTACACGCACCCGTTCGCGTGACCCTCTTGCGGTGGCCTGCTCGGCACAGCGAACGCTTCAGGGAAGCCAGTGTCCAGAGACAGCACCCGATGGTGGTGGGCACCTGCGGCCGCCGCAGCGAGCAGCTGCGACGCGGGGCTGGGTGCGCCGTGGAGGATGTCATCATCTTCGTCGGCGAGCCACGCGTCGCCGGTGGAGGACGCGTCGCTGGCCACGGTCTCGTTGTCTTCATCATCAACGTCAACGTCAGACGTTTCTCCCAGCACGTCAGCGAGCTTCGTGAGCGCGCCGTCACGAGCTTTGGCTAGTGCGCTGAGCATACCTGAGCACCCCGCGAGGGGCGTCTAGACCGTGCTCCGTGCTTACGTCACACACATGATGTTGCCTGCCCTCGCCAAGCGCATCCTCGCTCTTCTCGCGCTCCTCCTGTCCTTGTTCTTCAGACTGAGCGTCGCATTCGCAAAGATGGCGGCCGGTTGCCGCGACGACGTCATTGACTTGACGAACGACGAGGACGACGAGCCAGTGGCAGTCCAAGAGCGGCCCAAGCGGCTGCGTGGCAACGTGCCGCGAGGCAACGTGGCGCGAAGCAACGTGCCGCAGCGTGTCAGCGACGGAGACGTGGTGATAATTGACGACGATGCACCGTCGCCACCACCCAAGGACGTCCTAGCTCCTTGGACAGGCTTCCACGGCACGAAGCGCGTGCTGTCGGAGTACAAGCATCTTGACCAGACTGTGCAGACACGCACTGCGCCGTGCTATGCGCTGGAGATGCCGGACCAGAGCGACGCGCACGTGTGGCAGTTCAAGCTGAAGGACTTTGACAGTGACCACCCAGGCGGGCGAGCACTGAACGCGGACTTGGCTCGTCTTCAGCAAGAGCACGGCGTGGACCACCTCCTCTGCGAGGTCTCCTTCCCAAGAGACTATCCACACAAGCCGTTTTTCCTACGCCTTGTGCGCCCGAGGTGCTGTTGGTACACTGGCCACGTGACTGCGGGCGGCAGCATTTGCATCGAGGCGCTCACGCAGACAGGCACAGTGAACAGCTGGCGGCCGGACTACTGCGTGTCCGGCCTCCTGCCGCTGGTGAAGCACAACCTGATTGACGTGGAGACGGTACAAGTGCGCACTGCCACAGGGCCCGGCGGGATTGCTGGCCCCCTGCGCATCGATTTCGATCGGCGGTGGCACAGATGCGCGCCGGTGGAGCCGTATAGCAAGCATGAGGCAGAGGCCGCGTTTGCAAGGACGGAGGCACACCACCGCCAAAATGGGTGGTGAGAAGACGCAAGCTAAAAGCCATGAGTGTGATTAAGATGATGCATGGCTTCAGCCCGCACGAGCGGCGGCTCTGCGCTGCGCCCGCCGAAGCCTGCTAGAGGAGGCCACAGGCTCAGCGTCTGGCTTCGTCCCTTGCCCTCTTCCTTTTGCGGCCATCATCAGCGCAATGGCAGCCACCACAACTGCAGCGGTGACGCCAGCAGCAGCTACGATTGGTGGCCTTGGCGATGCAGCAGGGTCTTCTGCCAGGCGCTTTACTGCTGCTTGGTCCTCCTGGAACTTTTCGCTGAACGCCGGCGCTGCATCAACCCTCGCAAGCGGCGAGTAAATGACTGTAGAAGCATCCAACTCATCATCCATCTTCATTGTAGACACGCGCCGCTCAGCTGGAAACACGCGAACGCAAGTCCATGCGCCGCTGTCACCGTAGTCTGGGCGCTGCCACCACCTAAGCGTGCGGTCAGACCCCGCCGTGAGGAGCTGGCCCGTGCTGGGAAGGAGCAGCACCGCATTAATCCAGTGTGTGTGACCCCTGCTCACGCCCTCAGAAGTGTTTCCAGGCCCCCACGTCCTTATGGTCTTGTCCATGGACACAGACGCGAACATTGTAGGCGATACAACTGCCAGGCCCGTTATGGCTCCGTTATGGCCCTCATATCTGGCCACCACAGCGCCAGCATGCACATCCCAGAGCAAACAAGCGCCATCCATGCCGCCGGTGGCCACCCGTTGCGGGGCACCCACTGCTGGCGGCAGGACGCACATGCATGTTATTCCGCCAGTGTGTGCGCCGGGGATCGTCTTCATCGGTGACAGATTACCACCAGCAGCATGGACGCGCCAGAAAAGAAGCGTGCCGTCCACACCGCCCGTCAGGAGCAAGGCATCGCCGCCATCAGTCGGCACAACTTCAAGGACAGATAAGACGGAAGCACCGATGGGCAGAACGGCGAACTGCTTTCCGTCGGTGGAACTCCAAATACGCACAGTCCCGTCGTCTGAGGCGCTCCACAGCCTTCCATTGATGAGCTGCCCGACAGCGCGGACTGCGGCGGTATGGCCGCGAAGCACCGTGCATGGCTCTCCGGCAGTGGTGCCATCCACTAAGTGCCAGAGCTTGACAGTTTTGTCAAGCGACCCACTCATTACGCGTCCGTCAGACAGGCGACAGACGCAGAGTGCCGGACTACTGTGACCGGTGAGTATGCACTTGCACTCTCCAGTCCTCAGGTCTGTTCAGCGAATGCGAGGCTCAGAGAACGGGACAGGGGGCCATGTGTCCCCTGTTGGCGGCTTGATGACGCACCCCAGACTCTGCACGTTTTATCGTAGTTACTCGTCAGAAGGTATTCGTCGTCGAGCAGGACGCATGCAGTCATCCTGCGGCACGGCGCACAGTTTCTGAGGGTCAGAACAAAACAGCTTGGCGACAACTGTCAGTCTGCACAGCGCGCACCACCAAGAGTGACTGCTGACCGGCAGCGAGACGTCATCAGGCCACCTTGAGTGCGGTTTCACAGCCGTTGGCGTGCACTCCCGGTTCTCCTCTGGCGAACTTGGGGGTGACCTCTTCCTGAGGGACCCAGTCCTAGACACGCCCGGGCTCTTCTGGTCACCAGTCCATGCGGCGGCTGCAACGGGAGTCCTCGGCGCAGGCCAGTCAATCACAGTTGACAGCCTCGACATGCAGAAGGGCAAGCCTGTCCTGAGGACGGGATCTCAAGAGGTGTGCTTGCACGGCGGGTTCTGCACGCGTCAACACATGCACGATGACGAGCGATTAAGCAATGCTCAATGCGGTTTGCGAATGGCGGATGTATTTGCGTAACGGGGGTAGCAATTGCTGCACGCAAACACCTCGCGGACACAGCTCGCCGAGCACTGTGACGGATGTCGTGGTGGACGTCAGAGCCGAGCATGATGGAGCAGCTGGGCGTCCTACCCGGCACTCCCTGTGGTGCTGAGGTAAAGCTTGGCGGTGTGGACTGCTACGTGACGGCGCCAAAAACAACAAGCTGCGACACCACCAAAGCACTGGTGTATGTGCCTGACCAGTTCGGGTGGCGCTTCGGGCCGCAGCGCGTTGTGGCTGACCACCTCGCTGAGCAGCTGGGCGTCACTGTGCTTCTGGTGGATGTGCACGCAGGTGACTGCGTGGACACTCGCCCTTTCAACTATATGTCTGCGACGCCGCCGAGCTGGATGAGCGTGGACGTGCATAAGGCGCTGGTTGAAGGCTACCGCACAGCAGCCGCGTTGTGGATAACTCCAAGGATGCTGGTTTGGGGATTTCACCACCTTGCAGACGTGGAGACGACGCTACAGCCGCTGCGGTCAGTCATGAGGGCCGCGCGCCAACCGCAGGCAGCTGGCGGTCTGGGATTCCAAAAAATAGCAGTGATGGGCGCAGCGGGTCTGCCTGCACGCGCAGCATTCGCTCTGGGCGGAGCAGACGCCGGTGCTTGCGCAGATGCCTGTGTCATAGTGCAGCCAGGGAAGCTGAGCGACTCGGAACGGGGCGAGGTGGCCAAGCTCCGCGTGCCCTCCCTGTGGATCATCCAATCGCCGGCAGACCCGGCGATGAATGCTGCACAGCGTGTGGATGTAGAGTCCATTCTTGAGCAGCGATCGGCAGCGCGCAGAGCATATACATGCTATGCAGAGGTTCCGGAGACGTACTTGCTGGTCGCCGATACGCGCGAGGAAATGCAGCGGTACAAGCCAGATGTGGCAGCTAAGTGCGCGCTGACTCGCGACAGCACCAAAGCCGCGCTGGCTGAGGTGATTGGCTTTCTGCGTGAGCGCTTCCTACCGGATGCTGTGGTGTCCGACACTAGTGCTACGATCGTCCAGCAGGGTGACGCCAGCAACGTTGCTACTAAAAGTGAATAGGATTAAATGCTTGTCAATCAGCGCGCACTGAACCGTCCATTCTGTGGGGTGCAAAGGGAGAAAGAGACGCATCAGTGGTGATGCACGATTGGTTGTGGCATGCACAAAGTGGCTACTCACCCGTCGAGCCAGCCGCCAAAGACGCCATCCGTGGGCGGCAGTGATGTGGCCAGCAGAGCCCATGGAGGCTGCCCCACGCCACTAGCCCTCACGCGGCCATCCATGCGAAGGCTGACATACACGCCACTGCCACTCTGCACACTGGCGGCACTCATCTGCGTCTGCAGCCATGACGTCCATTCGTTGGTGTAGATCGGGTCCACTCGCCAGCGCTTCTCGGCGTCATCAGTGTCCGCATTTCCCCGTGCAAGTCTCTCTGTGTCGTCTGTGATAAACGGAACGAACACCACTCCCCGGCGCAGCAGCTCCGCCTTGTGCGGCTCTGCGCCCGCAGCCGCCTGCTCTACAAACGCGCGTGGGCCAGCGACGAGCACAACACGCGCAAAGCCTCGCAACGCTGACAAGCGAGTGGTTCGGCCATTCACGAGCTCCACGCGCAGTTTTGCGAGCTGCTCCTCCCTGTCTATGCGTGCCATCTGCCGCTGCCGCGCCTCCTCCTCTTTGCGATAGAAGAAGAGGCAGACGGCGAGGACAGAGAAGTCGATGGCGACGTTCTGAGCGGAGCCAGCAACAGGCGGCGCACTGGGTGCCCCCAGGGCGCCGGTGACCAGCTGGATTGTCGCCACGCCTCCGCCGATGGTGGCTGACGTTCCCAGCGCCCCGAGCAGGAACTGGCGCAGGACACGGAAGGGCGCTTGCACCTCGCTCCGCAGCTTCGTGTTGTTGCTGAACTCCCCCAGCCCAGGCGCAGGCGGAGGGCCTGCAGCTGCACGCACCCCCATCCGGCGACATCGCGTGCAGCACCTGTGCAGCGACACGCTCCCCGTCGACAGCGCAAGAGTCATCCTCAGGACGGGAAAGGGCAATAGTAGTAGCCACGCTGGCGGCGATCAATCAAGGAAGAGTGCATCGGCGAGTCCATTTCCGCGCACGTGTTCGACATCTCGCGCGACGGGAACACTGAGTGTCGCGATGGCGCTTTTCCTAGCTGCCGACTGCGCCCTTCGCGTGGACCCCGTCTGCAGACCCAGCTCAGCGGCCCCGCAGCTGAGAAGCGTGTTGCATGCACCCAGGCGCTCGGTGCGCAGTGTATTCTCCGCACTGGCTGAGCACACAAGCGACGCCGTTGTAGAGGAGAGCTGTGACTGATATCGTGATTCGCCTCTCTTGCAGGCGCGGCCTCGAGCCGGGTGCCACTTGCACCGCTGCGCCGCGTCCGCGCACCTCAGCGTCAGCAGCCAGCGCGTGTCGGGGGCAAGACGCAGGAGAGGTGCGGGCAGTGTTGCACAGCAACGCAGAGGGCGTCTACACCTCTCTCCTGTGTTCGTCCCTCTTCCGCTCACCGGTCGCCCTCTACACACGCCCGTGCCGACCAGAATCACACGTCTGCTCAGACGCGCTGTCGTCGCTACCGGTGCTGGAAACGCTGGAGCTGACGGCGCCGAATGTGGAGACAGTCCTCGACGAGGTGCGGTGCCTGCTCGACAGCTGCACGCGTTGTTGGCTTGCTTGGGGCCGTGTGTGTATGTGCTCGTATGCTGCTGGTTGAGGTCACGCGACTGACTGCGCACTGCGTGTGGACTCAGGTGCGGCCTTATCTGATGGCTGACGGTGGGAACGTGGAGCTGGCTGAGATTGACGGCTTGGTGGTTCGGCTGAAGCTGAACGGCGCGTGTGGGTCATGCCCGAGCAGCACGATGACCCTGAAGATGGGCATCCAGCGGCGCTTGATGGAACGCATCCCGGAGATTGCAGACGTGGAGCAAGTGATGGACACGGAAACGGGGCTGGCGCTGACAGAGGAAAATGTGGAGAAGGTGCTGGACGAGATCCGGCCGTACTTGACAGGCACTGGCGGCGGCTCTCTGGAGTTGGACAAGATTGACGGCGTCGTGTGCAAAGTCAAGCTGTCCGGCCCCGCGGCGGCGGTGATGACTGTCCGCGTGGCTGTGTCGCAGAAGCTGCGCGAGAAGATACCTAGCATCGGCGCAGTACAGCTTCTTCCGTAGGGGAGCCGGAGCGACATAATAGAGTTTGGTGTCGTACACTCAAAACAAGCGCTCCCCGGTCCCGAGTATCGCAAAGACAGCCGCCCCCAGGGTGCACAGAGCAGCAGGAACTGCGCAGGCTGCGCGCCACGCCGCTCTCATCTCGCCTGCATCCCCAGCTGCACTACCGTCGAGGATGCGGCCTGTCACCCACGGCCCAATCATGCCAGCCATACTACCGGCACCGTTGCTGACACCCATGAGCACGCCTGCAAGTTGGGGGGCGATGTCCATGTGGTTGACTGAGTATCCACCACGAGCTAGTGCGAGGGAGCCCATGGTGAAGCATGCCACTGCGACGGCGCCGCGCAGGGTGGTGCATCCCGGAAGGAGGAGCAGTGCAAGTGAGGCGAGTGCGAAGCCGAAGGTGTTGATGGCTTTGCGCGTCAGTGTGACCCCCACTCTGCGCTGGATCATGGCGTCAGCTGCGATGCCGCCGATGTTGCTGCACACGCCCATGACGAGGTAGGGCATCATTTTTAGGCCGCCCTGGGAGGTGGGCCCGGCGCCGAGGCTGTCGTAGAGCGTGGGCAGCCAGGCCAGGAGTATGAAGAACGCGTAGTGGAACGTGAAATTGTTCAACACGAGCGCCCACAGCGGGATGCATCGCATCAGGTCCGCCCAAGGCACGTCGCGTCGCCTGGCACCGCTACTGGCTGGCGGAGGGCCAGGCAGGAGGGAGGCCATGCCAACGTCACCCAGGGCTGCTGCCGCCACCGTGCCTGGAGGTTTACGCGTCGCGTAGCGGCTCCACAGCACCAGCCATGCGTAGCCGGCGCAGGCGACCAGCATGGGCACCGATCCTGGCCCCAGGCGGGAGATGACTGCGGGCAGGGAGGCCATTGCAAATGCAGAGCCGAAGTACATGCCACTGGTGAACAGACTCACCGCGCGGCTGCGCTCATGCATGGGGATCCACTGCACAATGATGCTGTGGATGCTGGGGAAGACGACGCCCATGGCAGCCCCCACGAGCGCACGCACGCACATGAGGCCTGTTGTTCTTGACCCGTCGCTGGGCGTCACCAGCGACGCGGTGCACCACAACACAAATGAGAGGGAGAGCACGCGCTCTCCACCGTGTTTCGCTGCTGCCCAGCCGCCTGGAATCTGGAAGTTGGCGGTGGTCAGAGGCAGAGGAAAGACGCAGAGAGAGGCTGAAGACGGACCTGTGACATGGTGTAGCCGTAATAGAAGGCACTATGCACACGTCCCTGTGCCTCTTTGGAGACACTGGCCGCCTGGCAGGAAGGAGGAGTCAGTACGCTTCCCACAAGAGTGCTTGTTGTAGTCTTGCCACGCTTGCTGGATACGCGACTCTACCCGCGCCGCGCGCATTGTGGATGTGTCACACGTGCCTGCGCCATGGCTGTGTATGCAAGCGGAAAGCCAACGCGGTCGAGGTAACATGTCGCTGCCGCCAGGAAGCAGACGCCAACAAGCGCGTAGCGCTCGGGTATGCGGGGCGGGACCCACATCTCGACTGCTTTGGGGTACGCAGCATGCGTTGGTAGGGAGGCTAGCCGCCGGGCATGGAGACGACAAGAGGAACAGCGAAGGAGTGAAATTTGCCACCACTTCGCCGCTGTGTCTCTGTCTCCATTCGTCGCTGACTCCGGCGTTACCTCGTGGCTTGGGTGCCCGCTTCCCGTGTGCTTCACTTCGCAGGTTTGTCTGCTCCAGCAGCCTTAGCAGCTTCCAGCTTCGCCTTGAGTCTCTCTTCTGCCTCCTTGGCAGGGCTGTATGCGGCGCCAGGCATAGTATAGCGAGGCTCCCCATTCGGAGGAGGAGGAATGCACGGGCTGTCGAAACCTGGGCGGGCATATCGCGCGTCAACGAACAACGCTCTTGTCAGTTTGCAGGACACGCACCGCACGGCTTGAACCCCTCAGCTGCTGCCGCCCCTGTGCTGAGAAGAGCCACTCCGGTTGCGAGCAGCGTGAGTGCTGCCTGGCGACGAGTCGGCGCACAGGCAGCAGCACAGGCAGCAGGTCGCACTGCACTGCGCAATCCACCTTGTCTCGCTGCCCTGCGCCGCGGCATCGTCATTGCTGCTGCTGCCCCAACGCACGACGACATGATGCGTTGTCTGGGCGATGAGAGTCTGACAAGCTCTGCCACCGTGGCTTCTTCAAGCGGCGCCTTTGCGTAGCCCAATGCCGCCGAAGCGGCCCCGAAATGCGAATGGCGCTACAGGGGCTGCGCCGCGCAGGGGCGGCTCCGCAGGCGCTGGCAGGGCTAGCCGCCGCGTTACAGAGGCCGAAGAGGACGACGACGCGCTAGCAGACAGTGATGATGAGCGCCCTGCTGCTGGGCGTGGTCGTGACGGTGACGGCGCTGCCGTGGCAGAAGACGAAGACGGTGGGGACGACGACAACGAAGAGACGGCTGCAGAGAAACGCCTCAGACTCGCAAAAGCGTACCTGTCGTCACTGCGCGCTGAATTGGCAGCAGAGCGAGAGGGAGACGACGATGAAGAAGACGAAGAGGGTGACGCGCGAGGCGCTGTTGGGGACGCAACCGTCGCGCAACGCCTGGCTGCCGACGCCCAGGTTCTTCGAGGGGAGACTCAGCGCCCGCTGGCTGCTCGTGTGCGTGTGCCCAGCGCTACAGAGCCGCAGTCCGGGACGCTGTGGAAGGGGCACTCGCGCCCCGTGACCGCCGTTGCTCTCAGTGCCGACGACACCCGGGCGGCGGCCGCAGCCAAAGATGGTGTCGTGTTGCTCTATGACGTCGAGACGGGTGCCCGGACTCGATTACCGCAGGCACCACCTGTGCCGACACAAAACGTGCGTGTCTCCCGGAGCCGTGTAGCTAGGCACTTGTCATGCGCAAGGCTTGTGCGCCCAAAACTCGGTGTATGTGCTCACCCGACGGGCGTGCTCTCAGGGGCCATGTGCGCCACCGCGAAGTGGGGCATCGTGTTTGTTGGCTGTTGCGCTCAGTTCAGATGGACAGTTGCTGGCCACTGGAGGCCTGGACAAGCACGTCAACGTGTTCGACATCCGACAGCCACCGGGGCACCATGTCGCATGCTTCCCTGGACACCGTGACGCTGTCACAGGCCTAGCTTTCAGGTCGGGAACGCGCACGTTGTTCAGCGCAAGCACGGACCGCTGTGTCAAAATCTGGTCGCTGGATGATATGGCGTACGTGGACACGCTGTACGGCCATGGGGCGGAGATCCATGCCATCGCTGCTGGGCGACGGTACCGGGCACTCACAGCTGGCGGTGATCGCACATGCCGCTTGTGGAAAGTGGCGGAGGATAGCCAGCTTGTGTTCCACGCTGCAGACAGCGCACACAGCCTGGAGAGCTGCGCGTTGCTAAATGCCAGTGAGTGGGTCACCGGCGCACGGGACGGCTCTCT
>Ga0164297_10003607_pt1 | contig 14304 bp, 15 predicted proteins | sample GEODES058metaG_FD_113539 | JGI IMG/M metagenome (GOLD analysis project Ga0164297, IMG submission 113539) | Dystrophic lake water microbial communities from Trout Bog Lake, Wisconsin, USA - GEODES058 metaG | ecosystem: Environmental > Aquatic > Freshwater > Lake | place: USA: Trout Bog Lake... | reverse complement strand
GCCGCCGGCGGCGGCAATATGTGGACCAATAATGTGTGGAACACCTCCGGTGCCCCGGGCGGCGGCTTCCGGCTGAGCAACCATGCCGAGGCCGCTAAGGTGCTGCCAGCCGCCACCGGCACCATCGGCCGGCCGCTCGCCGCCTATCGCGCCGCCGCTATCCCGGTTTCCGGCCGCGCGACACCGTAAAACGCGGGATTGCGCCCGGCGGTGGATTGCCGCATCGATACGCCTCCCCGTTTCCGGAGGCTCCCACTATGAAGTTCGGCATCCACAACCCGTCCTGGCTCTTTCCGGGCACGCCCGCTGACATTTTCGCCGGCGCCGCCGCCAAGGCGCGCTGGGCGGAAGACAATGGCTTTGTCTGGTTCTCCGTCATGGACCATCTGATCCAGATCGACATGGCCGGCGCGCGTGATGAGCCGTTCATGGAAGGGTGGACCGTGTTGGCGGCGCTCGCAGCCGTGACCAGCAAAATCCGGTTGGCCACCCTCGTCTCCTCGGTCGCTTATCGCAATCCGGCGCATCTGGCGAAAATTGCCACCACGGTGGACGTTATCAGCCGTGGCCGCATGACCCTCGGGATCGGCGCTGGCTGGTTCCAGGCCGAATATCAGCAATACGGCTTCGAATTCCCACCCGCCCCGGCCACCCGCATCCGCCAGATGGAGGAAGCCGTCCGGCTGATCCGCACCCTATGGGCGGAACCGCGCGCGAGCTTCAGCGGCAAATATTTCCGCACCGATGCCGCGATTTTGGAACCGAAGCCACTGCAATCCCCGCAGCCGCCGATCATGATCGCCGGCGGCGGCGAACAAATGACCCTGCGCGCGGTGGCGCGGCTGGGCGATGCCTGCAATGTCGGCGGCGACCCGGACATGGTGCGGCACAAATACGCCGTGCTACGCCAGCATTGCGAGGCCGCCGGCCGCCCGTATGAGGCGATCGAGCGCACCGCCATCACCAGCTTCCTGCTAGCACAGAACGTCGCCGAACTCGCCGCCAAACGCGCCCGGCTAGACCCGGCCGGGACCTTCGGCGGCTACGCGATGACAGTCTCGCAAGCCGCCGACATCGTCGGGCGCTATGCCGATGCCGGCGTGCAACTGCTGATCAGCAGCATCTACAAAAACGATCCGGAAACCCAGGAACTGCTCGCCCGGGATATCCTGCCAGCCTACCGCTAGTGCACCAGGATCGGCATCATCTCGTGTTTCAGGATGGCGGCAATGGCGCCATCCTGGGATTCGGCAATCGCCATCGGCCGACCATCGGCGCTGTGGATCGCCACCATCGCCATCCCGTCCACCTGCACCGGCTTGATATAGGCGATCTGCGAGACGCCGAGTTGCCCGAGTTGCTCCGGCGACAAAGCGCGAATGTCGAAACGACCGATCTGGCCGTCGTTGCTATCGTTGTTCATGGTCATCATCCTGCAAAATCAGCTAATTGCCGCTGACGCGACGGCTGGCAACGATCGGGCCAAGATTGGTGCTGGCCTGATTGCTCACGGGCTGGGAGATCTGGATCGTTCGTACGCGGGTTTCCGGCTGCGGGCGCGCCAGATCGATGTGCAGCAGACCGTTATCCAACCAAGCGCCCCGCACATCGATGCCCTCAGCCAGCACGAAGGCACGCTGAAACTGGCGGGCGGCAATGCCGCGATGCAGGAAAACCCGACCGTTACTGTCATCGGTTTGCCGACCGCGGATCACCAGCTGATTATCTTCCTGCGTGATTTGCAGATCGTCCATCGTAAAGCCGGCCACCGCGAGGGTGATGCGCAGACCGGTTGGACTGATTTGCTCAATATTATAAGGCGGATAGCCATCCGACGAGGTTTTGGCGGCGCGCTCGATCATTTGTTCCAGATGATCGAAACCGAGAAACAGCGGGGACGCAAACATACGACCAGACATAAGGCCTCCTCCAGCGAGCGGGGCGTTGGCAGGTCCCGATATGGCGACCCGTTGCTGCATAGATTGGCAAATCATGCCCGCGATGCAAGGGGGGGCGCATTGATCCGCGCCGCCGGCCTCGCTACATCGCACCCATGACCGATGCAACCGTAATCGCCTCCGCCGATGAGGCCCCCGCGCTGCCGATCCTGATCGTGCCGCACCCCGTATTGAAGGCCAAAGCCCGCAAGGTGCTACCGGCGGACCGCGAGGCGGTGCAGGCGCTGATCCCGCGCATGTTCACCACAATGTATAAAGCTCCCGGTATCGGTCTGGCCGCGCCACAAATCGGCGTATCGCTGCGCCTCGCTGTCATCGACCTGATGCTGGACGACAAGCGCGCCCCGGTAGTGCTGATCAACCCGGAAATCATCGCCGCCAGCGACGAACTCGCCACGCGGGAGGAGGGTTGCCTGTCCATCCCGGGCCTTTATGCCGATGTCACCCGCCCGGCGCAGGTCAAAGTGCGCTATGAGGACGAAGCCGGGATGCGGCGGGAGATCTCGGGCGACGGCTTGCTGGCTGCCTGTTTGCAGCATGAAATCGACCATCTCGACGGCGTGTTGTTCGTCGATCATATCTCGGCGCTTAAGCGCAACATGATCCTGCGCAAGCTGGCCAAGGAACAACGGCTGAAAGCGAAATAGCGAAAAGCGAGCCAACGCCATGTCGCGGAAATTGCGCCTCGCCTTCATGGGCAGTCCGGATTTCGCCGTGCCGGCGTTGCAGGCGCTGGCGGCGGCGGGGCATGACATCGCCGCCGTCTACAGCCAGCCGCCGCGCCCGGCCGGGCGTGGCCAGGCGGTCCGGCTTTGCCCGGTGCATGCCGCCGCCCAGCAGATGGGGCTGGACGTGCGCACCCCCAGCGGCCTGCGCCGCGATCCGGAGGCACAGGCGGCCTTCGCGGCACTCAACCTCGATGTTGCCGTCGTCGCCGCTTACGGGCTGATCCTGCCGCAAGCGATGCTGGATGCCCCGCGCCTGGGCTGCCTCAACATCCACGCCAGCCTGCTGCCACGCTGGCGCGGCGCCGCCCCCATTCAGGCCGCCTTGCTGGCTGGCGATGCGGAAAGCGGCATCACCATCATGCAAATGGAAGCCGGGCTGGATACCGGGCCGATGCTGCTGCGGGAGGCGATCCCGCTCGGCCCCACCACCACCGCGCCCGCATTGCACGATGCGCTGGCCGCGATGGGCGCGCGGATGATCGTGCAGGCGCTCGCCGCCCCGCCCGCCCCGATGCCGCAACCCGAGGACGGCGTGACCTACGCCGCCAAGCTGGGCCGCGACGATGGGCGGATCGACTGGACCCGGGATGCGGCGGCGCTGGACCGGCAGATCCGTGCCCTCAACCCCTGGCCCGGCACCTTTACCACGCTGGCCGGCGAGGTGTTCAAAATCCATGCCGCCACCCGCGTGCCCGGCCATGGCAGCCCAGGCGAAACGCTGGACGATGCGCTCTGCATCGCCACCGGCGATGGCGCGTTGCGGCTGACCCGGGTGCAGGCGCCGGGACGCGCGGCGATGGATGCCGCCGCGTTTTTGCGTGGCCACAAGGTGCCGCGCGGCACCCGCCTCGGCTAATGCCGCATTTCGCGCTCGAACTGGAATATGACGGCAGCGGCTTCATCGGCTGGCAGCGCCAGCGCGTGGGCATTTCGGTGCAATCGGTGCTGGAAGCCGCCGCCTCCCGGCTGGTCGGCGGCGCCACTGTGGCCAGCGTGACCGCCGGACGCACCGATTCCGGGGTGCACGCCGCCGGGCAGGTGGTGGATATTCGGCTCGACCGCGACATCGCCCCGTTCAAGCTGATCGATGCGCTGAACTACCATATGCGGCCGCACCGGGTTGCCGTGCTGCGCGCCGCCATTGTGCCAGAGGCCTGGTCCGCCCGCTTTAACGCGGTGCACCGGCGCTACCGCTACCGCATTCTCAACCGGCAGGCCCGCCCGGCGCTGCTGCTGGGGCAGGTCTGGCACGTGCATAACCGGTTGGATATTGCCGCCATGCAGCTTGCCGCCCAGGCGCTGGTCGGTCGGCACGATTTCACTTCATTCCGTGCCACCGCCTGCCAGGCCAAAAGCCCGGTGCGCACGCTGGACCGGCTGGATGTGCGCGAAATCGGCGGCTTGATTGAAATCGCCGCCGAAGGCCGCAGCTTCCTGCACCATCAGGTGCGCAACATGGTCGGCAGCCTGAAATTGGTGGGCGAAGGCAGTTGGGAAATCAGCCGGATGGCGGACGCCCTTGCGGCCCGCGACCGCCGCGCCGCCGGCCCGACTGCCCCGCCGGATGGGTTGTGTCTGATGGGGGTCGAGTATCCGGACGACCCGTTCAGGTCAGCCCGCTGACCGCCGCCTGCACCGCGACACCGAACAGCAGGTCTATCACCACCAGCATCGCCGCCAACGGCCCGGCAATCGCCAACGTAACAGACGTGGCGAACCATTCCAGCCAGATCGACCAGCCCAGCGCCACCAGCCAGGCGGTTTCGCCCACCAGCACCGGCAGGCCGAACAAATCCGGCAACACGGCGGCAACACCCATCATATATTGCAGCAGGTTGCACCAGTTCCAGGCCACCATGAAGCGCGGCCAGTGGCCCGCCCGGCCAACCTGCCCGGCGAAACGGTGGCTGATCACCGCAAAGCCCGCCCAACCCGCCGCGCCATTGAGCAGCACCCGGGCCAGCGCATGGGCGGAGTGGGACGATTGCGTATCCGCCAGCGCCAAACACAACGCCGCCGGCACCGCGAGCGCCGCGGCCCAGAAACTGTTGCGCAACATCACGCTCTCGCTGCCGGCTTCGGCTTGCAGCAGCGCCGCGCCGTTGGCATGCCCACGCGCCAGCATCCAGGCTGCTTGCAGCCCATTGCCGATCCCGGCCAATCCCCCAGCGATCATCGCGACGGCCTCACAGCGTTTGGGTCTCCGCTAGTCCATACACCATCACGCGGGCGAAGGCCGGCAGTAACACCAGCAACGCAGCCGCGAAGTTGAACAATAACACAAACCCGATCGCCCTAGCACGTGACAACGCTAGGCTAACATGGGCGAGAAACACTTGCAGGCTGATCGCATAGCCCAGGCAACCAAGCGCCAGCCCCAATAGCGCGATCTGCTGCGGCACCCCGGCCTGCACCGCCATGCCGGTCAGCGCCACCAGCAGCATGGCCACCGCGGTGATCACCCACTGGCACCAGTTCAGCGCCACCGCAAAGCGCAGCCACAGCCCTTCCCGGCGCCACCATCTGGCCACCAGATGCGAGGCGGCAATCGGCGCCAGCAAAATCACCACCGCCAGCAACAGGTTGGAGACCGCATCCAGCACCTTGCCCTGCACCGCCAGCAGCAAAAATCCCACCACCGGCATGGCCAGCAAGGGCGCCAGGCTATTGAGGAAGGCCTGCTTGCTGCCGGTGAAGGCATGAATGCCGGTGCCGCGCCACAGCGCCAGTTGCAGCATGCCGCGCAACACGCCTGGGCGCTGTTGGGTCATTCGCTAAGCCGCGAAAAACGCATCGAGCACCGCCCGATACGTGCCGGCCAAAGCGCGCAGATCGGCCACAGGCACGCTTTCATCCACCTGATGCATGGTCGCCCCGACCAGACCGAACTCCGCCACCGGGCAAAATTTGGCGATAAAGCGCGCATCTGACGTGCCACCACCGGTATCCAACTTCGGCTGCTGACCAGTGCTCGTGGTAATGGCCCGGCACACCCGGTCCACCATCGGGCCGGGGGCGGTGAGGAAGCTTTCGCCGCTGATGGCAATATCAACACTAAAACGCTCGGCATAGCGGGCCACGGTGGCACGGATCCAGGCGGCCAGCGCTGCCCCGGTGTGCCGTTCGTTAAAACGGATATTCAACATCGCCCGCGCGCTATCCGGCACCAGATTGGTTACCGGGTTGCCCACGTCGATGCTGGTGACCTGGATCGAGGTCGGCTCGAAAAAGTCGCTGCCGGCGTCAATCGGGGCGGCGATCAGCGCATCCAACGCCCGCACCAGCCGATGCACCGGATTATCCACCCGGTGCGGATAGGCGACATGGCCCTGGGTGCCGTGTACAGTGATGGTCGCATTGATGCTGCCGCGCCGGCCAACCTTGATCATCTCACCCAGAACGGTCGGGTTCGTCGGCTCGCCCACCAGGCAGAAATCCGGGATCTTGCCGTTCGCCGCCATCCAGTCCAGCACCTTCACCGTGCCATCAACCGCCGGGCCCTCTTCGTCACCGGTAATCAGCAGGCTGATCTTCCCGCGCCCACCGCCGGCCAGATAGTCCGCCGCCCCAGCCACAAACGCCGCGATGCCGCCCTTCATGTCGCAGGCGCCGCGGCCATACAGCACTCCGTCCCGCACCTCCCCCGCGAAGGGGCCGGCCTTCCAGTTAGCATTGCCCGGCGGCACCACATCGGTATGCCCGGCGAAGCAGAAATGCGGGCCGTCACCGCCGATCTCGGCAAACAGATTTTCGATCTCGCCAAATTTCAACCGGGTGACGGTAAAGCCGAGACCGGTCAGCGTCGCCGCCAGCACGTCTTGCGCGCCAGCATCCGCCGGGGTGACAGAGGCACAGCGCAACAGGTCCTGCGCCAGCGGCAGCGGGTCCATCAGTAGCGCAGCAATTCGTTGATCGAGGTTTTGGAGCGGGTGCGCTCATCCACCTGCTTCACGATCACGGCGCAGTAGAGCGACGGCGTGCCGACCGGGCCGGGCAGATTGCCCGGCACAACAACGGAGTAGGCCGGCACCCGGCCGACATGGACTTCGCCGGTGGCGCGGTTGAGGATTTTGGTAGTGGCGGAAATGAACACGCCCATCGAGAGCACGCAGCCGCGTTCCACGATCACGCCTTCCACCACTTCCGAGCGGGCACCGATGAAGCAGTCATCCTCGATAATCACCGGGGTTGCCTGCAACGGCTCCAGCACGCCGCCAATGCCGACGCCGCCGGACAAATGGCAGTTTTTACCGATCTGGGCGCAACTGCCGACAGTGGCCCAGGTGTCCACCATGGTATTGCTGTCCACATAGGCGCCGACATTCACGAAGCTCGGCATCAGCACCACGCCGGGGGCGATGTAGGCGGAGCGGCGGACCACCGCGCCGGGCACCGCGCGGAAATTCGCCTGCTGGAAGCGCGCGGCATCCCAACCTTCGAACTTCATCGGCACTTTATCCCACACCGGCGCACCGCCAGGGCCGTCCATCAGTTGCGAGTCGTTGAGCCGGAACGACAGCAGCACCGCCTTTTTCAGCCATTCATTGACCACCCATTCATGGCCAATTTTCTCCGCCGCCCGCGCCGTGCCAGCGTCCAAAGCGGCCAATACCGCCTCCACCGCATCGCGGTCGGCGCCCGTGGTGCTGGAATTCAGCGAGTCGCGCCGATCCCAGAGGGCCTCAATGGTCGGTCGAAGGGCCGAAATCGTCATCGTCTATTCCTCACTCTTACGCAGTTGGGCGGACCATGCGCAGGCCGGTCGCGCAGGTCAACCGGGGAACGCGGCCGGTGGCAGAGGAAATCGTCGCTTGGTAAACCGGTGTTAACGCCTGTGCGGTTCAATGGCCGCCGAACGCAGCCGAACAGGGCGCATAAATCGGTCATGATGAAAGCCACAACAGCAATGCAGGTCTCGTCCGCCCCCGCCCCCCAGGATGATGCCGGCCCGGCCACGAGCTGGACTCCGCATTTGCGCGACGCCCTGTTGGAGAGCCGCGAGCGCTGGCGCGACATGGTGGCCCTGTGCGCCGATTTCGCCTTTGAAACCGATCGTTGGGGCCGCCTGGTCTTCGTCTACCCCGATCCCGCCTTGGGCTGGCCGGCCAGCACGCTGTTGGGCCAACCGGCTGACCTACTGCTGGCGCAGACCGATGGCATGTCCGGCTTCAACCCGTTCCGCCCGGTGATGCCGGTGCGGCGCCGGCGCGCCTGGTTGCGCGGACCAGACGGCGTGCCGCTATGCCTTTCCTTCGCGGTCGCCCCGATGTTGGACGCCGCCGGGCAAATCATCGGCGCGCGCGGCATCGGCCAGGACATCACCCGGGAGGAAGGCCAGGATTCCGTGCTCGCTGCCCGGCTGCGGCGAGGCGAGGTGGTAGAACATATCCTCACCCGGATGCGACAGGAGGTGCTGGCGCCGCGCATGATGCAAGCGGCGTTGGAGGCGTTGACCTCAGCCATCGGCGCCACCGGCTGCGCGGTGATCAGCCTGCCGGACGATCGGCCCACCACCTTGCCGCCGAGCCCGCTGCGGCTACCCGCCATCCTCTATCATGCTGGTAGCATGAGCCCGGCCGCGGTTCTGCGCAGCGGTTTGGAAGCGCTGGCCGCCGGGGCGATGGACCCGGTGCAAACCGTGGCCGAAGACGGATCGAGCGTGATGGGGTGCGGCTGCCAACCACGCTACGGCGCCCAGGCGGCAGTGTTGCTATGGCGCGGTCCGGAAGGCCGGGCCTGGGACGGTGACGATCTGGTGGTGGTTTCCGCCGCCGCCGGGGTGATCCGCATGGTGCTGGAGCACGAAACCATTCAGCAGGAAATGTCCCGCCAAGCGCGGACCGATCCACTCACCGGCCTGCTCAACCGCCGTGCCTTCGTCGAGGAAGTAAACCGCCGGCTGGACCGGTTGGACCACGAGGAGATGCCGGGCACGCTGCTCTTCGCCGACCTGGACAACTTTAAACTGTTGAACGACGCGCTGGGCCATGATGCCGGCGACAAGGCTCTGGCCGCCGTCGGCACATTGCTGCGCGCCACCTTCCGGCCGTCCGATCTGGTGGCCCGCTTCGGGGGGGACGAATTCGCCGTCTGGCTCGATGGTGCCGACGACCTGACCGCCGCCGAACGGGCGGAGTCGCTCCGCCTGAACGCCCCTGCCATCATGGCGGACGAAGTTGGCCGCGAGGATATGAGCCTCGGCCTGTCGATCGGGATTGCCACCCGCTGGCCCGGGCGCGGGGAAACCGTCGACGCCCTGCTGCACCGCGCCGATCAGGCGATGTATGAGGGCAAGCGCGGCGGCCGCGGGCGCTGGCGGGTCTCCCATTCCGGCCCGCCAACGCCCCGCCCGCGGAGTGACATGGCATGACCGTCCCCGCTGACCTGGCCGCGCCTGCCGCAACGTCCGGCACCGCCCAGATTGGCGGGGACGAACGCATTCGCGTGCGCCTTGGCGCCGCATCCGACACCGCCCAGGCGGTGTTGCTGCAACTGGCCATCGATCCGGCGCCGACGGTGCGAGCAGCGGTGGCGATGAACCCAGCCGCGTCGGGCGCGGTGAACCAGTTGCTCGCCAGCGACGGGGATGCCCGCATTCGGGCGTTGTTGGCACGCAAACTCGCCTCCGTGCTGCCGGCCATGCCGGCCGCAGCGCGCGACCGGATGCAGGCGCAGGCGCTGGCGACGCTGGAAACCTTGGTGGCGGACGAGGCGGTGCGGGTGCGCATGGCCATTGCCGATGCCATCAAAGACCTGCCTGGCGTGCCGCATGGGATGGTGATCTCCCTGGCCCGCGACGCGGCGATGCAGGTCGCCGAGCCGGTCATTCGCCTGTCGCCGCTGCTCACCGATGACGATCTGCTGGCGCTGATCGCAGCCCCGCCGGTGGCAGCGACCCTGAACGCCGTCGCCAGCCGCCCGTGCATTGCCCCCACAGTCACCCAAGCCCTGGCCGCCAGCGACAATGCTGACGCCATTGCCGTGATGCTGGAAAATCCAACCGCTGCCATCCAGGAAGCCACGCTGGATGCGCTGGTAGGGCGCGCCCGCCCACATACCGCCTGGCATGCGCCGATTGTGCGGCGGCCGCATCTGTCTTCGCATGCCGCCCAAGCCCTCAGTCTGTTCGTCGCCGAACATCTGCTGGACGAACTCGCCCAGCGTGCGGACCTGGATGCGGCGACCTCCGCCGAATTGCGCCGCCGGGTTGGGTCATCCCTGGCCAGCACCAAGTCCCAACAGGCCCAGCCCGATCTGCATCAGGCCATGGCGCAGGCACGCTGCATGTTCGCCGATGGGGTGCTGGACGAGTTGGCCGTGCTGGCAGCAGTGGAGCGCGGGGAAGCGATCCTCGCCACCGCGTTACTCGCGGTAGCGACCGATTTGCCCTACGCCGCCGTGGACCGCGCCGTTACCTTGCGCAGCCCGAAAGCCCTTGTCGCCCTGGTCTGGAAGGCCAATTTCGGCATGCCGCTCGCGGTTGCCCTCCAAAGCCTGCTGCTTGGTGCTGCCCCACATACGCTGCTGCAAGCCGCCCCGCGCGGCGGCTTTCCGCTGGCGGTGGACGAAATGCGGTTTCAGATCGACTTTCTCGCCAAAATGGGCCGCTAGCCAACGACGGCTTTGTCCTCAATCCCTTGTTTACGCAGCAACTCCCGGTAGGGGCCGGGCCGGGCCGCCAGCACACCGGGTGGGCCATCGTCGATCACCCGGCCGGCATCCATCACCACGATGCGGTCGAAGTTCTGTAACGTGGATAGCCGATGCGCCACGGCAATCACGGTGCGGCCCTGCATCAGCCGGTCAAGCGCCACCTGGATCGCCTGTTCGCTTTCGCTATCTAACGCGCTGGTGGCTTCGTCGAGCAACAGGATCGGCGCGTTTTTCAGCAGGGCCCGGGCAATCGCCAGGCGTTGCCGCTGGCCGCCGGACAGACGGGTGCCGCGATTGCCCACCATGGTGGCAAACCCATCCGGCAATGCCTCGATAAATTCCCGGCACCTCGCTGTCTCCGCCGCCCGCATCACGTCGGCCTCGCTGGCGTCCGGGCGGGCATAGCGGATATTTTCCAACACCGAGCGGTTGAACAACGCCGTATCCTGCGGCACCACCGCCATGCCGTGGTTGAGGCTGACCTGGGTAACCTGGGCGATGTCCTGCCCGTCTATCCGCACGGTGCCGGCATCGGCATCGTAGAACCGTTGCAGCAGCGCCAGCACGGTGGATTTGCCCGCCCCGGAGGCGCCAACCAAGCCAACGCGCTGGCCGGCCGGGATGGTCAGGTCCAGATCGCGCAAAATCGCCGGCCGCCCGGGATAGGCAAAGCGGACATGGTCGAACACCACCTCCCCCGCACCGGGCCGCAGCGCCTCCGCCCCCTGCGCATCCGGCATGGTGTGCGGTTCCAGCAACGAGGCCAGCGCCTCATCCAGGCGCGCCACTTGCTGGGTGAGGTCCACCAGCGAAACCGCCAGATCGCGAGTGCCGTGCAGAATGGTAAAGCCCAGCCCGCAGATCAGGTTGATGTCCCCCACCGTCGCCTGCCCCTGCTGCCACATCAACACCGCCCAGGCGAGCAAGCCGGCGGTAATCAGCGCCGTCATCGCCGCATGCAGCAAACGCAGCTTTTCCATGTAAAGCAGGCTGCGGCGGCGAGCGGACATCTCGGTTTCAATGCGCGCGCCGATGCGGGCCTGCTCGCGCCAGGTGGCACCGAAGGCGCGCACCACGTTCATGTTGGTAATAACATCGACAAATTCACCATCGACCGCCGCGGCCTCCCCGGCATACGCGCGGTGGATCGGGGTGCCATGCGCTGCCAGGCGGAAAATCACCGCGGCCATGGCAATCGCCACCGCGGCGAGGCTGCCGGCCATCAGCGGATTGACCGTCGCGATCAACACAATCGCCACCGATACCGCCAGGATCGGCGGGATTACGTTCCAGGTGCCGGTGCTCTCGGTTTGGAAAATGGCGTTTGATGTCGCGGTGATCCGGCTGGCCAGGGTGCCCGGCATGCGGTCAGCGAAATAGCTCGGAGAATGCCCGGTCAGATGGGCGAACAAATCTGCGCGCACATCGCCGGTGACCCGCACAAACACATGCGCTGCGACCCAGCCGCCAATGCGCCAGGTGAAATTATCGGCCGCGATCAGCGCGCACAGCACCCCAAAGGCCACCCAGGCGGCATTGCCGGCATTGGCCGGGCCATGGCTGACGACGTCGATCAGTTGTTTCAGCGCGTATTGCGAGAACACCGAACACAGCACGGCGCCGATCACCGCTGCCAGCACCACCCCATGCCCCAACCGGTGCCGGGCGATATATTGAAACAGGAAGCGCAACGGCGCGTTTTGGAATCGGGTGATCTCGGTCGTCACGGGGCAAGACTTCCTGTGGGAGTGGACAGCGCCTTATAGCACCGCCATTAAGGCGCAAATCAGACCGGTATAAAGCCAAAACCCATGCGCATCGCCCAAATCGCCCCGTTGTTTGAAGCCGTGCCGCCTTTGCGCTACGGCGGCACCGAGCGCGTGGTGCATTGGCTGACCGAGGCCCTCGTCGGCGCTGGCCACGATGTGACCCTGTTCGCGACCGGGGACAGCCGCACCAGCGCCACGCTCGTGCCGGTAAGGGCGCAAGCGGAGCGATTTCAGCGCAACTTCGAAGTCAACAACGCGCCCTATGCCCGGATGATCGAACTGGTCGCACGGCAGGCGGCAGATTTCGACGTGCTGCATTTCCATATCGACTTCCACCCGTTTTCCGTCATGTCACGCCAAACGACGCCGTTCCTGACCACCCTGCACGGCCGGCTCGATCAGCCCTGGGTGGATCAGATCTACGGCCTGTTCCCCGATGTGCCGCTGGTTTCGATTTCCGATAACCATCGCCGCCCGTTGCCCGGCCAAAACTGGCTCGGTACCGTGCTGCATGGCATGCCGCGCGACCTGCTGCGGCCAACCTCGGATGGCGGCGATTATTTCGCCTTTCTCGGCCGCATCTCACCGGAAAAGGGCATTGTGGACGCCATCCGCATCGCCCATGCCACCGGGGTGCCACTGAAAATCGCGGCGAAGGTTGGCGAGGAAGATGCCGAGTTTTATCACCACGTGGTCAAACCGCTGATCGACGGCGCCGCGGTTGACTATATCGGCGAGATCGATGACGACCAGAAAGCCGATTTCCTCTCCAACGCCCGCGCGATGCTGTTCCCGATCGACTGGCCGGAGCCATTTGGCCTGGTGATGATCGAGGCGATGGCCTGTGGTTGCCCGGTGATCGCCTACCCCAAAGGATCGGTGCCCGAAGTGATCGAAGACGGGTTGACCGGCTTCATCGTGCCCGATGTCGCCGGTGCCATCGCCGCTTGCGCTAAACTGGATCAGTTGCCCCGGGCGCAGGTGCGGGGGCGGTTTGAACAACGCTGGACCTCCGAGCGCATGGCGGCGGACTACCTGCGTCTCTACGATGGGCTGATCGCCGCACGCGCGCCGGGTTGACGCCGCGATTCGGCCATTTTCGCTCGCTAGAAAACCCCTACGAACCCCAGACCAAAGGCCCGAGCCCATGCGTATCGCCCAGATTGCCCCCCTGTTCGAAGCCGTGCCGCCGAAATTCTATGGCGGCACCGAGCGTGTCGTGCATTGGCTGACCGAAGGGCTGGTGGAAATGGGACATGACGTGACGCTGTTCGCGTCCGGTGACTCGCAGACCTCGGCCAAACTGGACGCGGTCTGGCCGCAGGCGCTGCGGTTAAACCCCGTGATCGATTGGAACGCCACCTACGCGATGCTGATCGAGCATGTCGCCCGCCGGGCGCATGAGTTCGATGCGCTGCATTTCCACATCGACTACTGGCCGAATTCGGTCTTCACCCGGCTCGGCATTCCGTTCGTCACCACCATGCATGGCCGGCTGGATCTGCCGCTGTTCGTACAAACATTTAACTACTTCAAAGACGTGCCGCAGGTTTCGATCTCCAACAACCAGCGCAGTCCGGTGCCTAATCTGAATTGGGCGGGCACCGTTTATCACGGCATGCCGAAGGATCTGCTCACCCCACTGGCCGATGGCGGCAAGGGCGATTACTTCGCATTCCTCGGTCGGATCTCGCCAGAGAAGCGGGTGGACAGGGCGATTGAAATCGCCGGTGCCACCAACACCACGCTGAAGATCGCCGCCAAGATCGACCGCGCCGATCAAGACTATTTCGACCGCGACATCGCACATCTCTTCAAGCAATCGCATGTCGATTATATCGGCGAGATCAACGACGCACAGAAAACCGGCTTCCTCGGCAACGCCAAGGCGCTGCTCGTGCCGATCGACTGGGAAGAACCGTTCGGCCTGGTGATGATCGAGGCGATGGCCTGCGGCACCCCGGTGATCGCCTTCCGCCGCGGCAGCGTGCCGGAAGTGATCGACGACGGCGTGACCGGCTTTATCGTCGATACAGTGGAGCAGGCCATCGTGGCGGCCGGCAAAGTCGGCCAGTTGGACCGCACGAAGGTCCGCGCCCGGTTCGAGGAGCGCTTCACCAATCGCCGCATGGCGCAGGACTACGTCAACATCTATCAGAAGCTGATCGACGCCAGGAAGTAAGCCTGACACTGCGG
>Ga0164297_10003606_pt1 | contig 14304 bp, 6 predicted proteins | sample GEODES058metaG_FD_113539 | JGI IMG/M metagenome (GOLD analysis project Ga0164297, IMG submission 113539) | Dystrophic lake water microbial communities from Trout Bog Lake, Wisconsin, USA - GEODES058 metaG | ecosystem: Environmental > Aquatic > Freshwater > Lake | place: USA: Trout Bog Lake... | reverse complement strand
TGCGACCAAAGCGTGCCGACTTGGGCGCCGTAAAAGTGTATAAGGAGGACGACCCACGGAAAACCGATGAAAATTACATTGTTCTGCGCACTGAGGGCACTTCGTACTTAGTAATGAACTTATATAAGACGAGTAAGTACTATCAGACGGTAGAGGAGGATTTACCTGATGAACTTGTAAAGGATCTGAGAACATCGTTGGGACGCCATCCGCGTGACTACATATTTACGAAAGAAAACGGAACACCGATGAGCAATAATACATATTCGGTCTTTGTCAAACATACATTTGAAGAGCTTTTTGGTCGCTCAACAGGTGTTTCCCTGTTACGCCATATTTACATTACGGAGAAGTTGGACTTTGATGATATGACAATACAGGAGCAGGAGGATGAAGCAAAACTTATGCTTCATACGTCTGGGCTTCAACGGCGGTATAAGTGGCCGAAGAAGGTGATTTGTCCGAAACTTTGTGCACCCTATATGAAAATAGATACGACACCCAAAACCAGGAAATTTAAGCGCAAACTGACGCCAAAACGATCTACGAAGAAGACACGAGATCGGCGGTCTCCACAGCATTAATGAGTGTATGAACAACAGCCGCAAGACCAGGCTGTTGATGTTGAATGTCACTGAGCATCATAGAAATTACGGATTTGAGAAGGAAATACTTAGTCTCCCATTGCGAGACAACCGGCGGTGCTGTACCAGAGATATCGGTCACCTCCTCAATACCATCAATACCCTGAGCAACAGTGGTAGCAGGCGCCGCCTCACCTTCAGAAATCAGTTCATTCTCCTCAGCAACAACACCGCCCGTAGCGAGCCGCGCATTTAAGATATCCTTGCCGTGCTTCTTAAACGAATCCCATACAACGTCATGGGCTGAAGAGCAATACTCGGTACCGAGCGCCTCCAAAACCTTTCCCGTTTTTAGGAGTTTAATAATAGCGGCTTTCGGCTTCGCAAACGAGGCATGAGTGCGAAGCTTGAGTGGAAACCCGCGAATCCATTCCACTGGCTCGCGTACAATAAAATCAATATAAGTGCGAAGTAGATCTTCGCCCTTGTACTTGAACGCCTCGTAGACCACGGTAAAGTAGCGTTCATTGGAACCGAGTAACGCGCCGGCATTCTTTAATAGCATTCTAATTATCCAATGAAACAAAAGTTTAAATCCACAATAGAGATGTTTCAACTCGCTATTGTAGGCTTGGGACCCGCAGGCATTTTTACGTTAGCGTCTCTACCGGAGGAGTTATTGCCCGAAACACTCATATTAGAACGGTCGTGTATCGGCGGAGACCTATCATCGCAATACGGTAGCGTAATAGCCAATATTACCAAGGAATGGTTTATTAAGACATTCAAGACCATTCCGAAATGGGCGAACCAGTCGTTTCCAGAGTTGGATGGGTACCAGCCCACAGAGGCACCCAAACTTGCCGATATTTGTAAGATACTCAGGAGGCTCATTATGCCAGATATCCAGAAGGCGCATCTTCATACAACGGCGCTCTCAAATCTAGTTCAAACGGCAGATGGCTGGAATTTAGTGACGCCAAAGGAGACATACCAATCTAAGAAGGTAATTTTATGCATTGGTGCCACACCAAAAACAATGGACCTACCGCTACCATCTATACCGTTACCGATTGCTCTTTCCCAAGACCAACTTGCCCATGTAGTCACCCCAACTGATACAATTGTTGTGTTTGGCACTGCTCATAGTGGAATACTCGTTCTTAAGAATCTTAAAAATCTTGGTTGTACGAATGTGTACGCAATATATAAAGGCAAAGATCCATTTAAGATTTCAGAGAGTGGGGTAGGCGGTGAAGGATTGAAATTAGCGGGAGCACTTGTTGCCAAAGAGATCAATCAGAAAGAGTGGGGTCCGCTGTCACCGACGCTTGTAAATTATGACGACTTTGCGACGATTTATAGAGTGCTCTCCAAAGCCAATGCCGTAATTTACGCAATTGGATTTGAGCCACGCACATTTACATATACAAATAAAACCGGCACATGTGGTCCTATTACAAATGATACTCCAGGTATATATGGATTCGGTATCGGACGTCCACGTATGGGAAAAACACCTGCAGGCGAGGTGTTTGTAGATATTGGATTTGAAGGATTTATTAAGGCGATACAGGCGGAGCTGCCTGACATACTTTTAGCGTAGATTCCAGTGCCTCAACACGGTCGCGCAGCGAATGAATTTCTGCCAGACACAGCGTTACTAGCTTAGGATAATCTACGTGGAGTACCCCCTTCTTATTTATTTCAACGCACCGCGGCTCAATCCGCTGGACATCGTCGGCAAATACACCGATGTCTCGCTGACCGCTTGCTATCCACGTGAATTCTACCGGCTTGGGAAGACCCTTGGGCACATAGGGCACACCGTCCTTCTTGAGTTTAGGGTCCGATGGTGTCAAAAATGCTGCCGCATATACATCTCCATCAGCAAACACATTCCCCATTGTGATAGACGACGGCAATCCCATACGACTGATATAGAGATTTCCCTGGCGGACAAGAGCATCGCCGAATACATCAAGCGGAGAGAGCGGTGCTTGAACACCGATGCCAAGAAAGCCGGCGGATGTAAATCGTGCTATTTCACGAGTATTTACATCAAATACTAGATTGTTTGTCGCATTGATGCCATTAGAGAGTAGCAGCGGCACATTATTGTAGTAAATCTGGGCATTGCTCATATTCAGATTATTACGAACTGTAATATTTGAATTGTTGAAGGTTTGTAACCCATTGGTTTTTATAATTTTATTGGTAGTATCTATCATTCCTAGAAGCAGTGAAAGATTGTAAGCACTATTCGCCGAGCTTCCAGTCGCAGAAGTAACGACATTTTGAAGCTCAGGCACATTTACAAGGAATTTGCTTGGGTTGGTGAGAATACTCGCCATTCTAATTTAGCCAGAGACGAAAAAAATCCATCTAAAACGAATGTAAGCCATAGAAATAGGATATGTCTTCTGGGACGGGAAGGTTATATAATGCGTATCCCTCGGATTCCGAGTCGGATACAGATAGTGCGTCGTCCGACTACACGGAACGTTCGGATGTAACGACGAATTACTTGATTAATGTCCCCGGTACGAAGCCTCCTGTATCATCAGGATATCAGGCTCCAGGGCAGGCGCCAGATCCTCCGCCAGATACCGGCACATTATTGAAGTTTCAGCAGACAGAGACCACGTCGCTGTTTATGCTTAATTCGCGAGATCGTGATACAAAAGCTTACCCACAGCCCACATTTTTCACACTTCGTCTTCCACGCGTCTATAAAAACGTAAAATCCATTACACTCAATCAAATTAATTTGCTCAATTCGTTCTTTAATTTTTCACTGGCGCAGCAAAACACAACGTTGTATGTGTACGAAGAGGGTCGTGTACTGTCGGACGGCTCATCCAATATTGTGCCTGTACGAATTCCAGACGGAACCTATAATGCGAGTGAACTCGTTGTAGCACTCAATAATGCACTCAATGCCACTCCGCTCTTTTCAAATATTAGTTATACCGATTTTCTATCCGTGTTTCAGCTGAATGGAGATTTTTCTATTCTTTTCAATACACCAGGACCGGTCGTCTACAATGTGTTGACCAAGAGTTACGATAGCAATTTAACTATTAATGATATTGTGAATCGCTACTTTCAGCAAAGTCAGAGCGCCGGCGTAACCGATTTTACGAACAACGAGACGACTGTAGCGTACTACTATCCTATTATGTACCAAATGATAGCCGAAGCAAACGTAACGGTACCCTTTAATGTAGACGGTTTGACGATTCCAGACGGATTTAACAGCTGGTACGACTATATTTTGTTCGGATTCCAGGGTCTCAATGATTTAAATATTCTCGCAATCGCATCCAAACCTGACAATCAAACATTGTTTGATAACTACCGTTACCAGCATACATTTAATACATCACTTGTAAATTTTTACAATTGTAGTTACAATACACAACAAGGACGTCTTGTGATATCGGCTCCAAGTTTGAACGCAAGTATTGCAGCGGATTTGAACACACAATACTCAAACATTCTTGCGTCTCTTATTACAAGTTACGATGCAATAAATCCTGGTCTTAACTTGGGGAACGTAGATACGTTTAATACGCAGTATGCGGCTCTTCAAAATTCAAATGCGGTCGTTATATCGTTCTATAATTTTTTACAATACAAGTTCACAAGTAATTTTGGTATTAATTTCGGAACATACTCGGCTGGCTTTTATGCGGATTCAAACAATCAACTCACAATTTACAATACTCAGAACGAATTTGGTTGGAATTTGGTACTTACACCGAATATTTTCCTCACGCAAATATCGTCTAATTCTCCACCATCATCCATTACAAATTATTGGCCGAATCTAATCTTTCCTAAGAATGCGCTAACGCCTGCAATTTCTACGTTTGTATCAACTGTTACAGCACCTACATTTCCTCTTACATCGCCAAATAATGTTCCGCAACTTAACTTTTCCAATGCAGGCGAAACTCAGTACGGATATACCGATATTGTATTTCCTATTTTGCCAGCAAGTTATGTTCGTACTGTGTTCAATACACCATGTCGGCAAGATATTAGTTTGATGACAATTCCCCGCTACGCAAATAACCGTGGTCCAGGAACGGAAGAGGTGTATAATTTTAGTGTAAATAATTCAACACCATCGTTGCTATTTGATGTACGTAATCCGCCAAATGAATATATACTGACTGATATTTCGGGCATTACGATTTTCAATATGTATACACTTGAGCAAAATATGTTTCAGTCCGCCGATTACATGCGTGCCTATAATCAATGGCAGAACTACATATTTGTAAATATTATCAGTGGTACGCGCATACAGGAAACTTCGTTAAACTACAATAAGCATCCACCAATCGGCGACATTAATATGACCAGTTATCGTCCATTTATCTTTTTCCAGATGAATGCACATGAATATGCTGTAGATCCGACTGCGTTGTTTGATGTGACCTTTTACTTAGAAACACAGGATGGCTCTCCTTTCTCTGCACCGATTACGATTAGTTGGTATAAGGACCGTTCGGCGTTTATGGCAGATGCCTTACAGGCGATGAATACAGTGAATATCAATACCGATAATCCTCGCAATTATTTTAAGACTCAGACGTATGTTGTAGGCACAAATTCGGCAACAATGGTCGTACCTGTATTGAATCTTCAGCAAACGTATTTCTATGTACATTTCGCCGCGAGCGGCAATCAACCGAGTGTTGCTTTACGTGTTTTTACTTCACTTACAAACGATTATGGAGTATATGGAAACGCTACAGTTAACGATTATTTAGATATGCCCTATCAAGACTTGCCAACAATAGCAAACCAGTACACACCTGAGAGTTCGGTCTATTCAAATAACTTAATCTCTATTTACTCAACCTCAGTGACGTCAATCGGCTACGATATTTCTGGCGTTTCAAACAATTTAACAGATTACATTATTGTTGCGCCGAACTATAATTTCTACGATCCTACCAATTTTGAAAGTTATAGCAATGGTATTCAGTCTGGTGTACGCTATCAGTTCAATTTGTCTAATGTTGGAGCACCGGCGCCGCAGCCCAACTTAGTACCACCGTGGTCGCTCTATTTTGGCTCAAATAGTCGTAACAGTATCTTGGATTTATATAATACGTCCAGTCTTATTTATTTGGACTCATCTATAACGCAGACGTTCCCTGGTGGCAGCAACTACATTCAAAACAACGAGTCGGTTATTGCTACGTTTTTGGATCCTACGTCGCTGACAAATAAGGAGATATTCTTGACGCCTGGTCAGGATCCGTATATGCCGGTTCAGTCTACGACGATTTTCCAGCCGTGCATTAATCCTGGCAATATTCTTATAACGGATGCGTCCACGTCGGCTACGTTTGCCGATACAACGGGCTTCGCGGGTCTCAGTTTCTTTTTGCCGCCGAATGAGGTGGCAAATCTGTCGCAGTTTATTGTGAAGTTTGCCTATACGGCACCGACACAGACCAATAATTTGGAGTATATTACACAAATTAGCAGCCCGTTCCAATACTATGGCTACAGCAATGTTCAACAGGGCACGATTAACAATTGGTTATATAATAATAGTGTATCAAAGCCAATATTTCAAAATCTAAATCCTTATACTAATATCGTGGCTGGCGTTCAGTATAATATTGGCTTTCCTTTTTTTAACATAAATTTGCCTCTTATTACTTATAAGACCCTACAATCGCTGTTTGGAGTTCCAGATGATGCTACGGGGGTTTTTTATTATCCAAATGGGGGACTTAATATGCTTATAAATACAACATATGTACTTCCAATAACAGCTATTTCTTTTGATAATCGTGTTAACTATACTATTCAAATAGCAAATCAGAGTTTACCACAGACACAAGTTTTACCGACATATAACGATTTTTACAATATAACTCTACAGTTTTCCGAATGGTCCTGGGATGACTGGTATCTCTGGAATCGTATTAACTCAAAGATTGGCATCTTTCCTACGGGACAAATTCAAGGCGTAAGCACAAATCAACTGTCAATCTCTAGTGCGCTCTATACAATGACTCTCAATCAAGTAACACAGGTCTGCCAGAATACGAATCGGTTGGGCACACTCCATACGCGAGAGCCTGATTGGGGCACCTTTTATGAATACACCGTCCAGCAGAATTCAACTATACTCAGTGTACCAACTGGTACAAGTATTAGTAGTATTTTTTCAACGATTGCTGCACCTGCAGATATTACTCCTACCTATACAACCGGCAATATAAGTTATCCTGGATATACATTGACGGCGCCGCAAATCAACAACTATACGTATTTGCCACGGTCGTACGGTATTGCTCCGTCAGTTGGAAACGCTATTAATTACCCATATTCAAGTATTTCATCGTATACGACGGATATACCTAATTCGTACACCGTGGTGCCGTTTTCTTATAACATATCAACAAACCAGTGGAGCGTGAGTGCGTTTCATGCGGTGAGTTTTACACGGCAGCCGGCACTGCCGAGTACGGGTCTCATCGGCGGCGGTGCACCGTACTACGGACCACCTGGTGTATTTGGATGGAATGTGAGCAGCAGCGTATTTGCGCTCTACAAAGGCGAACAGCCGACCTATCAGCCGTACTATTGGCTCGGCAAGGTTGCCTTCACGGCACTTCCCAATATTGTCTACAATCCAGCAACGGATCTGTCGGTATTTGGTGGCTATGCGGGTCTCAGTGGCGAATACCAAGATACATTTATGTTTATGTATAAGAACAGCACAATTAACCAGGATTACGGTGATATTTCAACTAATACTACCCATTGGCGATGGGGTAACGAACAGAACAACAATTACATTGCCTTTGACGACCAGAGTGGTTACAATTTCCTCTCCTATATCAATCAACAGACTGTTCGTCCAAATGTACCGGAATATGCGGTTCACGTGCGCGGATATGTTCCAACACCGAAATTTACAACAGGTCTTCGTATTATTGGCAATAACTACACGAATTTTGGCACTCTTACACTGGGTGAGGTCGCGCAAGAGATTAGTTCCTTGTCAGGATACAGCCCTATTTCGGACCTTTCGGGCTCTTTGTACCTACAGAATACGCCGGCTTACAATCAAATTATCAGTACAAATAACGGTATCCGACTTGGAAACGGCAACCGCTTTACCCATGTATACGCCGATGCGCTCATAAACTTTGATAAGCAATTCTATATCAGTACAATTACGTTTGGTGCAAAAACGGGATACCAAGGTGTGCCATTTACATTTAATGGCTACGAAGACGCACTGGCGCAATACGTCGCCTATTATAGTACTATTGAATCCCAGTATTCGGTGTATATTAACATTCTTTCTACGACATCTGGTCTACTCAATCAATACGTGGTTACCCGTTATGGCAATGTTTTGCCGTCAGGAATTGCTACACGTTCACATTATACGGCGGCGATTCCGTTCCAGCTCTTGTGTGACTACAATCTACAACCACCTTATAACACGCAACCGGATCAGTGGGGTTTGCCGTGGTACCTTGGATTTCCTAAGGCAACTGTTCCTGTGATTGGTCCCCGTACCTATGTGACATCTTCAACCTTTATTCGTATTGTACAGCAGTATATTTATCTCAAGCTCAATCCTGCCCAGAATATTAATACACTTGCCGTCTCAGCCAAGGAGAATTTGAGCGAGACCCGTGAGTCTCAGGGTATGGATACGCAGTATTTTACGAAGATTATTCTCAACGATTTTGCAAGTTTCTGTCGTGCCGGTGTTCAGTTACAGAAGGACTTTTCACCGGTTCTGGGCAAATATGAGATTATTGAGTGCATTTTAACGGACCAAAACGGCAATACGATTAACAATACAGATTGTGATTACGATATGGTGGTTCAAATCACAGAAGTGACGAATGCGCCGACTGCCGATTCCAGCCTCTTAGGACCTACCAGTGATTTGACGGTGTATCAAAATAAATAATTCATACACCTTAGGAAATGGCAGCTATTAACGCCACTTTAGCGGAATATTACCAGGGCGGACCAAAGAACTGGAATGAAGTCTTCAAGACCACGTGTATCAAGTCGCACTGGGACCCCACAATGGTAGTTAACCATATTTTGCCGAAGTTTCAGCACGATATGGCGCTGGACCCTCGCGAATCGTCTCGTAACTGCTATGTCTATTACAATACATCGCCTGGTGATGCGCCGATGAAAAATTACCCTGAGATGGAGCCACAGCAAGCGCCTGCCTATCTACTTGGTGGTCCCCATCGCCCTGCTACTTATGAGAAGCCGCAGCAACTTGCACTTCAAACTGTGCCGGTATTTCCGCCCGGTGGTGCTGCCAGTCTCGGTTTCCCATACAATGATTTCCGTCCGAGTGCTGAAACGGATCTCTTACGCATTGACGAGGCACTGACAAAGTGTGCCGAGAAGCGTTATATCCCACCAGGAGGTATCCCGGCACCCGCAATGCAAAGCCGTGATGTACCTGGTGTATATCTTGGCGAAAGTTCAACGCTATCTCCGCTACTTACGCGCGTGACAAAGCAGGCGGGTTGCCGTAATCAGGATGATGAGGCGGCGTGGAACCGTTCGGCGCGTCTCTTTTTCAATCCTACGAAGTATGACCGCACCATCACGGTACCACCGAATCTATATCAGCCGAGCTCGCACAATGCACTTGTATGCCCACCATGGAAAAAGTCGTAATCCAGCACAAGAGCTCGCAACAATGAGTAATATTTATCGCATCTTCCCGCAACTTTGGAGTCAAGGAGGATGCTTTCAGGCGCAGACCGTTTATGCTATTGATAGACAGCCTCCGCCCAATACGTTCCAAACGCAATGTAGTACCCGTCAGTACGATGATCCGGCATATTGGTACGAAGGGAATAATTTCCAGCGAATTCTGCCGCCGCCGGCAGGCTTCTCACAGCAGTGCTGTTTCCAGTCACCATCGTGGAACGCTGTTACTTGGCGTTCCCTACCGCTGTGGCTTTCCTATGTTCAGTCGGTCGGCTACACGGTAACCACTGACTTATCAACACTCTCGCCATTTACAAGCATTTATATCAGCGGTCCTTAGCAGAATGAGTGCTTACCCGCTCTATAACTGGAATTTGGAGCCCAGCATTAGTTTTGCGTATTACATGGGCACATCTGGTGGTGTTATGGGAAATCCCGCACTTGCCGTAGACTCCCAGGAAAATACGTACTTTGCGGCGGTTGTCGCAGGGCAAAATCCGACCGCTTCTCCAACTGTACCAGCAACATATCGGCAATACAATAATGTTGTTGTTGGAAGCGCAGATAAAAACGGGAACTTGCTTTGGTATAGATTCTTTTCGGATCTAGTGGTCGCTGCGAATCAGCAGCAGGTCAGTCTCGTTGTAGGTAAGAATAACGATTTATATGTTGCGTTTGTGACCCCTGCCGCCGTAAGTCAACGATACAATATGTCAACGACACCAAGGTGGTGTCCGCCACTCTATCCAGATCTGAATGTAGAAGGGAGCAATGATATTGTATTAGCACGTATTAATTATTCAAATACAACTCAAAGTGTTGCGTGGGTGATACAAAATGCGCGACTCAATTCGGTCTATGATGAAACGGTGCCGCAACTTGCAATTGATACAATGACCGGTCTACTTTATATTACCTACCAAACAAACGGGGACATTCTTTGTTATACGCCGGTAGGCGATCCAACGGTTGCACTGTCGTGTTTTACATTGGATGGCGCCCAACTATGGCTGGAATGTCAAGGAAATATTAATAGTACAGGTTCTAATACCAATCCGGTTGTTACTGCGGATAACGCAGGCAATGTATATGTAGCGTACGAAACGACAGCAACTGTTAAAGGAGGCGCCGTTGTCACAGGGAAACAGATAGAAATGGTAAAATTCCAGACAATCTTGACGCCCTCTAATACACTTGCGTCGTACAGTCGGCAGTGGGTACTCAGCCAACATGGCACAATTCAAACAACTGCGCCAGGCACATCCTCAAGCCCAAGTGTCACTTATGATGGTACAAATGTATATATTGCGTTTCTTACAACGGGTTCAGTAGCGGGCAATTATCCAACGGGATCCGCCAATGACTTAGTGGTTGCTCAAATTACACCGGCGGGTTATACAACATGGATACAACAAGGCAATCAGTTCAATCGCACACCCTATACTTACGCCGATGCAGCGCAGCCATATATTTCGGCAGATGCGCCAAATATTCTTGTCTCTTTACAAACCTTTACAGAAGCCCCACAAGCGGGTGAAATCAGTTTATTTGTATTTAAGTTAGACTCATCTACGGGTGCCAATGTTTTTGATTATGCGGGATACAATAATATGCCGCTAGCATTTTCGTTACAACCAGCGTCAACCGCGCTACTTCCTACAGCTTCTGTTGGCACTTACACACAGGTAGCAGTCAAAGAAATATATGGTGCTATTTTCTGTCTATTAGGTTCTTTAATACCTTTATCGGTAAATAAAATTACAAGTTGTGAGGCGGATCTTATCTTGCTCAGATATAATCTTGCATATTATTACCCAAATACAAACCCGTTTCAATTTATGTCACAGATTAAGAAGATTTGTAGTTGTGGTGCAAATTGCTCGTGCCAAGGCAATCCCAGCGTTCCAGGTGCTCCCTTTAATCTTTCCTCATCATCTGGCAATGCATTGGTTCGTATTTATTTTACAATTGCTGATGGCGGCAGCCCGCTCATCAACTTCTCGTATTCAATTAACGGCGGAGCGACATTTACGCCCTTTGCGCCGCCGCAATACGGAAGCCCCGTTATTATCAGTGGGCTCACGAACGGAACTACGTATAATATTCAAATCAAAGGAACGAACGGTATTGGAACAGGACCGGCATCTGCTACAGTACAGGCTACACCTGGTATACCTGATGCTCCAACAAATCTTGATATACAGCCTGGCGATACGACGGCGGTCATTACCTTTACACCTGGGTCTGATAACGGGTCGGCGATTACGAATTACACGTATTCTACGGATGGCGGTTCTACGTTTACGCCGTTCAGCCCCGCGCAAACGACCAGCCCTATTACTATTAGTGGACTTACAAATGGTACATTATATACTATCCAGATTGCGGCGATTAACGCTGTAGGAACGGGTTCACCGACCGCGAATCTCTACGTAAGACCAGGTACACCGACCTCTATTACAAATCTCGCAGTGGATGACGCGGGTAATACGGTTGTCACGCTTTCGTTCACACCAGGCAGCGATAACGGCTACGCTGTTACAAATTATGCGTACTCTACGAATGGTGGAGCGACCTATTTCCTCTTCAGTCCGCCCCAGACAGGCAGTCCTGTGACTGTCAGCGGACTCACAAATGGAACAACGTACACTTTCCAATTGGAGGGGCAAAACACCTATGGATTAGGACCGACATCGGCGTCGGTGACCGCTACACCTGGCTTGCCTGGCGTACCCACCTCATTGTCGGCAGCAGGAGGTAATAACTCGGTGATTATCACATTTACACCTGGTATAAACAACGGGTCGGTAATTACAAACTACTTATATTCTGTGGATGATGGCGCATTTACAGCATTCAGCCCAGCACAAGCAAGTAGCCCCGTGACTGTCAGCGGACTTACAACTGTTGGAAATACTTACAGTATTCAATTGAAGGCAGTGAATGCGGCGGGCACAAGCGTAGCATCAGCAGCGGTTACAGGATCAATTGGAAATCCTGCGCCGCCGACCGCACTCAGCGGTGCACCTGGTAATACCACTGCGATCATTTCATTTACGGCGGGCTCCGACAGCGGCTACGCCATAACAAATTACGCGTATTCTACGGATAATGGTGCCTCGTTTACCGACTTTTCGCCGGCGCAGACGACAAGCCCTGTGACTATCAGTGGTCTGACAAATTACACCGCATACACTATCAAACTGAAGGCGAAGAATAGCGTAGCCTATAGTGCGGCGTCGGCAGCGGTTACGGTGACGCCCCAACTGCCACCGTTAGTCTTATTACAAGCCTCAAGCTATAGCGGCAGCGGTGCATGGTTGGACCAGAGCGGAAACGGACGAAATGCGACACTCACTGCGGGCACGATTGCAAAAAACGGCGCGGGCAACGGTATTATCTTGGATGGATCCACGTACTGGACATTCCCAAATGTATCGGCGGGCAACGCCTGGACAATGAGTGTATGGTATAAGAATACTGCACCGGTGTTTAGCGACGGCAATTGCGTACTTTCACAACAATATATTGGAACGATTAATATGGCAATACGAATCAGTGGCACTCCTTATGGTTCCTTTGATGGTGGATTTTACTCTGGTACTTGGTATGATGGAACATCATTTGAAATGGGCAATGTTTGGACGTATTATCAAATTACATGGGATGGAACAACGATAAAAACCTATATTAACAGCGCCTTATTAGGCACAACAACCCCAGGAGGAATATCGTACGCAGGCTCTGGAAACTATTATATAGGACATCGTTGGGATGGCAACGATTTTGTGATTGGCGAGATTGGTGAGGTCCGCATGTACAATTTCCCATTAGATTCTACACAGATTCTATCCGATTATAATTCAACGGTATCAACATATTCACTTGTTCCAGTCCCGAAAGTCCTATTACAAGCCTCCTCTTACAGCGGATCTGGAGCGTGGCTAGATACGAGCGGAAATGGTTATAACGCAACGAAGACTTTGGGTACAATTGCAAAAAATGGAGCAGGCAATGGCATCGTACTCAACGGCAGCACGTATTGGTCATTCCCAGATGTGAAAGCAGGATATGTATGGACATTAGGCGTATGGTATAAAAATACGGGCACACCAGGAAATGTCTATCCCTGTATTGTAACGGCAGGCAACGATGGAGGAAACGGTAATATGTTATTAGGATTTTTATCACCACCATCGCTCGCAGTAGCACCAGGATTCTTTCATGGCGGTCCCTTTTCAATAGGAAGTTCAACAACATTAACAAATAATATCTGGACATCGGTTCAAATTACATGGGACGGAACAACACTGAAAAACTATGTGAATGGTGTTTTATCAGGAACGGCAACACCAGGTGGAGCTTCAATAAACGCAAACGGAAACCTGCCTTACCTAATTGGTAGCTGCTGGGACACAAGCGTAAATTCGTATGTGACCGGTGAGATTGGCGAAGTCCGCATCTATGGAGTGCCGCTCACACAATCACAAATTACTACGAATTTCAATAATACACGGGCAACCTACGGTGTCTAGTCATCAGCAACCTTGGGTGCCAGGTACGCAATGAAATGGCTGCCGCTGCCGAAACGGAACGTGGCGCGCAAAGGATTTGATGGGTCAAACTCCAGTTGTGTGACCGGCGACAGTGCCGCACCACCCTTAATAATCATTGCCACGTACTTGGTGCCGAAGCGCGCCTCAACCGAATCGCCCGTCAGCTCCATCTCGCGGTCCTCGGTATTCTCTAGAGTCTGCTTCACGGCACCACTATCGCCAGTCGTTGACAAGTGGAGCCCATCCTCATCCAAAACTACACCGAGCGTCTCACCGAAGTGCGCAATTTCCTTCACGACCGCGGAAATATCAGCAGTCTTGAGCGTTACATTGGCAGCGTAGGTCATCGCCGGCAGCGAAGGCGCATCCTCGTCAATATCCAGCGTCGGCACCTCATACACCGCCTTCTTAGACATCTT
>Ga0164297_10003605_pt1 | contig 14307 bp, 12 predicted proteins | sample GEODES058metaG_FD_113539 | JGI IMG/M metagenome (GOLD analysis project Ga0164297, IMG submission 113539) | Dystrophic lake water microbial communities from Trout Bog Lake, Wisconsin, USA - GEODES058 metaG | ecosystem: Environmental > Aquatic > Freshwater > Lake | place: USA: Trout Bog Lake... | reverse complement strand
TTTATTCCCCTCACCGATTGTGCAAGCGTGGTCATGGCCTCCGTACTTGGTATTGACAAGAAGTACGGGGTGAAAATCGTTCCATCCAAAGAATCAAGTTGGGCGAGTGTGAGGGACAAGTTAGTCAGCGGTGAGCTTGACTTGGCGCACTCGCTTTACGGACTCATCTACGGTGTTCACCTAGGCACGTCAGGCCCCAAAAAAGACATGGCTGTGCTCATGGGCTTAAACCAAAATGGTCAGGGCATTACGCTTTCCAAAAAGCTAGCGGATAAAGGGGCTGTGGACGCGGCGGGTTTGGCAAAACTGATGAGTGAAGAAAAAAATGAATACACGTTTGCTCAAACCTTTCCAACTGGCACGCACGCGATGTGGCTTTACTACTGGTTGGCCAGTGCGGGCATAAATCCCTTCAAAGATGCCAAGGTGATTACGGTGCCACCCCCCCAAATGGTGGCCAACATGCGCGTGGGCAATATGGATGGTTACTGCGTAGGGGAGCCTTGGGGGCACCGTGCAATCGTAGACGGAATTGGAATTACGGCCTGCACCACCCAAGAGATATGGCCTGAACATCCTGAAAAAGTACTCGGCACAACGGCTGAGTTTGTGAGTAAATATCCCAACACGGCGCGGGCAGTCACTGCTGCTATTTTGGAGGCCAGCAAGTGGATTGATGCTGGACTCACCAATAAACTGAAAATGGCGGACACAATCGCCGACAAAGCGTACGTCAACACAAGCGTCGACGTGATCAATCAACGCATCTTAGGACGCTATCAAAACGGTATGGGAAAGACTTGGGACGATCCCCATCACATGAAGTTTTACGCTGACGGCAGCGCCAACTTCCCCTACCTCTCAGACGGTATGTGGTTCCTGACGCAGCACAAGCGTTGGGGTTTGCTAAAAGATCACCCCGACTACTTAAAGGTGGCCAAAGAGATCAACCACATCGATCTTTATAAAGATGCGGCTACGGCAAGCAAAACACCCGTTCCAAAAGAGACGATGCGCACTTCCAAATTAATTGACGGTGTGGTTTGGGACGGCAAAGATCCAAAAAAATACGCCGATAGCTTTAAAGTTCATGCTTGATGGCTTGATATGAACGATATCTCTAGACAACGTATAGCCAGTGCTTTAGCCCCAATCATGGGTATGGCGGTTTTAGTGGGTTTGTGGTCCATCGTATCCATCACCAGCACCAACAATTTCCCCTCGCCGGGCGACACTTTGCTGCAAGCAATTGAAGTATTTAAAGATCCTTTTTACAAAAATGGCCCCAACGACCAAGGCGTCGGTTGGAACGTCCTAAGCTCCCTCAAACGAGTTGCCGTGGGTTTTGGTCTAGCCGCGATGGTTGGTATTCCGATGGGTTTTCTGATTGGTCGCTTTAAGTTCATGTCAAACATGTTCAACCCCCTCATTAGTTTGCTCAGACCCGTCTCACCACTGGCTTGGTTGCCCATTGGTTTATTGGTTTTTAAAGGGGCTAATCCTGCCGCAATTTGGACTATTTTCATTTGCTCAATTTGGCCGATGATCATCAACACGGCGGTGGGTGTGCAACGCGTGCCACAGGACTATATGAACGTTGCTCGTGTGCTGAACCTCTCAGAGTGGAAGATCATGCGAACCATCTTATTCCCTGCGGTATTACCTTATATGCTGACAGGGGTTCGTTTGGCTGTGGGTACAGCGTGGTTGGTGATCGTGGCCGCCGAGATGCTCACGGGCGGGGTGGGCATTGGTTTTTGGGTTTGGGATGAGTGGAACAACCTAAACGTCAAAAATATCATCATCGCAATCTTTGTGATTGGTGTTGTGGGTTTAATCTTAGAGTACGTCCTCATAAAGATTGCAACAGCTTTCACCTACGAGGAGGTGAAGTCATGAGCGACGCCCTAAGCAGCAAATATCTGGAGATACAAAACGTCGCTCAAACCTTTAAAACCGCAAAAGGCGATTTCCCGGCTCTACGGGATATTAACTTAACAGTTGCGAAGGGTGAGTTTGTGGCTCTTATTGGTCACTCAGGGTGCGGTAAATCAACCTTGCTGAACTTAATTGCGGGATTAACTGTACCTTCTCAAGGCAATTTGATCTGCGCCAACCGTGAAATTACAGGACCAGGTCCTGAGCGCGCTGTGGTCTTTCAAAATCATTCCCTACTTCCGTGGCTGACATGCTTTGAAAATGTCTACCTCGGCGTTGAGCGTGTATTTGGGCGCAGTAGTGTTGTGGAGCGGAAAACCAAAGAGGACAAATCCCAGCTTACTGCGCGCACCCACGCCGCTCTTGAAATGGTGGGCCTCAGCCAAGCTGCGCACAAAAGGCCTGGAGAAATATCGGGCGGTATGAAACAACGTGTCGGTATTGCAAGAGCATTTGCAATGGAGCCCCAGGTACTCTTAATGGATGAGCCTTTCGGCGCGCTCGACGCGCTCACTCGCGCTAAGTTACAAGACGAGTTACTCACCATCGTCGCCAACACACACAGCACCGTCGTAATGGTGACCCACGACGTTGATGAAGCCGTTTTGCTGTCTGACAAAATAGTGATGATGACCAACGGCCCCGCCGCCACAATTGGCGAAGTACTTAAAGTGGGTTTGCCTCGTCCACGCTCTCGGGTAGCTTTGGCCGACGACCCAGCCTATCAAAGCTACCGCAAAGCTGTGATTGATTTTTTATATACGCGGCAAGTGCATGTGGAGAAGACATGAAAAAAATGAACCTCGTAATGGTGGGCAACGGTATGGCCGGTGTACGCACATTGGAAGAACTCATCAAGCTCACCCCTGATCTTTACAACATCACGGTATTTGGAAGTGAGCCTCACCCCAACTACAACCGAATTTTGTTATCTCCCGTGCTAGCGGGTGAGCAAAAAATTGAGGAAATCATTCTCAACCCACTAAGCTGGTATAGCGAGAACGGCGTAACTTTGCACACGGGTCATACTGTCACCCAGGTTGACCGTACAAAACGCATCGTTTACTCCGAAAACTCGGCGGGTGAAAAACGCAGCGCACCCTACGATCGTTTGATCTTGGCCACAGGCTCAAACCCCTTTATGCTCCCCATCCCCGGGCGAGAGTTGCAAGGGGTACTTGCGTACCGCGACATTGCGGACACGAAGGCCATGATCGATGCAGCCGAAAAGTACAAAGACGCAGTCGTGATTGGTGGAGGCTTGCTCGGCTTGGAGGCGGCCAATGGTTTAATGAAGCGCGGGATGTCAGTAACTGTAGTCCACGCCGCCGAGTGGTTAATGGAGCGTCAACTAGATAAGACTGCCGCTCAGATGCTTCAAAAATCCCTTGAAGCCAAAGGCATGCAGTTTAGAATTGGCGCTCAAACCCAAGCTCTTCTTGAAAATGACAATCAACGTGTTGGCAAGGTTCTCTTAAAAGACGGCACCCACATAGCTGGCGATCTAGTTGTGATGGCAGTTGGTATTCGTCCCAATACTGCGTTAGCTGAGAAAATGCGGCTTCACTGCGAACGCGGGATAGTCGTCACCGACACGCTTCAAACCGTAACCGACGCGCGCATCTACGCGGTGGGCGAATGCGCAGCTCACCGCGGTATCGCCTATGGACTTGTTGCGCCGCTCTTTGAACAAGGCAAAGTACTCGCCAATCATCTGGCTGAGTACGGCATTGGCCGTTACACGGGCTCTTTGACTTCCACAAAATTAAAAGTAACTGGGATTGATTTATTCAGTGCGGGGAATTTTACGGGTAGCGATGACGGCTCAACAGAGGAGATCGTCCTAAGCGATCCAAAAGAAGGGGTGTACAAAAAGCTAGTTATCCAAAATGATCAGTTGATTGGGGCTTGTTTGTACGGGGACACCGTTGACGGTAGTTGGTATTTCAAACTCCTGAGAGACGGGAGAAACATCTCTGACATAAGAGAAAAACTCATGTTCGGCGAATCCAACATAGGAGATGTGGGCCACGAGGGTCACAGCAAAGCGGCTAACATGCCCGATGAGGCAGAGGTTTGCGGCTGTAACGGCATTAGCAAAGGCACCATCTGCAAGGCGATTAAGGAGCGAGGTTTGTTCACCTTAGATGAGGTGCGCAAACACACCAAAGCAAGCGCCTCTTGTGGATCTTGTACGGGTTTGGTTGAACAAATATTGATGTTCAGCGCAGGCGGGGACTTCTCAGCCACGCCTAAGAAAAAGGCCATTTGTGGCTGCACCGATAGCTCTCACCAAGAGGTGAGAGACGCAATTAGACATAGAAAGCTTCTCACCAATGAGGCGGTCTTTCAAGCGCTCGGTTGGCGACACCCAACGGGTTGCGCCACTTGTAGGCCTGCTGTTAATTATTACCGCTTAAGCAGTTGGCCTAAGCAAGCACTCGATGATCCGCAAAGCAGATTCATCAATGAGCGCAGTCACGCAAATATCCAAAAAGACGGCACCTACAGCGTGATTCCTCGGATGTGGGGGGGTGAGACTACGGCCGATGAGTTGCGCCGAATTGCGGATGTGGTGGATAAATACAAAATCCCGACCGTCAAAGTCACAGGGGGTCAGCGGATTGATTTATTGGGTGTTAAGAAAGAGGATCTGGTGAATGTTTGGAAGGACATTGGTATGCCCTCTGGTCACGCTTACGCTAAGGCTTTGCGCACCGTAAAGACTTGTGTGGGAAGTGAGTGGTGCCGGATGGGCACACAAGACAGCACCAAGATGGGAAAAGACTTAGAGCGAGCCATGTGGCGCATGTACGCGCCCCACAAAGTCAAGTTCGCCGTCTCTGGCTGTCCCCGTAACTGCGCGGAGGCAGGCATCAAAGACGTTGGGATCATCGGTGTGGATAGTGGCTGGGAGATGTACATCGCAGGCAACGGAGGCATTAAAACCGAGGTTGCTCAGTTCTTTACAAAACTCAAAACTGCCGCTGAAGTGCTCGAGTTCACGGGTGCCTTTATGCAACTCTACCGAGAGGAGGGCTGGTACCTGGAGAGAACGGTTCACTACGTAAATCGTGTGGGGATGGATTACGTTAAGAAAAAAATCTTAGAGGATCACGAAGGCCGCAAAGCTTTATGGGCAAGGTTGCAATTCACACTTGAGGGGGAACCTGATCCGTGGTTCGAGTTTGACAAAGCGCAGGTCGACACACGCCAATTTGAGGCACTATCACTTTCATAAAAAATCCGGAAACTTGCCATGCCTAATTGGAAAACAATTTGTAAATTAGAGGACATCCCCGTGCTTGGCGCACGTCGCGTGCGCCGAGAAAAGGGCTCTGAAGTCGCCGTGTTTCGAAGTGCCGAGAACAAAGTCTTCGCCCTGCTCGATCGTTGCCCCCACAAAGGGGGGCCACTTAGTCAAGGTATTGTTTACGGGCAAACCGTGGCTTGTCCCCTGCACAACTGGCAAATTGATCTCTCAAGCGGTTGCGCCGTTGAGCCCGATGAGGGTTGTACCCAACGCTTTGAGGTTCTTATTTCCAATGGTGAAGTCTCACTGGACTTGGATGAGCTGAGATCTTTGGCTGTTGATTAAGAGCTCAGCTGATTTTTGATCACTATTAATTAAGGCATGAAAGAAACTCGGTCCACCTGCCCCTACTGCGGTGTGGGTTGCGGCGTGATCATCGAGTCTCACGAAGACCAGATCACCGGCGTGCGAGGCGATCCGGCTCATCCAGCAAATTTTGGGCGCTTGTGTAGCAAAGGCTCCACGTTGCATTTATCAGCCCGTCCCTGGCTTGCCTCTCAAACCCGTTTACTTCAGCCCATGCGCAGGATGCAAAGGATTAAACCTATGCAACCTATGCAGGGGTCACAACCCATAAACCCTTTGAGCGATAACCTAGAAAGTAGCGCTCTAGTCCCTGTGACTTGGGACAGCGCCATGGATTTGGCCAGCTCCACCACTGCACGTATTATCCGCACTCACGGAGCAGATGCGGTTGGTTTTTACATCTCAGGACAACTGCTTACAGAAGAATATTACGTATTCAACAAATTAGTAAAAGGACTCATCGGCACCAACAACATCGACACCAACTCTCGTCTATGTATGAGCAGCGCTGTAGCGGGCTACAAACTCACCCTGGGCGCTGACGCCCCACCCACATGCTATGAGGACGTAATGTTCGCTGATTGCCTATTTATTGTGGGCAGTAACACGGCCTTTGCTCATCCCGTCTTGTTTAGAAGGATAGAGGACGCGCGCGCGCATAATCCTAACTTAAAAGTAATCGTCGTAGACCCCAGACGCACAGACACTGCAAGTGGCGCTGATCTTCATTTGCCCATTCAACCTGGTACTGATGTTGCTCTTTTTCATGGCATGTTGAGCCTGATGCTTGAAGAGGGCTGGACTGATGAGGCCTACATCAACGCTCACACACACGGGTTTGAAGCGCTGCGCACCCTTGTTAAAGACTACACTCCCGACAGCGTGTGCTCCCTATGCGGGATCACCCCCGAACAACTGATCAAAGCGACAAGGTGGTTTGCAGGTGTGGACGAGGAGGGTAAGAGGCGAACAAACACCACCTCCGGTACTTTGAGCTTGTACTGTCAAGGTCTGAATCAGTCCAGCAGCGGAACGGCTAAGAACGCGTCCCTCATTAATCTACATTTAGCGACGGGTCAAATCGGCAAACCAGGGGCAGGTCCTTTCTCACTGACTGGGCAACCCAATGCGATGGGGGGCCGAGAAGTAGGGGGTTTGGCCAATCTGATTAGTGCACACCGCGACATGAGCAATCCCTCCCACCGCAAAGAGGTAGCAGCACTTTGGGGCATCGACGATGTGCCCGCAAAGCCTGGTAAAACTGCAGTTGAGATGTTTGAGGCTGCTGCGGACGGTGAGATCAAAATGCTATGGATCGCATGTACAAATCCTGCCCAGTCTATGCCCAACCAAAGCACTGTTCGACGCGCCTTAGAGCGCGCTGAGTTTGTGGTCGTGCAAGAAGCTTTTGTAACATCTGAGACCTGCGGCTTTGCTGACCTGCTACTACCCGCTGCCACTTGGGGTGAGAAAGAGGGCACAGTCACCAACAGTGAGCGTAGGATCACCAGAGTGCGCGCTGCAGTAACTCCAGTTGGACAAGCCAGGCCTGATTGGCAAATCATCGTGGATTTAGCCGCTCGTTTAGGCCGTGAGCCGGGGATAAAGAAAAGCGAGAGCCTGCACATGTCTTACAACTCGCCCGAGGAGATATGGAATGAGCACCGTGAATCTACCCGCGGGCGTGACCTTGATATCACGGGACTGACCTATGAGCACTTGGAGCGCACCCCCGAGCAGTGGCCCATGGCTGAGGGTTTTAAAAGAGGTCAAGCTCGCCTTTATGAAAACGGGGTTTTCCCAACTCAAAGCGGGCGCGCTAACTTTGCGGCTCTCCCGTATGTACAAACTGCCGAGGTGCGCGATCTGCGCTATCCCTTCTCACTTACCACGGGCCGTTTAAGAGATCAGTGGCACGGCATGACTCGCACGGGCCTAGTCGGGAAACTCTTTGGACATGTGCCCGAACCCGTAGTGCAACTAAACCCCAAAGATATGGAGCGTTTGGGTCTGCTCGAAGGCGCCCTTGTACACGTAACCAGTAAACGCGGCTCCATTGTGTTGCCCAGTCAAAGCAGTGATGACCTGGGAGCCAATCAAGCGTTTATTGCAATGCACTGGGGAGCTGCGTATTTGAGCGGGCGCGATCATCAAAACAAACCCCTCCCAGGTGTGAACGCTATCACGACTTCAGCATTTTGTCCCTCCTCCAAACAACCTGAGCTCAAACACGCAGCGGTCAAAGTACTCAAAGCCGAGCTTGCCTGGAAGTTGCTCGCGGTTGCATGGGTTAACGAAGATGAGGCGCAACACATTTTGCAACGCCTTCGCTCAAAGATGGTAGAGTTTGAGTTTGCCAGTTGCGTCCCTTTTAGTTCAGCCTTAAGCCGTGCAAAGGAACAAAGCGGGGTCATGCTCCGTGCGGCCTGTAGCCAAGCACCTGATATGCAGATACTCTTTGACATTGAGAGGATTTTGCAGTTTAACGGCAAAGAGAGCTTGCGATACGTTGACGCCAAAAGAGGGCATCTGAGGAGCATGCGCCTTGCGAAAGAAGAACATATTTCAACAACTTCAACACATCCTCCTGGCTCCCCTTCCGTAGCAGCCACTATTCTTGAAGCGTTCATAATTGCAGGTGAAACCGCTTCTGAGGGTTGGCTTAAATCACTACTCCAAACGGGGTCCTCCGCGAAGGAATATGGTCGCCGCTTATTGATGTCCACCAAGACTCCACCCTTTGCGCAAGCACAGGAGGGGAAAATAATTTGTAGTTGTGTGGGTGTTCAAGATATCGCTATTCGAGCCCATTTAAAATCAAACAAGAGTTCTAAAGAGGAACAACTAGCGGCCTTGCAAAGCGCCCTTAAGTGCGGCACGCAGTGTGGCTCGTGCGTGCCTGAACTGCGCAGAATGATTGAAACTACTTAGGTTCGTTCAAAACATTTAGGCCAAAAGAATCATTAAACAACAGACTCTGCAGTTTTTGGGGTTCTGTTTAAATTTTGAACAATCGAATGATGCAAATATTTAGCATCCCTGGCTACTCCAGAAAATCTCCCACTACCCCAAGTATGCAACCATGGAAGCCCGAGAAAATATAAACCCTTTTCATTTGTAATACCCCGGGTGTGCACGGGTTCGCCTTTACCGTTGAATACGGGGGAGTCTACAAACGTAAAATCAGGAGAAAATCCAATGCACCACACAATGCTTTTAATTCCAGCGTCTTTGTAGTTCAACTTTGTTCTCTCCTCTGTGGGAGTCCATACGGGCTCATAAACCGATGCGGGAGGTGCTTTGATATGCTTGGATTCAATGAACTTATCAATAGAGGCGTTGATCCCATTAAAAATTGCGTCTGCATGATCCAGGTTATTTTTTAAATTAGGCATAAAGGTCAGCTCCTCACCCACCAAACCGGTCATTAAACCAAACAGCTCCATTCCCTCAAGAGCAAATTTTCGAAAATCAATATCTCGTCCCCCATCCCTTCCTGTCACGTAATGGTTTGTATTGTCTCGAACCCCTTCTTTTAAGGGGTGTGATGTCACAGGCATTTCATAGTAATTCATCTCAGCAAGCCAATCCACCACGTCTTTGCCTCTGTAAAAGCGTGCGCATCTAGGAGCGTCACCCGTTGCGAGGAATACCTTGCGCCCAGCCAGGTGCAAATCCTCAGCGATTTGCGAGCCCGATTGACCGCTGCCCACAACCAACACAGGCCCATTAGGGAGTTTGTTTGGGTTTGAATATTGAGCTGAGTGAATTTGAGCCATGGACTGGGGAAATCGCTCGGCAAACCTTGGAATAATTGGTTTGAGATATCCGCCAGATGCAATAACTACCTGGTTTGCCGTGAAGTCTCCGTGTGTTGTCTTAACTTCAAAGTAGTTTTTAACTTCTATTTTTTTTACCTTTAAGACCTCCGTATTGTTGAGAACGGGGGGGTCAACCATTTCAACAAATCCCTTTAACCACTCATTGATTTGATCTTTGAGCATAAATCCGTGCGGGTCATCCCCCTTGTATGGCCAACCTGGAAGATCACACTGCCAGTTGGGAGTGACAAGACTAAAGGAGTCCCAGCGCTGCGTTCTCCACGTGTGCACAGGGGATCTTTTTTCAACAATCAGATGATCAATATCTGCTTGATTTAAATAGTAACTCAAAGACAAGCCCGCCTGCCCGGCTCCGACAATCACAACAGGGTAGTGTGTTCTTTGTGGATCGATAGTTGCCATATGAAAAAAACCTCTTCTAATCTATAAATCTAATCTGTAAAACCAATGACTGTAATTTTTTGATTCAAGTGATCACTAAACCGAGCAGCGACTATTTCAATCTCACCTAATTGATCCAAAGCTTGTGAACAAGCAAACCCGTATTTAGCACGGACCCGTTCTGAGGCTATATTTAAAGCTTCTCGAACCAGTTCTAAAAATTTTGAGATAGAGTAAATCTCGCCTACTTGCAGAAAATCTTGAATGACCAAAGACGGCGAATAACAATTCAACTCAGTTTGATCAGGCCACCGAACTTGGAAATGCATTACAGGCATACGATATTCTCCTTAACTAAAATTTGCCGATATAACGCAACATGTGTCGCAGCAGACCTCTTCCAGCTGTAAGCCTGTGCAAGCAATTTTGCAGACCTATTCACACGTTGAGAGTCGAATTGCTGTGTTGCCAAAGTTAGCCCACTCGCGATGCTTTTTGCATCTTTTGGATCAATCCAGTAACAATCCTCAGAGGTTAGATATTCTGTGAAAGGCTTTATTTGAGAGACTGCGATTGGTGTACCACTGCAAAGGGACTCAAGCGTAACTAGTCCAAATCCTTCCTTAACAGATACAACCGCTACTACGGTTGCGAGTTGATACAAACCTGGCACAAATGAGTCATCCACCGGTCCAGTGACTATTACACTTTTCAAATATTCGCCGTTTAAGCCAAGCTCGGTAAGCCTTTGATTGAATTCTTTTACATATTCTGAGTGATCTAGCAAAGTAGCTCCGCCCGCAATAACAAGCTTTGCCATGGGATACTGCAGTCTGTAGATATTAAACGCCTCAAGCAATAAAAGAGTATTTTTTCGCTTCTCTATTCCTCCCATAGCCAATACCATTGGCCCATCTAAGTCTATGCGAAGATGTTTTTTAATCGCCTCTAATAAATCTAAGTCAACTTTCCTAAAGCGCTCTGGATCTACGCCGTTGTTGACTAAATGGGCTTGAATACTAAATTGCCGTGCAATTTTTTCTCTCCATAAATTGCTCACACATAATACTTTTTCTGCCTTTAAAACCGATGCCTCTTGCCAAAGTTTGAGTTTGGGTTGAAGGAAATCATCTAAATGGTGCACTGTGCGGACAAAGTGATTTATCAAACCTAGGCGCTTCAGCTCAATTAAAGCATTTCCACCAATACCGTCGTGTGTGTGAAAAATATCGAATGATTCAACTCTTAGAAAATTCGTTAAGTGCAAAACATAGGCATTGATCCGCCGCTCGACCATGTCTTCGAGATCAGTATCTAGTCTATTTTCAATGCGAATTAACTCAACTTTACAGCTCGTAACCCTAAAGAAATCTTGCCCTAAAGTTGCCGGAGCCATTACAGTCACCTCATGTCCAGCCTTACGCAGTGCCTCCCCCAACTCAAGAGTGTGTACGACTCCGCCCCGTGGATTGACTGAATGTGTAAGGAGTGCTATTTTCATTTGACAGCGCAAATAAAAGCTTCTTTCTCTAAATCCCACAACTGCGCTGTGTCTGAGTTGCGTTTGAGGAGAATTTTTTTACTTTCAGTCACCTGGCCAATAACACTACAAGCAATCTCTCTGCGCGTAAACAATGCTTTTACTTTTTCAATATTCTTAGGGCTTACACTCAAAATAAAGCCATAGCTTGGAAATGAGGTGAGCCACTTCTCGAGCTCAATGTCCTTTGGCTTAGGGATAGATTCCACATCAATCACAGCGCCTACTTGCGAGCACTCAAGGAGCATCAATGCGGTCCCAATTACGCCCGCCATACTGATATCTTTAGCCGCTTTGCAAAGTTCAGACTCGGCTAAGTAGGGCAATAACTCCAGATCTCCCCTTAAACGCAAAGCTGGACTCTCAGTTGAGGCGTTCCAATAAGGATAGGGATCTTGGTAATGTCCACGCAAATCTATAGCCACCATTAACTCTTCGCCAGGTTTTGCATCAAAGCTGGTGAGAAGTTTTTTTGCATGACCAAGAATGGAGACAGCGAGTTGCGGTTTTTGACTTTGGTAGTTACTGTGCCCCCCAACGATTGGAACTGAGTAAACTCTAGAAGCTTGTGCCATGCCTTCAAATACCTTTGACGCAGTCTGACTTCCATTGCTCCATATGGCGTTCACCACAGCGGTTGGCCTTCCTCCCATGGCATATATGTCGCTCACATTAACCATAACGCTGCAATAACCTGCAAACCAAGGCATATTCTCAATAAACTCCTCCACTAGCCCTTCAATAGCAAATAGTTGGTATCCTCCATGCCCGTCGTCTATTGCAGCGCAATCATCTCCAATGGGTACCACTTGCTCAAGCGGCAGTAAGGTACCTCCCGAGAGCTGGTTTTTTATCAAAGAGCTCAGCGCTGTACTAATGTCTCGCTTATGAATAAATCCGCGACTTTTAAGTAACGTATTGCAAAGTACCTGAGCTTCATTCATCACTGATTTCTTGAGCGAGTTACAAACCCGCTGACCGGGTCAAAGCACGGAGGATAAGCATTTAAATCGGCTTGCATTTCTAGATGAGGCCGGCCATGAATTTTTAATGAACGGATTTCTAACCAATTTAGCTTCTTAAAAAGAGGCCCGTTTTGGCTTTGAACGTGGGCCATAAAGGTCTTGCATCCCAGTGCGTGCGCACGACTTACTGCTAATTTAATTAATGTCCCCCCGATTTGTCCCTGCGATCTAAAGGAGGGGTGAACTGCTAAGCGAGAGCCCCACCAAAGCCCCGGTGATTTTTCGTGAATGCGCACAGTGCCGACGACCTGATCTGGCATACCTGCGCTACAAGCCATCGCGACCAATAAAGTGGCATGATCATCAATTGCGTCTTTGTCGTCGTTGCTGAAAATTCCTTGCTCATAGCAAAACACAGCTCTTCTAAGACTCATAGCTTCCTTGGTTTCCCAGTCCTGACAAGCCTCTTTTATTAGGAATTCATTGGGAGTCCACTCAGCAAAAGGTTCATTCAAGTTATCTAGGCAAATCATGAGTTACTCCTTACAGACTTTAAGTCTCATATACAGACAATGAAGAGCAAGCGCCGCATTTACCGCAACCGGCCTTGATATCACTTGAGAGGAGATTCGCCTGGGCAATCATTTTTCCTAACGGCTCAAGAATAGACTTCATAAATTCGGCGCTTGGTGAGGGATGGTCCTCCAAAGGAGTACCACTAATTGGCACAAAAGGAACCACAAAGGGGTAAACACCAATCTCTAACAATTCTTTACAAATATCTAATATGGCTTGGCTCGTGTCCCCCAATCCTGCCAATATGTAGGTGCTGACCTGCCCGCGTCCAAAGACTTCCACGGAAGCTTTAAATGCTTTCATGTAGTAGTCGATTCCAACAGTAGCCTTGCCAGGCATAATTTGCTCCCTCACAGAAGGCGTAACAACTTCTAAATGCATGCCAAGCGTATCGATACCAGCAGCTTTCATACGTTGAAACCACTGAAAATCGCTAGGCGGCTCACATTGCCCTTGGATTGGAATATCAACTGCGGCTTTGATCGCAAAAGCGCTCTCGCACAACACAGCCGCGCCCCTGTCATCGCCAGCAGGAGTGCCCGTTGTCATGACCATGTGCTTAATTCCGTCCAACACTACTGCAGCTTTAGCTACCTCAGCGAGCTGAGCAGGCGTTTTATGGGCAACGGTGCGACCAGCCGCCAGGGACTGCCCTATTGCGCAAAACTTGCATGCCTTTTTGCGACTCTCATACCTAATACAAGTTTGAAGAATCGTAGTCGCCAAAACATCCGAGCCGTGGAGGGTAGCAATGTGAGAATAGGGAACTCCCTCTTCTGTTTTTAACAAATAGAACCTAGGATTTTTAGGGAAACTGACAGATGCAATGGGAATGCTTGAGCGCGTGATTACGCTGACGCCTTCAGCATTTGGAGCCTGCGCTACGAAGGGTGAATCCCAAGCAGTAGAAGTATGCACAGGAACCATGATTGTCTTACCATCAACGATGACTGCCTTATGGTCCGAGGGTCCTGCACCGCCCTTGCGACTGGCAGCTCCATGCTTTGGATCCACAAGCCGCAGACCATGTGTTTGAAGCTCTGTCATTAAATCTTTACTGCTCATTAAATCTGTAGAACTCATCATGCACCTCATTGCTCTAAGAGCTTGATTGTTTGGTTATTAAAGAATTTATGGCTGCGTCTTTTTCACCCAAGCCGACAGACTCAAACGTAGCACAGGCTTGGGGTCTGTCGTTCACGTGTAGCTTGAGTAACTCCGGTCTCGCATAATGGCCAACTGAGTCCATCATCCGTTTGCGTTTCGTGACAAGTGATATGTCAAGATCAGCAATGAGTATGCCCTCACCCTCAGTAAGGGGGGGAGCTAAATGCTTACCTTCAGGAGAAATGATTGCCGTATGACATCCCCCCCTAAGTGCTTTTTGAAGTTGAAGATCAGGCGTAATGGATTCAATTTGTTTGTCTGTTAGCCAACCCGTTGCGT
>Ga0164297_10003604_pt1 | contig 14307 bp, 16 predicted proteins | sample GEODES058metaG_FD_113539 | JGI IMG/M metagenome (GOLD analysis project Ga0164297, IMG submission 113539) | Dystrophic lake water microbial communities from Trout Bog Lake, Wisconsin, USA - GEODES058 metaG | ecosystem: Environmental > Aquatic > Freshwater > Lake | place: USA: Trout Bog Lake... | reverse complement strand
GTGAATAGACATGCAAGTTTTGACTCACAAACGCAGGATCAAAACTTCCACGATATACATCGCGGCCATCATAATTCCAGAGCTCACTATCATAGTCTTCATCATGAGTTTGTATTTCAGAAGTTGTATCATGATATACGAGACCCTCGCGAAGTCTTGAAAACATTTGTATCACGTTTCAATAAGATTTAGGCATAAATAAACGATAAAACACAATGTTTGGGTTTATTATCATTCGGCATGTAAGTTCACCAATTCAAGGAATGTATTGGATTGAGTGTGTTAATTGCATTCGTAAATTTTATAATAACCCAATTGTAATTATAGACGATAATAGTAATCCTGAATTTATTTTAGATAACGAATTTGAAAACGTTACCGTTATTAAATCGGAATTTCCTAAACGAGGAGAACTTTTACCATACTACTATCTCTACAAAAAACAGTTGTTTGATAAGGCAGTCATGTTGCATGATTCGGTATTTATTCAAAAACGTATTGACTTTGAATCTGTTACCGATGTAAAATTTTTATGGACGTTTGAGCACTGGAACACTCCTCTTCATAAGGTACACGATTGCAAAATGATTATAGCGGAACTGAAAAACACACAGAATGTCTTACAGATTGCAGAGGATGGTGCAAGATGGTTGGGTTGTTTTGGCGTTATGTCTTGCATAACATTTGAATTCTTAGAAAATTTGGTTAGAAAATATGATATATTCAGACTTACAGACTTTGTTAAAGATCGCGAACATCGGATGTTGCTTGAGAGAATATTTGGAATCATATGTTGCTATGAAACGGCTCATCAAAATAGTATGTTTGGAGATATTAAGCAATATATGAAATGGGGATACACATACAATGAATATATTGAAAATGGAGAGAACTACCGAGATAATCTTCCAATTATAAAGATATGGTCTGGACGTTAATCAAACTTTACAGTAATCTTTGATGTATGACATGCGAGTGATTTTGTAGCAGAACGAGACAGTTCATGTCTCTTTCTATCTGTTCGGACGGCGTCTTTTGTTTCTTGCAAACGATGCTCCATATCAGAGTGAATCTCTTCACGGTGCTCTTCAATATAAGATAGAATTTCATCTGTAATTGCCCATTCAAAGAAATTTAGCTGACCAATTGTAGTTTCTACATTCATAAACTTAATTCGCTTCCATCTACAGAATGGGTCAAACATCTTCTTACTATACGCCTTTAGATGAGACTTATACGATAGATATACAATCACATGTTTGTGCGTCTTTGTCGTGTAAGAAATGTTGTACTTTTTAGCATAGTTTGTCACAAACCAATCTATAAGACGTAGAGAAATATTAGAATTTCCGGTTAGAATCTTTTTTACGGTTTCTATATTCTCTGCGTTATCGTAAAATCTTTGTAATCGGTGAAGTACCCAATGCTCTTGAGAACGAATTTCCATTTAAGTTCTACAATTAGGTTTACCTGTAAAACGGTTTATTCTAAATAATGGACGTAGACACCAGAAAGATGCTTGTTCAGAAACTTCTAGAAGAATATGGAATCAATGACCAACGAACAGATTCATGGCATCAAAAACGTGGAGAAATGTTGACTGCATCCGATATTTATAAGGCTCTTCCAGATGCCACACCCGCCCTGCGTCATGAGCTCATCATGTCAAAACTGATTCCACGTGTATACGGTGAAGGTATCGGGCCGCGTGCTCTCGTATGGGGTACACGATTTGAACCGATTGCAAAGGAAATTTATATGAAGCTGAATGCAGGTGTTCGTATTGTAGATACGACTTGCGTAAAGCATCCAACGGTTCCATTTCTGGGAGCATCTCCCGACGGTATTCTTCTCACAGAAGACCATACAGATTCTAGATATGGTATGCTTGTAGAGTTCAAGTGCCCCATCTCACGTTCCTTCTCGGAAGACAGCCCAGTACCGTCTGCATATTACCATCAGATGCAACTTCAGATGGAATGTACGGGTATGAAGAGTTGTCACTATGTGGAAATGAAATTTAAGGATTTGAATTATTCAGTGTGGATGGATACAGCTGCAACATATAAATCATGGTTTGCGGTGCATGAAGATGAAAAGACTCTAAAATATCATGCGCTTGACGATCCGCGCGATTTGGTAACATGGAAGCGTGAGGAAATTGAAAAGCCTGAGGAGTGGAACATGATTTATTGGGTCCTTGAACTAAACAGAACTGTCAATATTCAACATCAAGAAAGTTGGCTTGTTCAGAATCTAGAGAGTATTCAATCTGTTTGGAATGAAATTTTAAAACACAGAGAAGCAGGAACGATTCCAGACCATCCGAGAGAGAAGACAATTTTAACACTCTAAACTACACAATCATAAATGGTCAAACTAGGCCTAAATATGATTGTGAAAAATGAAGCACATATTATTCATGAAGTTATGACATGTACTCTCGGATTGATTGACACATATGTAATTGTAGATACTGGATCTACGGATAATACAATTCAAGTTATCAATGATTTTTATAAAAAACACAATATCATTGGACATGTGTTTCAGCGTCCCTGGAAGAACTTTGGTCACAATCGGTCTGAGGCGCTAAAGTTATGTGATGGTAAAATGGACTATTGTATGGTAATTGATGCCGATGATTTGTTTAACTTCCCCTCAAATGGAAGAAAAATTTTACATGATATTCTGGAGTCTCAAAAACCAAATAATGTTACTGTAAAAATCCATGAAGGGGGCGTTATCTATTCGCGTGCACAAATCTTTAAGATGAATGATGGATGGAAATACATTGGCGTTCTTCACGAATATGCTGGCAATAATAATCCGAATAACAAAACGGTTATGCTACCAGATGAATTTTTCATGACTAGTCGGCGTCTAGGTGGTCGCAACTTAACTGGAGACAAGCAGAAGAAGGATATTGCGCTTTTGGAACAGGGAATTAAGGATGAGCCGGACAATGAGCGTTACATGTATTATCTTGCGCAGTCATATCTAGATGCCGGTAGGATTGATGATGCGATAAAATGGTATAAGAAACGATTTAACATAGGAAGATGGCTAGAAGAGTCGTTTCATGCAGGATATAAGGTTGGAGATTGCTACAGACGTAAAGGTGACATTATTAAGTTTGAGGAGTGGATGCAAAAGGCTTACAAACGCCATCCAAAAAGAGCCGAGCCGGTGTATTGTCTTGCGAATCACTTTAGACAGGTTGGAGAATTCTATAAAGCATATCATTACATCCAAATTGGTCGTAAGATTTCATACCCGAAAGATGACGTGCTTTTCGTAGAAAATTTTGCGCACAACGGTGGGTTTGATTATGAAGCAAGTATTGTTGAATTCTATACACATTCTGACAAAACTGTTGGGCTTACCTCAAGTATTCAGTATCTTCTAAAGCTTGGAGATTTTGTTGAAAATGTAGTATCTAATATGAAATTTTACGTAACTCCAATCTCAAGTTTTGGAGAACCATTAAATATTCCAAGTGTGTTTGGAGAAGATTTTCGTCCATCGGCAGTATCTCTCCTAGAATATCCATATGCAAATGTTCGGTTTGTGAATTATCTTCGTCCGATTGATGGAAAATATAGAACAAAGGACGGATCGGATATTCAGACGAATAATGCGTACATAAATCTTGAGACTGGAGAATGTGTTTCAAAGATGGATGACACATCTGTAGATATGCCGAAGCTACCAACAAACGTAAAAGGATTAGAAGATGTTCGTTTATTTTCCGATAAGTTTATTGCAGTTTCGTATCACGAATATTCTACAATTGGAGATGTACAAATTGTTACAGGAAACTATGACGGTCCATCTGGAAAATACAGCAATTGTAAAGTCATAAAGTCTCCTACAAATTCAAGCTGCGAGAAGAACTGGCTTCCAATTCCAAATACAGATCTATTTATTTATAAATGGTCTCCACTTCAGATTGGTAAGATTATAGAAAATGATATGGTAATAGTACTCAAACATTCAGTACCACCTCTATTTAACCTATTTCGTGGTTCAACTCCTCCAATTTCTATGAATAATAAGCTATGGAGTCTTGTGCATTTTGTAGAACATTCCACTCCAAGAGTATATCATCATTGCTTTGTTGAGTTAGATCCGATTAACTATATACCTCTGCGAGTGACACTTCCTTTTTGTTTCAAGTCATTGTCTGTTGAGTATTGTCTATCGTGTCGTGTAGTTGGAAATAGCAAGATTGAGTGCTATGTTAGTTTTATGGATGGCGATCCACACAAAGTTGTGATTTCTGTAGACAGTCTTCGGTGGATAAACTTGCCAACCCCGATAAACGTAGTGGATACAAGCATTATTCGCCATCCAAGTACTGTTGGTGTATATTGGGCCGGGTTGATGAGTGCATGTTATCCAAACAATGCCATTGAAAAGTTTGTATCCGAAACAATCAAGTCTAATGGTTACAAAGCATCTGCAATTTTTTCACAGACAGATGGCTTTGTTGGTGATGAAGAGATGAAGATAATCCAAAGTACAGCAAGTAAGCCAATTACAATTCTCTCATCTGAACAGACGTATAAGAATCTATTAGACTTGCCCGATAAATACACCGAACCAATTGTATGTACAATAGCGACACGTGGATTTGATTCACGGAATATACTCCATCTTCCGTTAGATGATGAAACATTTGCACATGGTATTCAGAGTGTCATGTCAAAGTATAAGAATGTTCCGTGGAACGAAAAGAAATCGTGTGTTTTTTGGAGAGGAAATAAGGGTGGATATGAAAATCCATCAAAGAGAATGGAAATTGTTGCAATGTTAAACGATCATCCAAATACAGATGTGAAGATGGCACTTCTAGCAGGCGAGGATACATTTATTCCCGAAGAACATAAGGCACCTCGCTGCACTATAGATGATCATCTGAAGTATAAGTATCTATTGATTATAGACGGTGTTTGTATTGCCTCAAATCATCAGTGGGTATTTAGTTCTGGGTCTGTACCAATCATGATAACACATCCTAAAAATAATTACTGGTACAAAGACCTATTAAACCCGATGGTAAATTATGTTCCAATCAATTATGATTTGTCTGACTTGAAAGAGAAGATTGATTGGTTGGTTTCACACGATGAAGAAGCAAGTACAATTGCACAGAATGCATTAAAGTTTTCAAAGATTGTCTTTGAGCCTTTATTTCAGAGATATTATATTGAAAAGAAACTTAAGGAAATCGTTCAGCCACCCGATGCAAAGATTGCATTTATAACTGCTATTTATGGAAATTACGAGGCGAGTTGTAAGAAATATGTAAAGCAGACAGTTCCAACTGATTTCATATGCTTTACCGATAATAAATATATAACATCTAACGGCTGGATTATTGACACAACTCCATACCACAATGAGAATCCATCTTCTATTGATGATGCTAGCATGGTAAACTCGTTAAAAAATAATAAACACACGTTCAATATCGCAAAATACTATAAACAGGCATTCCAAAATGTACCAAGACTCAAGAAATATGACGCGGTTGTGTGGTTAGATGGGACGATAGAAATTACGAATAAAAATACAAGTGAATGGATTCTAAGTCATATAGATGAACATAAGATTATTGGATGGGAACATGAATGGAGAGGCGGTGTTCTGAAGCAAGAAGTAGATGCTTCCAATTTTCCTAGATACACTTCTACCCGATGGAACAATCAAGATCAACCGTTTCAGAATATTTTCAGTCAATACAACCATTACTTAGAAGATGGGTATGATGAGAACTTTTTCAAATCTATAAATCCATCAAAGCCTAATTTTGGAGTTTGGATTACCTGCTTTGTTGCATTCCTCAATAAGGATGCCTCTGTAAAAACATTCCTTGATACGTGGTATGAGCAGACGCTTCGTTATACAACGCAAGATCAGATTGGGTTTCCATATGTGTGTCAGAAACTAAAGATGATACCGTATACACTACCAGATGATACCATACACGGTACTCCACATACCCTTACAAACTTCTACATAAAACACGATCATGGAAAGTAATTAGACCATGTAAGAGTTATACATATTCACACGAAAGGGAGTTTGAACACCTTGAATAGGCTCCGCAATACTGGATACAGGCCTGAAGTGGTTTGTATCCTGCTCATAAGAGGAAGAAGAGCGTTCGGCTGTCTTTCTCACATTTCCCTGATCCAAAAACTCAGGAACAAACGACTCAGATGTACGGTTCACAATAAACCATAAAAGTATAATTCCTGCAATCACCGCAATGAACGGCCAGCTCTTCATTTACTGATAGTACATGAAAAATGGATTGCGATTTTCATATCATCTTCTTCTAAACAAGAATGGAGAAGATTGAACTGGACACCATCAAAAATATGCTCACGGCGCGTGGGTTTATTGCAGATGATTTTGAAACAATCGGAAGTCCTCTCGATGAAACGCGCATGTACACATTCAGCGGCGTTCTTATTATTTTCAGCTCAAAGACTCGCGTGACTGAGAAAGAGTTTAATACATTTCTAAAGTTTGCAGAAGAAAACAACTATCGGTCTGGACTTATTATAGTAACACCGAGCCAGCCTCCTGAGTCGGTTCTAAACCTGCTATGTTCTCACATTGAAAATCGCGAGAACCCTCTTGTTCAAATCTTTACAAATCAGAAGCTTCTATTTGGAGATACTCTTGTTAAGCATAAGATTTATTCTGTTCCACACAAGCTTCTTACACAGAAGGAACGGGATGAACTTACGAAGACGTATCCGAATCCCGAGAACAGCTTTCCATCCATCTGGTGTCAGGATCCGCAAGCAAAGTGGATCGGAGCACGTCCAGGCGATGTTGTAGAAGTAAGTGGTTGGTGTATCGCATCTGCTGAGAATAAACATTGGAGAATTTGCGTTACAAATATAAATGGATAAGCAGTTCCATACATTGGCTCGCAGTTATACAGATAACTATGTTCAGTATCAAACCACTGGTGTGAAATCGCATCAAATTGCATACCAGAGCGCTGAAGAAGGAATTCAACGAATTCTACAAAGTTTGAAAAAGGAAGAACCAGAACAGGAACCAGAACATCCTGTGAGTTTAAAGCAACAGAAGGATGAACTCAAAGCTGCAGAGATGAGACAACACTCTGGTTCTTTTTCAGTGGGTCACACAACTCAGTATGTTACATTTGGACTACTTAGTGCCGCGGTGATTGGATTGTTCATGATATAACCAGACTTGAACGCTACATTAAATACAAGAATTCCAATTAGAACACATAAAATCAGAATACCAATCAAGTATAAATTATACATGGATTCTGCCTGTTCTAATTTCTGTTTGTTATCTGCATAAATCATGCGTAATGTCACAATCTTGTCGTTGGATTGATGTATTTCTTTATACTGTTTTTGATATTCAAGCAATTGCTCCGTCAAGTTCTGAATCATATCAGCACTTGATGGCTTTGAGTGTAGTTTTGCGAGTTGGTCACGAATATCCTGCGATATATCCGCATTGGTTTGTAAAATTCGCTGAATCAAGTCCTGCTGTTTTTCAGAATTCTTTTCCTTTATAGCAGCTAAGACAAGCCTTTTGTATTCCTGAAACTTGTCATCCATTACTTTCAGTATTACAAATAATCTACACATCTTTTAATAATGTCTGAGTTTGACCAGATTACAGACACGATTGATAACACCATATCAACACAGTTATCGTCTGTTAATTCATGGACGAATATAGCGGGGTCTTTATCAAAGATATCTTCCTCTCTCGCAGGATATGTGTGGGGATTCTCAAGTTCTAAGCTATTCAAGTGTCAACTTCCATGCTCTGGAAACTGGATAGAAGTTCCTCTCTCAAATCAGACTATTTTAGACATAACAACAGACGAATCAAATGTGTATGTTCTGACTGTTGATGGAATAGTTCATATTGGAAGCGCAACTGGCCAGGGAGAATTCTTACCTATAAAAACTCCGATAACCGCATCCTCTATATTTGTGACACATACGTATCTATGGATTCAAAGTGGTACGGGTGAAAAGAGAAAGTGTGCAAAGCCATGTACGACTGCGAATTGGATTGACATTCCTAAAGATACCGTTCTTATCACTTCTGCAAACGATACATCTCTGTTTGGAAAAGATGCATCTGGAAAACTTTACAAATCTGATGAACATCTACAATCCGGATGGACCGAGATTCCAAAAATTACACAGACAACTATTTTAAATGCAGATGATTCTGGAATATATGGAATTGACACAAATCAACATCTGATTTTTTGTTCCGGACAAGATTGTAGCCCGATAGATACTTCTGGATACGTCCCCGCGTCTCTTTCAAAGACAAAGAATGAATTATGGATGACAACACAGGATCCGGCTAGTAAGGGGAATGTGTTCTGGAAACTTGAAAATCCGGATTATACATCAATCATGAACACGCTCACACCTCTGGACAAGCGGCGGACTGAGATCGTCCGCGACGTGCAGCAAGAGCAGAAGGAACAGGATATGGTTTCTCAAATTCAAGAAAAGGTGAATCAAATTAAGGATTTCATGACAAAGGTATTTCAAGATTTAGGAAAAGATAGAGAGAACTCTGACTCTGCAATTAAGAACCTTGAGAAGAAGATTGATCAGACACAGGGAGAGTTTAGTTCTATTACATCTATTCAACCTGTACTTGAAAAACTGTTTCTTACAATTCTAGCTGTCGGACTTCTGTATCTAGTATTTGGATTTGCTGGACCTATTGTTCATTCTGTTGCACTTGTGATTCTCTGTGTTGGTTTCTATCTTTCCATAACATAATGGAAGGGCCAGTTGCTCCGCCAAAAAAGCTTCCTTCATTTGAAGAAAGTGTAAAGAAGGTTACTGGAACAAATAAGGAATCTGATGCGCGAGATGAAGCTGAAAAGGTGATACGAAACTATACCCAACAATACGATACTCTAAAGATTCCGAGACAGAAACCGTCGCAGGAAAATAAGGAATTACGCGAAGAGGTGGAACGAGAGAAAACAAAGACAGATATCTTAAATCGTCTTTCTGAATTCACAAATATTCCTGTCGGCGATTGGTTTGGAATTCTTCTTGATGTCTTAATTGCTGTACTTGGACTTGTACTAGTCTATCTCATATTTTCAAAAGTATTCGTATCTGCTACGGAAGTTGTAGTAGAATCATCCGATGTTACTATATAAATGGACACAGCATACATTTTTCTCGCTGTTCTGATTTTTCTGATGTATGCCATCACATTATGGTATTCATCGGTAGAAGGGTTTGATACTGATGGCGAGACGGTAGTATATGAAGATGTTGCCAGAATTTTTGATGCTGAGTATGCCAAGATTTACAATCTTCTATGGCATCCAAATGAGAAACTAAAATATGAACAGGTATCTATGCAGGATATTTCTCTCGCAGATAAGCCTGTAAGTTCTGTTCATGTAGCTGATTTAGCATGTGGAACTGCTCCTAATGCGTGTTGGTTTCAAGAACTTGGTGTAGATTACATTGGCGCTGATGTGTCAGATGCAATGATAAAACAGGCCAAGGAAGATTGTCCAAAGGCAAAATTTCAGCAAGGGGACATCACAAATATTCATCTATTTCCTCAGAAATCCAAGACACATTGTCTGCTATTAGGATTCTCTATCTATGAATTTCAGAATCCAAAGATTGTATCAGATAACATTTATCAATGGCTACAACCAGATGGATACTGTGTCGTTCATATGGTAGATCCAGATAAGTTTGACCCTCTTCTTGACTTAGCATCCCCGTTCGCTGCGTTCTCGTTACAAAAGTACTCATTAGACCGTCAAGTAGATTCTAACATATACTTTGACCAGTTCAAGTACAAGGGAACGTTCAAGAAACAAAAGGATACGGACAATGCAGAGTATGATGAACTTTTTACCTATTATGATAAGGATTCTACTGGTGGAATTAAGTATCGCGAGAATAAACACACATTATTCATGCCCTCTAAGGAACGTCTTATCAACATATTCCAGACATCGGGTTTCAGACACGTGGAAAATGTAGATTTGGTGCGATGTGGAAAGGAATATCAGTATTTAGTCTATTTTACAAAGTGAGAATAGCAACAAAGAAACCGCGAATTTTGGATACTTTTACACGGACTCCCAATTCATATAGTCTCGCGAAATTATAGTTACGAGGCAATTTTAGAACGATATACGACGGTTTATTTTTGCGTGTTATAACTTCACTCAAAAATGTATCAAGTCGGACATCTCCCAAGAATAAATCCAGATTCTGTTTCAATTTGTAATCAGGACCTCCCCACGGAGCATCAATGTATAGAACATCTGTGTCCCAATTGTACAGCTTGGTAGAATCACCTAAAAATAGCTCAACATTTGAGAGTCCGTAGGTTTCAACGTTATGTTTCAGAACTTCAAAGTTTTCTGCATTGATTTCTATGGACTTTACATCTTTGAAATGCAATCCAAATAGAATCGTATCACTTCCTACATTTCCTGTTAAATCCGTAATTGTCTTATCTTTTAATGACTTCAACGTTCCTCGCATAATGCGTAACAGCTTCTCACCATCGGACCGCTTTGTCATACTATACTCCCCCTCTGGGGTCATACGCAGGGATTTGTACGTAACTCTCCTGCTTTTTGGGAAATCGTAAATACCCGCACCACGTCGTCGGGTTTTCATATTATAAATTTGTGATAGTTTTTAAGGATGGATATCCATGATTCACGCACTGTTGTGGATTTTCAAAAATTTACATTTTCAGGTCATTTACGAACGCATGTATATAAGGTCTTAAACGAAAACATTAAGTTAGGTCATGCAGATTATGCGTGTTATTGGAGTCTTGAATTACTGTGTTCTGGTCTTGTGAATTCTCTTTGGCACACTCTATTTGAATCCGCTGCTCAGCACATTAATCGCGCGACTCCAAATGTCTTTTTGTATTTGGTGAAGCAGTATGAGAAGTTTTCTCCGTACGAGCAACAGTATGAAATTCTACGCATGACAGATATTCGGAATAACTCGGAAGTGAGAAATTTAGTATGCGAAGTTGCGGCGTCTCTTGCTATGGCTCGTAAGAATAAACTTCCATCGTTTCCTCGCATTAAACCGGAACACGATTTCAATCAACTTACAATTCAAGAAAATCTAAAATCACCTTCTGCGAATTATGCACGGCATTTATCTCGAGAGAATGATCCGTTGGAATTATACATTCCATTCAATGAACTTGTGTATTGTCTAAAGCCCGAGTCTCGTGACCTAACAAGAGCATTGTATTGGTCTGCCTGGATTCTATCGTATGCGAAGCATTTTAAGCAGCAACATAAGGAACCATTGCTGGCGCATCCGAGACCGAATCCGTATGTAGATAATTCAGAAGCCCATCATATTACATGGATGTTATGGGATGCGGTTCACGATGCGGTACGGCATTCTCCACAGGTTGGAATACTGACGCCGTACGTGGACGCAATGTTCAAGATGTATTGCCTTCGTTGGGCGCCAAGTAATTCAAAACAGAGAATGTGTTTGTATATTTCTGCAATACTGTTCATATGTGAGAGCTCGTCCTTGGATATTCATACTGCGGTTCCAGCAGATTTAATAAAGGTCCATGAGTTAATTGGAAATATTCCACAATGGATTCATGCAATTCTTCAGACACAGAAGACTTTTTCTTCTTGAAAGAATATACAAAATGGCCGTTCTGTCTCGCAAGGTTCAGGCTTCGTTAGTCGCCGCTATTCTGTTCTATGTTGTCAGCTCCCCGTATACGTACCGCGTGGTGGACTCTATCGTCGGCGCCGTCGTGCGTGCCGTCGTCCCCCAGTTTGCGTCGCTGTTCAAGGTCGCCGAGGCTGGATGTCCGACGAATTACGGGCTATTGGTTCACTCTACCGTCTTCGGTCTTGTAGCCTACGCTCTGATGCACTATTGAGTGTAAAATGAATTTAATAGATGCACGTGTTTAAATATTAAAAATGAAGGTCTGTATCTTTGATACTGAGACAACTGGGTTGCCTATAGATTCAAGGCTACCCGGATGGACTCATAAAGATAATTGGCCGCATATTGTATCTCTTTCTTGGATGATTCTGGATGCATCTACAAATGAAGTTACCAAAACACGGTCTTACATTATTTATCCATCCCATTGGGTGATTCCAGCTGAGTCTACGCGTATTCACAATATTACGCATCAGACTGCACTTGATACTGGATATTATCTAGAGAATGTATTGGATGAATTTCTAAGTGAATCGTGTGACATGTATATCGCTCATAATTTGAAGTTTGATTACAACGTTCTTCTTCATGCAATTAACTGGGACGTAGGTCGTATTCAGACAAAAATTGATAAAAACTTCAAGTGTTCAATGGAACCTGCACGTGATATTTGCAGAATTTCGTGGAGCTATCGCGGATACAAGCCTCCGAAGCTATCTGAATTTTATAAGTATGTGTTTGGGCGAGAACCAGATCAAACCCGGCTTCATAATTCACTATATGATGTTCAATTGCTAACTGAGATAATTCAACGCAACGGCCAAATACGGACTGTTCTCGGCTTACCAGTAAAAATACTGAATAATCAAAGCCGAATTTGATTGATTTAAAAAGATTTTTCAATCTGAAATACGGATTGTTCTCGGTTTACCGAGTAAGGCCTTAATAGAAACAATGCTGCTCAAGCGAGAAATTGTACACTCATTCTATAAGATTCTGGATAAGAGAACTATTACACGAATTTGGGCAGATGATGGTTGGTGTTATGTTCCAGAGTTTGGAGAACGTCATAAGTTTATTGAACATTCTGCAGACGTATTTGAGTTTAGAAATGAGATATGGAATGGAATTATTCCATCTTGTGAGTATCAAGAACCCGTAGAGTATGTCTTAATTACGAAGAAGCCGCTGGTGTGGGTTGAGAAGACGCAGTGGGCGTGTGAGAAATTTCAAGAGACCACGGCAAACAGCAGCATGTGAATGTAACCGTATGCGCAGTCGCCTCGGCCTTAGCATCGGCAAGAACCTCCGTAGCAATCTTCTTTACATCAACCTTCTTTAGATCGGGCACAACATCCTTGAGATCACCAACAAGGACATCGCCCACTACCTTCTGAACAGTAGCATCGCCCTTTACAACGGAAACAGCATCCTTGACGGCAGTTTGAACGGTTTCAGTAGACATTCTGCGTATTTGTTGAAGGTATAGAAACCTTTTTCTTCAATAATAGACGAATGATATTTTTAGATGTCTTGTATGTTTCTCTATCTACCATAGGAATCATGGCACTCCTGCAACTTACAACATTTGTTGTAATGAAGATTCTCTATCCGCCTGCACCCCAAGTGATATATCGTAATGTACCGGTGCATGTTCCGGCACCTCCGCAGGTACAGCAAGATACAACGCCACTCTTTCCTCCCGCCCAGAAACAGGTCACTTTCACGCAAGAAAGACAAGATATAACAATACCACAGCATGGACCACCTCCTGCGCCAATTACAACGTCTGTACGGATGGACGCCAGCCTTCCGGACGGTATTCAAGAAACCCGCCCCCCAGGGACCTAATTTCCGAGTTCCTCAGTCTTCTGGAGTTCCCGGATGGATCGTTTTTACATACGAAAACGGTTCTCCTGTTTGTGTTTGGATAAGCACACAGGAGTGTCGTATTCTTCCTTGTATCATTGATGAGCGAGTCTGCGGCGATACATTTCTTCGCGTAGAAAGAATTTCAAATCGCGAGTTTATTGTTTCCGATATTTGGATGTATAATTCTAACTGTATTTATGCATGTTCTACGTTTCAACAGAGATACGAGTGGCTTCAGAAATTTATTCCGGCTGTTCATACTACAAGTTCTTCTACAATTTCTCTGCTACACAAAGCATCTGTGAAACAGATGAAAATTCGGGGATATGAAGAGTATACGTCTGAAATTGGTGGTAATGGATTCTTTGTAGAAAGAGAAGCTCCACCATCTTCTAAAAATATGATGAAAATTAAGAGACTTCAACTGCCAGATTGTTATCAAGTTGGGAATTCTGGGTATCTTCTAGTCCCTGATTTAAAAACATCTGAATATCTAAGAACACTTGGAAATGAGTTTGAGTTAGAATGTGAAAAAGTAGATGAAGACTCTTGGAGATTAATGTAAAAAGTTTTTTATTTCCTTTAAAGAGACTTCAAATACTCACTTGAAAACTTGAGATACATCCGGCACATTGTTGTGCGGTCGATATCATTATCAATATCCCACCAG
>Ga0164297_10003602_pt1 | contig 14316 bp, 14 predicted proteins | sample GEODES058metaG_FD_113539 | JGI IMG/M metagenome (GOLD analysis project Ga0164297, IMG submission 113539) | Dystrophic lake water microbial communities from Trout Bog Lake, Wisconsin, USA - GEODES058 metaG | ecosystem: Environmental > Aquatic > Freshwater > Lake | place: USA: Trout Bog Lake... | reverse complement strand
ACTCCTCACTGACCGCAGGCCATAACTGGCGGCGGTCGGGGCTCAGGTCTCCTGAGCCGGACACCCATTCTACCAACTCGCGGACGATTCAACACCTACCATGGAACCATGAGCGCCGCCTTTGATCCCAACGACATGATTCAACGATTCCGTGAGCGAGCCGAAGCCGTCCAGCGTCGAGGATTGCCACCAATTGAAGGACCGGAACGCCAGCGTTTTCTCGAAGCTGCTCGCTTGGATTTCCAGGACTACGCGATGCTCGGCGACGCGGTTGCCACCCTCGAGGACGGCATTTTGCGCCTCGAGATCGACCTTCGCCCTAGCAATTAGTTCCCCGCGACGACCGCCGCTCGGGCCAGCCCTTCGGCCAACCCACCGACGCCACCTTCGAGGAAGGCGAGCGCTTTGGTGCGCTTGGCGTCATTAGCCCCAGCCCGGTAGCACTCGTTGGCTCCATCGCCGAGGGTGTTAAAAGCGCGGGCCAAGACACTGTTGAGCTGGGCGTCTGGTGAAGGCAGCGAGGCGTTAGCCGCTTCCGTTTCGACCAGTAACACGGCACAGACGGTGTGCAGTTGCGAAGCCGACTCGGAAAGTTGTCTCAGGGCCACCGCGGCGTGATGGGCGTCGCTTCGCAACTGCTGGGCGTTGTTCACCAACTGGCTCTGCGAGAGCCAGTGCTTCATCGCTTGCTGGGGTGACTGTGTACCGCAACTGCTCAAGGCGATTGCTGCGACCAGCGCCAGCAGTCCCGCCCCGAAGCGTCGCCTCACTCGGCAACCACGAGGTGCAACTCACGTCGACCACGGCGAAGCACGAGGTACTTGCCGTGGAGCGCCTTCGACAAGTCGATAACGGCGTCGGCCTCGTGACGAACGTTGTTGACGTAGACGCCACCTTGCTCCAGGAAGCGACGAGCCTCGCCCTTGGACTTCGCTAGGCCGGCGCGAACGAGAGCCTCACTGGGCTCGACACCGGCGAGGAGTTCCTCGCGCGACCACGTCGACGACGGCGCGTCGGCCATCACGGTCAAGAGCATCGCTTCGTCGAGCTCCGCAATGGATTCGGCGAAGAGGGCCTCCCCCGCTCGCTCGGCCGCCAGCGCGGCCGCTTCGCCGTGCACCAGGGAAACTACGGCGTTCGCGAGCGCTCGCTGGCCGCGTCGTTCCTGGGGTGCGGTGCGGGTGGCCTCGTCGAGGCTGAGAATCGTGTCGTGATCGAGGAAGGTAAAGAAGCGCAGCAACGTCGGCACCATCTGGTCTTCGGTGTTCAACAAGAACTGGTGCAGCGCAAAGGGCGAGGTCTGATTGGCGTCGAGCCAGACCTTTTGGTTACCACCTTCGGACTTGCCGAACTTTTGTCCGTCGGGGCGAAGCAGCAGGGGCGAGGTCAAACCGGCCGCCCCCGAGCCCGTCACCTTACGGATGAGCTCGGTACCCATCGTGATGTTGCCCCACTGGTCCGAGCCACCGAGCTGCAGCGTGCATCCGTGGTCCACGTTGAGGCGCAAGAAGTCGTAGGCCTGCAGGAGCATGTAGGAGAACTCGGTGAAGGACAGCCCCACGTCGTCACGGTCGAGGCGAGAGCGCACCGAGTCCTTGGCCACCATCTGATTCACGGTGAAGTGCTTGCCGACGTCGCGCAGGAAGTCGGTCAGTGAGATGGTCGTCAGCCAATCGGCGTTGTTGAGCAGCAGGGCTTGTGAGGCACCAGCGCTCGGCGAAAAGTCGAGAAAGCGACCGAGTTGTTCGCGAATGCCGACCAAGTTGGCCTCGAGTTCGTCGTGTGACAGCAGGTGCCGCTCCGACGACTTGAAACTCGGGTCACCGATCATGCCCGTGCCGCCACCAGCTAAGGCAATAGGACGGTTGCCGGCCATCTGGAGCCGACGGAGGTTGCACAGCTGCAGGAGCGAACCGAGGTGCAGGGAGTTCGCGGTCGGGTCAAAGCCGATGTAGGCCGTGACGCCGCCAGCACTCAAGCGGTCCAGAACGGTGTCATCCGTTGCTTGGTGGACCAACCCTCGAAATTCCCAGTCGCTGCGCAGTGTCATGACCAAAGTCTAGAAGGCGAGCCCCGAGGGCCTAGAGCCAGCTCGACGAGGACTGGGCCCAGGGCTGGGTTTTAAGCCAGAGAATCCACGAGGCCCACCAACCGGTTATCTCCGCAATCCCGATGGCAATCAACATGAGGCCACCAATAATGCCGATGACTTTGGCGTGACGCCGTAGCCAGCCCGACGCCGTCATGACCCACTCGCTGGCCAGTGCAGCCACGACAAAGGGCAGTCCCAGTCCGAGGCAGTAGACGAAGGCCAGCAGCGATCCCCGAGCGGCCGAGGCACCCGACGACGACGACGCGAGACCGAGAATGGCGCCGAGCGTGGGACCAATACAGGGCGTCCAGCCGAGGGCGAAGAGGACTCCCAGTAGTCCGGCCCCCAAGACCGTGGCTCGCGGTAGTCGGTGTGAGCGACGTTCGCGCTGAAGCCACGACGAAGGCCACCACCCGGCGAAGAAGAAACCCAATCCAATGGTGAGAAGGCCAAAGACCTCCTCCAGTCCGCGCTGGTGGACGCTAAGCAGTCGGCCTAAGGAACCGAACAGGGCACCGAAGGAAACAAAGACGAGGGCGAAGCCAATGACGAAGGCCAGTGAGCCCGCCACGGCTCGCCCACGACCGCCGCGCTGCGCGACGGCGCCAGTTGCCCCGCCCAAAAAGGCCAGGTAGCCCGGTAGCAACGGCAGCACGCACGGCGAAAGGAAAGAGACCAGCCCGGCCGCAAAAGCCAGCGGAAAGGCCGCAACTAACGAGGTGGGAAGCGTCGCTAGTGAGACAGCCACGTCGGCACCTTTTCAACGAGTTCTTGATGTAGTGTGACGTTTTCTTCCCGTGGGGGCATGGTCGCCACGATGACCGTGATCCCCGGCTGACCCAGAGCCTCGCCCACCGCCGACGACAGTTCACTCACCGTCCCCACCGTCACCCCACGATGACCGAAGGCCGTGGCAATGGTGGCGGCGTGGTGTGGTCGAGGCGTAGCGAAGAGCCACTCGAACTCCTCGCCCGCAACGGCCGTGGCTTGGGGCAGGAAGTTGAAGATGCCACCGCCAAAATTGTCGAGTACGACGATGACGGCCGTCGTGTCCGCGTCAACACCGTCGACGAGCGCCGACACATCGTGCAGGAACGTCACGTCGCCCACGAGTGCAATAGCGCGGCCACCCGTGGCGACACCCAGCGCCGTTGACAACACTCCGTCGATGCCGTTCGCCCCTCGGTTCGAGAAGGTCGGTGCCACCCGCGAGGGCGTCCACCATTCAACGTCGCGTACCGGCATGGATGATCCGATCACGAGCGATGCGCCGGTCGTGACGCTCTGTTCGACCACAATGCGAGCGGCCGCGATCTCCGTCAGGGGGCCAGCGTCGAGTTCCTGCAAGTGCTCCCCCACGGTGCGCGACGCCTGCGCCCACTGCTGGACGTACTCGCTCGAACCGCGCAAGGTAGTGGCCCTCAGGTCAGGTAGCCCCGGCAGGCGGTCGCACACGAGCCCATCGGGGTCAGCCACAAACCCGGCACCGGTGTAGGCAATAACGCGCGCCGGCCAGGAGCGAAGTCGCTGCGCGAGGACCTTAGAGGCCGGCAGGCCACCGAGTCGGATGACGACGTCGGGCGCCAACGAGGCCGCAACGGTGTCGTCGCGTAACAGCGGGTCGGCGTAGGGCAAGGTGTGAGCGACGGTCGCGTCACCAATAACGACCCAGTCGAGACTCCAGAGCTCGCGCACGACGGCCGCCGAAACGCCAGCCCCCACGACACAGAGCACCTTCTTCGTGGCGATGTCGATAGCCGAGCGCAGTGGGGGCAGGACCGGTGCGTACGTCCAGGTCTCGCCATCCTCGCGGCCCGCGGGAATCTGGTCCGGCTCAGCCAGGAGCGGTTCGATGAAGGCGAGGTTCACGTGCACCGGACCGGGGCGTCCGCCGTCGCGACCAGCGGCCGTTCGATACACCCGGCTCGCCAGAGGTCGCCACGAGGAACGCGCATCATCTCGGGCCACACCTGGTTCGAAGTAGCCCCGCACCATTGCGCCATAGAGGTGCTGCTGGTCGATGGTCTGGGCTGCTCCGACACCTCGCAACTCCGGCGGGCGATCAGCGGTGAGCAGAATGAGCGGAACACCGGCCAGGTCGGCTTCGGCGACGGCGGCGTGCAGCTCGGCGGCGGCCGTGCCACTCGTCACGAGTATCGCCACGGGGCGGCCAGTAGCGAGGGCCCGACCGAGGGCGAAGAACGCGGCCGAGCGCTCATCGATACGAACGTGGAGACGAAGGCGTTCAGACTTCGCCAGGGCCAGCGCTAATGGCGTCGACCTCGAACCCGGGCACACGACAACATCCGTCAGCCCAGCGCGGGTTAGTTCGTCAACGATCGTCGCGCAGAAGGCGGCCTGCACCGCACTCGTGGTGGCTACGCTCATAGTTAATGCCGCTCCTGACTCGAGACCGCCATAGTGACGGCCCTGCACTCCTGTGGCTCCACGGTTTCACCCAGACGGGGTCATCGGCCGCGGCCTTCACGTCCATTCTGGCAGGAAGTCGAAAACTTCTGACACCGGACTTACCCGGTCATGGCGCTCAGGCGTCAACTACTGCATCACTTCCCGGCACTGGACAACTCCTGGTTCCACAATTAGGTAGCGGTGCCGACCTCGGGGGCTACTCCTTTGGGGGCCGCGTCGCGCTACACGTGGCCCTCGCTGCACCCCACCTCGTGCGTCGACTCGTTTTGCTCTCCACGACGCTGGGCATTGCCGACGATGACGAACGCATGGCTCGACGTCGCCGCGATGAAGCACTCGCCACCCACATTCGAACCGTGGGCGCTGACCAATTCCTCACCGAATGGCTCGCCCAGCCACTTTTTACGGGACTGAGCGACGCTGACGTGTCTACGAGAAGTCGCGACGCCGAAGGTCTCGCCCGATCGCTCGAACAGGCCGGCACCGGCACCCAAGAGTTTCTGGGCGACGCGGCGACCGCCCTCACGATGCCCGCCTTAATTATGTGCGGCCAACGAGACGCCAAATTTGTTGCGGCGGGCCAGGAACTTGTCGACACCCTCCCCCACGCCCAGTTGGCGATAGTGCCAAACGCCGGCCACGCCGCCCACCTCGAACGTCCGGACTACGTCGCCGGCCTCATACTCGAGTTTCTCGCTAGCGCGTAATCGCGAACGCCAACACCGCACCTGCGCCAACGACGAGCTGGGTGCGGGCCGAATGCTGCAGCAGCACCAGCAGATCCCGTCCCGTCTTGGACGAGTAGGCCACCTGCAGCGCGGGAATGTAGAGAACGAGTGCACCGGCCGCGACGAGCGCTACCCCGCCGCCTAGAGCGCCAGCCACCACCCCAGCGACACAGAGGCCGTAGAGCCAACTCGCACCCTTGCGACCAAGGCGAGCCGCCAACGTGCGCTTCCCCGCGGCCTGGTCGCCCGCGATGTCGCGCAGGTTGTTCGCTTCCAACAGTGCGCAGGCCATCGAACCAGTGCATAGCCCCCACCACCAGGTGGCGGCCGGTAGGTGATGGACAGCGGCGTAGGTCGTGCCCAGCGTTGCAACAAAGCCGAAGTAGATCATGACGAACACTTCACCGAGGCCCATGTAGCCGTAGGGCTTCGGGCCACCGGTGTAGAACCACCCGGCGACGATGGCCGTGAGACCAATCACGATGAACCACCACGAGCTGCGAGCAGCGAGGGCTGAGCCAAATATTGCCGCCAGGGCAAAACTGGCGAAGGCGGCCTGCTTCACTTTCGCGGCCGGCACCAGCCCCGAGGCCGTCAGGCGGAAGGGCCCCACGCGGACGGCGTCAGTGCCGCGGATCCCGTCGGCGTAGTCATTGGCGTAATTGGTCGCAATTTGCAAGCTCAACGCCACCAGGGCGCAAAGCACGACGTTAAGAACGTTGATGTGGTGAAAGCCCGTAACGGTCGCCCCAATGGCGACCGGAACAATGGCGGCCGGCAACGTGCGGGGACGGGCCGCGAGGACCCAGCGCTGGACGGAACCAGGAACAGTCGCCGCGCTCATGGGCGCTTCGGGAAACGAGAGAAGTCCGGGGCGCGGTGTTCAACGAAGGCGTTGCGACCCTCCTGACCTTCCTCGGACATGTAGAACAACATGGTGGCGTCACCGGCGAGCTGCTGGATACCCGCAAGACCGTCTTCGGCGGCGTTAAATCCGGCCTTGAGCATGCGCAGCGCCAGTGGCGAAAGCGTCAGGATCTGACGGCACCAGGCCACCGTTTCCCTCTCGAGATCATCGAGTGGCACCACCGTGTTCACGAGGCCCCAGTCAAGGGCCTGCTGGGCGCCGTACTGGCGACAAAGGAACCACACTTCCTTGGCTCGCTTCAGTCCAATCGTGTTGGCCAGCAACGACGAACCGTACCCACCATCGAATGAGCCCACCTTTGGGCCCGTCTGGCCGAACCGAGCATTCTCGGCGGCAATCGAAAGGTCGCAGACGAGGTGCAAAATGTGGCCACCACCGATGGCGTAGCCAGCAATCTGGGCGATAACGGGCTTAGGAAGCCGGCGAATCTGGACCTGCAAGTCCAAGACGTTCAGTCGCCCCACGCCCCGCTTCGCGACGGCGTCGTCGCCAATGTAGCCGTCATCGCCGCGAATCTTCTGGTCACCACCGGAACAGAACGCGTCCGGACCGGCCCCGGTCAAAATAATGGCGCCCACGGAGATGTCGTCGCGAGCCTCTTCGAAGGCGTCGGAAAGCTCAAACAACGTCTGCGGGCGAAAGGCGTTACGCCGTTCGGGGCGGTTGATCGTAATACGGGCAATTCCTTCGGCCACTTCGTAGACGATGTCCTTGTACTCGCCTCGCTGCTCCCAGGCCGGAGCCGGCAGGCTGCGGAACTGCTCAACGGGGTCGATGGGGTCGCCAGAAATTACGGTGTGTGCCATACGTCCACGCTACCGGTCGCTGGCCCCCTCCCCGACCTCCGCCTCGTAGGCTGAACGGGTGCCATCGCTCGTTGCCCTCGACTTCCCACTTGGTCCCGCTCTCGTTGACGAACTCGTCGACTGCGCAATGACGAGCCAGGCCTTTTGTGTACTCGATCAACGACTCTCGCCGCGCAAACGCCTCGAAACGCTCGAGCTTCTAGGGGCAACCCACGTCCGCAGTCCCGAGGGCACGGTCGCACTGAACGGCGGCGCACCCGTTGAAGAAGGCGATGCGCTCGTCATGTTGACGTCGGGTTCGTCGGGGACACCCAAAGCAGCCATCCACACCTGGGCTTCGCTCGTCGCGAGTGCCGACATCACCCAACGCAGTCTGCGCAGTGACCGAGCACCGGTCTGGCTCCCCGTGCTGCCCCCAGCCCACATTGGCGGACTTGCCGTTTTACTTCGCCACGTTCTCAACGACGCCGACCTTCGCTGGACTGACGACATTGAGGAAGGGCCCCGCATGGGGGCGACCCACATCGCGGTCGTGCGAGCCCAACTCGCTCGCCACGACCTCAGTGGGTACGAAAAGATTCTCGTCGGGGGCGGCAAACCACCAACGTCGAGGGCGGACAACGTCATCGCCACCTGGGGAATGACCGAGACCGGATCGGGTGTCGTCTATGACGGTTACCCCCTCGAGGATGTCGCAATTGCTGCCATTAACGGCGAGATTTGCGTCCAGTCCCCCACCCTCTTTCGCGCCTATCGCACCGGTACACGTCCAGTCCTCACCGTCGACGGTGAGGACTGGTTCCCAACTGGTGACGGTGGCGAGGTTGTCGATGGTCGTCTTCGCGTCTTTGGTCGCCTCGGTTCGGTGATTGTCACCGGCGGCGAGAAAGTGTGGCCCGAGGACTTGGAGTCGCTGTTTGCCCAAGTCGAACAGGTTCACGACGTGGCCGTCGTCGGGGTAGACGACGAGGAGTGGGGCCAGCGCGTGGTGGCGCTCGTTGTGAGCGACATCCCCGTTGATGACGTTCTTCGTGAACGAGCCGAGGAGCACATCGGCCCGTGGGCCAAGCCCAAGGAGATTCGCTACGTTGCCGCTATCCCGCGAACGTCCAACGGCAAGATTGCCCGGGCCGGCCTCGAGCACCTCCACTAACGACAAGTGGCCCCGACAGCAACGCTGTCGGGGCCACTTGCTTTAAGAGGGTTAGCGGACGATTGTTGAACCGCGACGAGCCGTGTTGTCAATGGTGACGGCCGCCACCAAGACTGCGGCAGTGGCAATGTACTGCGTGTAGACACTGGTCGACAGCAGGGCCATACCGTTGTAAATCGTGGCAATGACGAGACCACCGATGAGGGCGTGGATCAACTTACCGCGACCACCGAACAGACTCGTACCACCGATAACGGCGGAAGCGACGGCGTAGAGCACGAGCGTGCCGCCAGGAATGGCGTCGTTGGCGCCGTTCAGGTTCGACACGTAAATCAAGCCGGCAATACCAGCCGTGAAGCCCGCGAGAGCGAAGGCCAGCAGGCGATAGCGGTTCACGCGAATACCGGCACGACGGGCCGCTTCGAGGTTGCCACCAATGGCGTAGATGTAGCGACCGGGCTTGGTACGGGTCAGGACGAAGGTGGAGAGCCCCATCATCACACCCAGGATGACCATGGCCCAGGGCATGCCCTTAATGGCGATGAACTTGCCACCACGGTTGGAGTCAAACAACCAAATGGCACAGGCGCCAGCGACGACCAACATGACGGCGCGAATAATCAAAATCAGATTCGGCGTCGTGTCTAGTTCGCGCTTGCGACGATTGTTGTTCTTCAAGAACAACTGCGCCACCAGGTACAGAACCGTCGCGGAGATGATAATGATCGTCCACAAAATCGAAGCTTGTCCGTAGACAAAGTCATGGAGCACCGGGTTGATCAAGGTAATGGTGCCACCGGTACCCTGCGAGTCAACGATCCAAATCAAAATACCCTGAAAGGCCAGTTGGCCCGCCAACGTCACGATGAAGGACGGCAGACGCAGACCAATAACGATTGCGCCAGAAATAATGCCGATACCTGTGGCCATCAAGACGGCCAAGGGCAGTGCCAAGTACCAGGCCCAGTGGAACTGGAGGTCAACTAGCACGACCGAAACGGCACCGGACAAGCCAGCAACGAAACCAAGTGAGAGGTCGATCTCACCAAGCAACAGGAGCCAAATTTCGGCCATGCCGAGCAAAATAAACACGATGGCCTGGATTACCAAGTTGTTCAAGTTGGCGACAGTAATGAACGTGGAACTGCGGGATTCAAAGTAAATGCACAGCGCAATGAGTCCCACAATGATGGGCAGCATGCCGCTGTCGCCACGACGAATGCGCAGCCACATCGTCTTCAACGTTGAGGATGCGCTGGGGGCTGGAGTGGTCTGGGAGGTAGTCACATCAGATCTTTCAGTTAGCGGCGGTCAACGTCGAAGGAACGCGGCTCGATTGGCCAGTGGTAATGAGTTCCACGGCGCTGGTCGTGTCGTAGTTCGAGACGGGTCCCTGGCTGACCAAGTTGCCCAAGTACATAACGGCAATGTTGTCAGCCACGGAGAACACGTCGGCGAGGTTGTGCGAAATAACGAGCACGGCAATGCCGCGGCTCGAAAGCGTCTTAATGAGTTGCAGCACGTTGGCGGTCTGGGACACACCCAACGCGGCGGTCGGTTCGTCGAGAATCACGAGTCGTGACTCGCGCATCACGGCGCGAGCGACGGCGATGGCCTGCCGCTGGCCACCGGAGAGGGAGCCGACGAGTTGGCGAACGGACTTCACGGTCTGCACCGAGAGGTCCTTGAGGGTTTGCTTCGTGGCGATTTCCATCGAAAGCTCGTCCAGCACGCCGCCCTTGGTGTTTTCGCGACCCAAGAACATGTTCTGAACAATGTCCAAGTTGTCGCACAGCGCAAGGTCCTGGTACACCGTGGCGATGCCGAGGTCGGCGGCGTCACGAGGCGTGTGAACGTTAACTTCTTTGCCTTCCCAGTACATCGAGCCGCTCGTGGGGGCCCAAATACCAGAGATGGTCTTGATCAGCGTCGACTTACCGGCGCCGTTGTCACCGATTAACGCGGTGACTTGCCCGGCGGGCAAATCGAGATCCACGTGCTGGAGAGCCTGCACGGCACCAAAACTCTTGGAGATGCCGCGCAGACTCAACAGCGTCGTGCTGGAAACCGCCCCCGAGCCCGTGGGCTCCTGAGATCCGCTAGCGGATGAGGGGTTGTGGGACTCGGGGGAGGTAACCATTGTGCTTCTACCTACTTAGTGAATGCCGTACGTGGTGCAGTCGGCCTTGTAGGTGGGCTCGGAGTGACCCTGAACCGTCGGCGAAACGTTGGTGCAAAGCGCCGAAGGCGAGATGACCTTGTCAGCGACAACAGTCTTCTCAACGTTCGAAGCGGTCACCCAGGTAGCCGTCAACAGAACCGAAGGAACGTGCTTCAGCGAAGCAATGGTCGCACCCGAGTCCGGCGTGGTGCCGTTAACGAGGCCCGAAGGAGCCTTAACGCCAGCGCGGAGGTAGATGGCCAAAGCAGCCGCAGCCTGAGCCTCAAGCCAGATTGGCTTGTAGACGGTGCCGCACTGGTAGCCCGAGATGATGTTCTGGAAACCGGTCAACGTAGCGTCCTGGCCCGTGAAGGGGAACGTCTTGGCCGGCAGACCCTGCGACTGGAGGTAGCTGATGATAGGAGCAGCGTTCTCGTCGTTCGGGGTCAGGACAGCGTTGATGCTCGGGGTAGCCGTGTAGGCACCCTGGAAGTCAGTCAAAGCAACGCTGGGGGTCCAGGTGCCGGTGCTTTCCTTCACAACGTTGATGCTGGGGTTCTTAGCCAAAACGGCGTTGTAACCCTGAGCGAACAGCGTGGCGTTGTTGTCAGTCGGCGAACCGAACATCTCGTACACCTTGGGGTTCGAAACGTTCCAGCTGCTCAAGCAGGACACGAGGCCCTGACCAATGAGGGTACCGACAGCGACGTTGTTGAAGCTGACGTAGTAGGAACGGGCGCCACCGAGGGTAAGACGGTCGTAGTCGACCACCTTCACGCCGCGGGCAGCGGCGTAGGCCTCAATGATCGCACCAGTGGTGCTGGAGAGCGGGTCGAGGACCAGGACCTTGGCACCCTTGGCGATAGCGGCCTGGGCGTCGGTGTACTGGGTCGTGTCGCTGCCCATGGCGTTCTGAATGGTGAACTGGCTGGTCTTCAGGCCAGCAGCCAAGAACGCCTTCTTCAGGTACGGAGCGTCGAATTCGGTGTAACGAGCCGAAGAAACAGTGTCGGGCAGAATAACGGCAATCGAGCCCTTACCCATAGCAACAATGCTCTTAAGGTTCTTCATGGTCGAGAAGCTCGTGTTAAACGTGCTGTCCGAGACCGTTGCGGAGGCCGAGCTCACTGCGGGCAGGACGGCAGCAGTGATACTGCCCACCATCGCTACTGCAGCAAGGGCCTTTGCTGTCTTGAAATTCATCCCCATCTCTTTTCTGACACAAAACGGTGTCGTCAATGACTTTTAGTGCTCCAGTGAACTGGAGCATTTATGAACGTAGCACTAAATATTTTCACGGAGTTCACAATTGAACGACATTTTCGTGTTGAAAACGTTTGCAATTTTTCATACGAAATTCGCGACGTCGCTCGTTCCCACACCAACAAAAAAATCACCCAGCGACCGTGAAGTTGCTGGGTGATTTTTCCTACAACTGATGGCTTATTTATTCAAACCAGTGATCGTTCCGAGGAGGCTCTCCACCGTGTACTCACTCGTCGGCGAGTCACGAACCACGGAGCCCAATCGAAGGACCACGATGCGGTCAGTCACCTCGAGGACGTGCGGCAAAGTGTGTGAAATAAACAAGACGCAGAGTCCCTGTTCACGGGCGGCCTTGATCACGTTGAGCACCTCTTGCGACTGACGGGCACCGAGGTGGTTTGTCGGCTCGTCAAGGATGATGACGTGCTTGGCCCACATCACGGCACGGCCAATGGCTACGGCTTGGCGCTGACCACCGGAGAGCTCCGACACGGTCTTGCGTCCAGCGGGCACCGAGATGCCAACCTTGTCGAGTTCCTCGAGCGCCCGGCGCTCCATTTGACGTTGATCCAAGAAGCCCATTTTGCCGAGCAGACCCCGACGAGGCACCTCACGGCCTAGGAAAATGTTGGATCCGATAGTCAGGTCAGGGGCGAGACCCGAGTCCTGGTACAGGGTCTCAATACCCGCCTGCATCGAGTCGTGCGGCGACTTCCAGTGACGCTCGACACCATCAACGAGCAGCTGGCCGCTGTCGGGATTGTGCACACCAGGAATGGTCTTGATGAGCGTCGACTTACCGGCGCCGTTGTCACCAACGAGGCCGATCACTTCACCGGCGTGGGCCTTAAAGCTCACGTCCGTCAGCGCTCGCACCGAGCCGTAGGACTTGGTGATGTTGCGGAGTTCAAGAATTGGCGTTCTGACGTCGCTCATCGGCGCGCCCCCTTACTGCGAAGAGCCTGCAGACCGGCTGCGACGGCGATGATGGCACCGACCACAACCTGGTTCCAAGTCGGGGGTACGTTGATGAAAATAAGACCGTCCGCGACGACCGTCAAAATGGCACAACCCAACAGTGCGCCAAGAATCGAACCGGAGCCGCCGGTGAGGGCCACCCCACCGATTACGACGCACGCAATCGCTTCCAGATTTGACTGGGCGCCCGTGGTGGGCGCACCCGTGCCGATACGGATGAAAAAGTACATGCCGATCAGGCCAGAAAGAACGCCCGAGAGCACATAAATCATGCCGATGTGGCGCTTGATGTTGATACCGGCAGCGCGAGCAGCGAAGGGATTTGAACCGATAGCGAAGGTGTACCGGCCAAATCGGGTGAAGTGCAGCCAGATCGAGGCGACAATCATGACGCCCAGCACGATGAGGTCGAGCCACGTAAAGGCCCACCACCCGTGTGAGCTCCAGATGATGGCGGCCTGGTTGTCGCCGACGTCCCCACCGCCCGACATGACGAGGGCGTAGCCCACGGCCGCACTCAACGTCACCAACGTGGCAACAAAGGGAACGAGGTTCACCACCGTAATTAAGAGCGCATTGACGAGTCCCACGCCGAAGCCGACCAGCGCACAAATAAGCGTGCCGAGTAGCAGCAAATTCGTCTGGCTCATGTGGCCCTGGTAGTGATTCATCACCGAGGCACCGACGACGCCAGAAAGGGCCACCGTCGATCCAATCGAGAGGTCGATGCCGCCCGAAACAATGACGTACGTTTCCGCGATGGCCAGTAGAACAAGTCCGGCGAAGTCGACAATGAGGTTCTGCGTTTCGCCGGTCGTAAAGAAGCGGGTGTTGCGGAAGCCGAAGTAGAAGTAGAGCATCAAGAAGACGCCGAGGAGGATGAAGAGTTGGTTGCCGAAAATGGTCCGAATCCGGCGTGACGGCGCAATGTGTGCGCTCGGCGACGGACTCGTCACTTCGGGAGATTCTTGAACAGTCACCAGGAATTCCTTACGTACCGCAGTGCGGACAAACTAATTAAGTCGGAGAGAAAAACAGCCCCCGAGTGCACGGTAGTGCACTCGGGGGCTGCCTTGAAAACTACTTATGCCGTGGCGTAAACGTACTTCGCCAGGGTGGCCTTGCTGCTTGAGGGAGTCAAGACAGGGTTGGACAGCTGGGTCAGGTGCGGCACCTTGATGTGCTTGGCAGCGTCGTACGCGTACAGAACGGCAAGCTTGCCTTCCTGCTCAGGCTGCTGCGAGATGATACCGGCGAGGGTGCCGGCCGTGAGGCTGGCCTCGTTAGCGGCGTAGGCGTCGTAACCGATGACCTTGATCGTCGACACGGCGTTCTTGGCGGCAACGGCGGTGGTAGCACCAACTGCGTCCGAACCGTCAACGGCGAAGATACCGACGAGGTTCTTGCTAGCAATCTCGTTCTCGAAGTCCGACGCGGCGGTGGCCGAGTTCGACTGCGAGACAACGGCCGGGAGCAACGTCATGTTCGGGTAGCTCTTCTTAACGGTGGCTTCGAAGCCGGCAACGCGAGCGGCGTCCGTCGAGGTCGAGAGGGACGAAACACCCACGCCCACAGCGCACTTGCTCTGCGAGGTGCACTTGGTCGAGTAACCAATGGCGCTCGCCAAAGCGGCGGCGGCAGCCTGGCCACCCTGGTAGTTGTAGCCAGTCACCCAAGCCGAGATGTTCTTCTGGTTGGCGTTGCCGGAGTCAACGTTCACAACCGGGATGCCCTTGGCGACGAACTGCGCGGTGATGCCTTCGAGTGCCTTGGT
>Ga0164297_10003601_pt1 | contig 14318 bp, 11 predicted proteins | sample GEODES058metaG_FD_113539 | JGI IMG/M metagenome (GOLD analysis project Ga0164297, IMG submission 113539) | Dystrophic lake water microbial communities from Trout Bog Lake, Wisconsin, USA - GEODES058 metaG | ecosystem: Environmental > Aquatic > Freshwater > Lake | place: USA: Trout Bog Lake... | reverse complement strand
TTGTCCCGCCCGCGCAAGAGCATCGACGCGCACGGGGTCGCGTTGCAGATCCCTTGTCACATCGCCAAGGGCGTTCGGTTCCGCAACGATGCAATTCACACCATCTTGAAAACCCGCCGCGGCAAATCCCGTAAAGGGCCTGCAGACCAATAGTGTACCAAGAGCGGGAATTTCAAAAAATTTTCGGATCGGCATATCGAGCCCCGACCCGCAAGTATAGGAATAGCGCGTCTTCGAAATGCGGTTCGCAAAATCGGCATTCAGCGCCTTTTGAATGAATTTTTTTTCACCCCGAATGAGCTTCAATTTTTTCAAAGCATGAACGACGCGGCGAAGCTTCGTGTCGCCAACAGGCACGATACCCTCTTTCGCCAATTGGTCCCTCGCCAATCCGCGCGCATAATATTGAATACCCATCACCGACCACAAATGTGGGCGCAAGGCGATGGGCGATATCACAAATTCGGCATCCGATATGAAATGCAAAAGGGACGCAACCTTATCGCGCTTCCGCCTGCAAAAATCAGCCCAAATATCCGTTGCAAGATATCCGAAGCGCTCATACATCAAATGAGGAAGTGTCTCTTTATAGGGAGTGAATTCTTCTCCAAATCCGATAAAAATATCGGCACTCGCTTCAATCCAATCGCGTTCGCGTTCCGTCCAATTGTAAAAATCATTCTCAAGCAAAATCGCTAAGCGTGGCAGCGATAGTGCCTTAAATTGCTTTGCGATAATGGGTAAGAAGAGAAGATCCTCGCGCGGGCCCTCATAAACATAAGATCGCATCACGGCTGCAGAATAGCTGATAGGATCAGCCGTCTCTGAAAACAAGAGAAGCGTGTTCGACGCTACGACATCAAATGGCCCATGCGCATCGATAAATGCCGGTAAGCCTCGCGCCAGCACGTCGGATGGCACATGGCCGGGTCCGAAAAAAGTGACATCACACGCATGGAGCAGTGCGAATGGCAACAGGCTCCGCGTCGGATTGATAAAACTTGCATTGATATCGACATAGAGAAGACGCGGGCTCATCACGTTTGACTCCTGGTCGATGAAGTGATCCGTCGCCTTTTCACAAATTTTGGCAAGTAATAAGCGGCAATGAATGGAGCCAGCAGGAGATCGCGCATGGCGGAAATATTATAGCGCTCCTCGACACGCCGATGTGCGGCTTCCCCAATACGCTTTGCATCGTCTGGATTGAGAAGCCATTGACGCAGGGCTTCCGCAGCACGCTGCGTATCGCGATGCGGCACGAGAATTCCATTCACGCCCGATTCAATTAAAGCAGCATGCGTCTCGTGATCATAAGCGATGGTTGCGACGCCCGCTGCCAATGTCTCAAGCAGTGCGGACCCTTGCATCGGGGCAATCGACAGATCGCAGGCTTTCAAAATATCCATCGCCTTTTTATGGGGAACAAGGCCAGTGATGACAATGCGATTTGCCAATCCAAGAGCTTCGGCTCGCGCCATGATTTTCTCGCGGTCCAAGCCGTCGCCCACAAATATGAGAGACCCAGCCTGATCCTCTTTCACCGCTTGCGCAAAGATCTCGAGTGCATCTGGTGCAAGTTTTTCTGGATGAAGACGACCCAGCACGACAACACGCGGATGCGGCATTGCAAGAACAGCCGGAGGTGCATCACTCGCAAGCGCTGCATTCACCTCGCGCAAATCAAGCGGCTGAATCCAAGGTGCTATCTTTGCTTCATCCATCCCCTTGCTCACATAATAATGCGGTGCGAGAGATGGCGCGCCCGTATAGCGATCAAACAAGCGATAGGCGATGCGATACCAATAGGGCAAAAGTCTTTTAACCACAGCGGGAAAATATTGCTGGAATGGCAAAATATCTTCCCAATAGGCCTCGATCATGCAGACGATCGGGAGCCCTCGCGTCTTTGGCGCAATCAACGCCATGGCTGCAGGAATATGAGGACCAATCGTTTGCACCATGTCTGGACGCAGCTCATCAACGAGGTGATCCAAAAATTTCCTAGCCTTCACAACATGCTTCAAGCCATTGAGAACGAGACGAAGACCGCGTTCTGATCGATCAAAAGCCAATTCGCGATAGAGCGTTGTCCCATCAATCCGCCGCTCAATATTTTCACGGCCAAACGGAACGACATAAACAACTTCATCGAACATCCGACCAAGGTTGAACTGCAGCTCCAACGAGACAGAATCATCAAACCGAATTTTGCCATCACGGATCAGTTCATCAACCGTGTTATAGCCGATCATCATCAAACGGCGCGGTTTGTCGCTGTGGTCGCTCATCACGCGCCCTTACTGTCATAAACAAGCCGCGCTTCTGCACCTTCACCTTCAACGCGGCCCAAATGGCGCGCAGGCGTACCGCCGATAATCGAACCATCGGGCACATCGCGATTGACCAATGAATTTGCCGCAATCACGCAGCGCGAGCCGATGGTGACCCCTGCAACGATAACAGATTGCGCGCCGATATATGAATTGGATCCAATCACGACGCGGCCTTTGCGCGCTTGCTGCACGCCACCGGATACAGCCCACAACACTGTATCATGCGTGTAAATATGAACGCCCGCCGAAATGGAGCAATAATCCCCAATCGTTAAGCCACCACCTGACCCATCCAGCACTGTGAACGGCCCTATCCATGTGTTCTTGCCAACAGCGACATCACCAAAAAGCGCCGACGAATCGTAGATGCTCGTGCCCTCGCCAAAGCCCAACGACCTTGCACGCTCCCAACGATCAAATTGCGCATCGGCAAAAGGCAGGCTGCGTTGGTAGGTTTCTCGCAACTCAGCATCACGCGCTTCTTTCAAAAGCCTGAGCTGCGTCGATAGATCAGATGTGGTATCGGAAATGTCAGACACCGAATACCTCAAGCCACACTTCAAGATACAGCAAAGACCAAATCAACAACCGCCTGTTTTGTCGCCCATCAAGATGATCCATGATCAGATCTTGGGACGTTTTGCGATCAAGATAATTCCAGAGGCGCGCATTGGGATTGAGCAGCGTGCGGCGAACATAATCGATGCTCTCGCCCCTGAACCAGCTCGCATCTGGCGCGGAAAATCCTTGTTTCAGCGCGTTAACAATATCGTCTGGAATATAACGCGCCATCGCCGACCGCAAAATGAGCTTGCCATCATTGGTCTTGCCAAAATAAGTCGCGGTTTTAGATCCCGGCGTATTCTCATCCAATTTCAAAACCTCGCCAAGATTGGCGAGCTTCATCGTGACAGGAACACGACCGGCAAAATCAACAAGATCATTATCCAGAAATGGCACTCTGCTTTCGAGGGAATGCGCCATTGAGAGCTTATCTTCTACGACAAGAAGCCCGTGCAAGAATGTCTTGGCCTCAAAATAAAGCGAGTGATTGATATAGTCCTGCGGAGACTTAAGCTCCGCGTCATGATGCTCGAAAACGCCTCGGAAAATCGCGCGGGGATCACATGATGCACCATCAGCGCCTAGCGGCGACAGTAACGATGATGACGCCTCGCTGGGTACAAGCCGCTGCCAATTTTCGTAATAGCGATCAACATAATCATCAAAGCTGCGCGCTGTTGCCGCACGATAATAACGCCATGGATAGCCGGCGAAGAGTTCGTCACCCCCGGCACCCGACAACACAACTTTTCCAAAACGGCTTGCAAGCTTTGCGGCATAGAAATTGGGATAAGATTGTCCCACACGTGGCTCTTCAAGATGCCACACGAGCGATTTCATGCATCGCTCCATGTCGCCTGCTTTCAACACCATTTCATAATGCTCGGTGTTGAATTTATAGGACATACGCTCAGCAGCCTTGCGCTCATCAAAGCCCATCTCAAGGCCTGAGGCTGACGACATATCAAAGCCAACCGTGAATGTGTGCAGCATCGGACGCTGCCGCGCGGCTATCGCCGTGATGGACCCTGAATCCATGCCGCCCGAAAGATAGGAGCCAACAGGCACATCAGAGACAAGTTGACGTCCCACCGCTTGCTGGAACAGCCTATCCACTTCGCGCTCAGCTTCAGCACGATCGACAAGCGTCGCATCTTCAACAAACCGAAAATCCCAATATTTTTTGGGCTCGGGAATCGATTTCATGCCACGCTCAATAACGAGCATAGAACCTGCCGGAAGAATCTTTACACCTTCAAACAAAGTATGTTCGGAGATGAAATTTTGAAACGTCATATATTCGACGAGATGTGTTTTATCGACTTTGGCTTTAAAGCCTGGAAATTTCAAAAATGCTTTGATCTCAGACGAAAACAGAAGGGCTTTGCCATCTGTCCAATAATAAAGTGGTTTTACACCAAAGCGATCACGCGCGAGCACAAGGCGTTTCTCACGGCGATCCCATGCGGCGAAAGCAAACATGCCGTTGAATTTCTCAATCGCAGCATCACCCCACTCGCGCAAAGCGGTGACGAGAACTTCGCTATCACCACGCGACCGGAAGGCGTGACCTTTGGCTTCAAGATCAATGCGGAGCTCTTGGAAATTATAAATCTCACCATTGTATGTGAGCACCAATTGGCCATCAGCTGACGGCATCGGCTGATGGGCAGCATCCGACAAATCAATGATCGACAAACGGCGATGCCCCAAGGCCACGGCACCATCTGTGAATTGCCCCTCGCCGTCAGGGCCGCGATGCATGATGGCATCGGTCATCGCTTTGAGCGTGACGGGAGACGCGGGCGTACCGTCGAAATTATAGATGCCTGCAATGCCACACATGATGGAGAAATCCTAAATCCTTATGGATTAAAGCCGCTTCGCGATGATGCTGATGCCAGCATCTTCAACGCAGGAATGCTCAATAGACAGCCCTAAAGACGCGCACCATGTCCGCACTTCATCAATCGTATGACGTCTCGCATTTTTGGGCGCAAACCAATCAAAATTGATGTGGTTCATCTCGTCGAGAGTCATTTCTGGCCGATAGAATGCTTTCAACACATGCCAGTAGAAAAATCTTTGCAGATTGATTTTTCCGGCCGGTATCTCGAGCAGATCAATTGGTTCCTTGATGTCGATTTCGATGTTCAAATCGCCGAGCAATTTGCCGAGTTGCGACAAAGGCTCCATCGCGGCCCAGCCTTCCTCCGGAGACATCGCTTGTAGCTTGTCGCGAACATAATCATCGGTGAATTCACGGACGGGGCCCTTTTTACGATAGACGTAAAAAATAACGCGGCCACCCTTCTTAACATGGCGTGTCACGGCTGACAGTGCACGAAACGTATCATCCGTATGGTGCAAAACACCTTCTGAAAAGACGATATCGACGGATTCTTCTTTCACCGGTATTTGATTGAGATCGGCTTGGATAAAGCCCGCTGACCATCCGCGCTCTTCAAAGCGCTTTTTTGCAACATCGACCGCGGTTGAAACATCAACGCCAAGATAGCGAATGCGATCCATCACGGGACCAAAGAGTGCAATGCCCGACAAGGCAGCACCACAACCGGCGTCAAGCACCGTTGGGTTGGGACCGTAATCGCCGAAGAACCATTGTGCCCTTGGTATATCGCCATATTTTTCGACAAGCCAATTGCGCATATGATCCGCCACCGACCCCTCGAAGGTGTCGCGCTTTGCCCATTTGAAGCCGAAAGTTTCTTTTGTCTGCTCTTGCGCTGCTGAAACAAATTCCGCCGAACGCAAAATGCCCGATATCGTGGTGACCTCATGGCCAAAGAATGTGGCGCTATGCGCTTCCTCCGGCACAGGTCCTCCAACAAGTTCCGACATCCAATTCGGCGTAGCCATGAGTCAGTGTCCTTTGGCGATATCGCGCAGGCACTCGATGACGTAAGAATAATCGTCCTCAGTCATGCGGTTATGAAGAGGAATAGCCATTGTGTTATTCTCACACGCTTTGGCACCGGGGAAATCATCGGGCTTGATTCCATACCGATCACGATAATAGCCGAGCATATGAATGGCGTGCGTTCCCGGACGCGTAGCCACGCCGCGCGCGTGAAGCTTTGCCATAATCTCGTTGCGTGGTAGAGGCGCAAGCTTCGGATCGACGTAAGTCACATAGGCCTGCCAAGCATGGCGCACATGGTTTGGAACAAGCGGCTGCCGCAACCATTCGATATCCGCAAGCTCCTCCCGATAACGGCGAGCAGCGCTGTCGCGTTCATCGATAAAGCGATCAAGCTTTGTCATTTGCACCAAACCGACAGCGGCCTGAATATCGGTCATGCGATAATTGAAGCCCAATTCGTCGAAATCTGGAAGGAGATAAGGCTGAGCACCGCGATGCCTCTGCTCTTCTGAAATCGATGCGCCATGATTGCGCAGAATTTGCGCCTTGGCTGCAATCGCATCATCATTGGTTGTCATCATGCCACCCTCGCCAGTGGTGATCGACTTGCGCGGATGAAACGAGAAACACCCTGCATCACCCAGCCCGCCGGCTGGTTTGCCCTTATAGGATGCACCCGCCGCACATGCGCCATCTTCAACAATTTTCACATGGCTCGGCAGGACAGCACGCAACGCATCCATATCGGCGCAAAGACCGAAGAGATGCACTGGCATTATAGCCTTTGTTCGTGATGTGAGCTTTTCTGCAACAGAGGCCGGATCAATATTGTTGGTGCGCGGATCGACATCGCACAACACTGGCGTCGCGTTGCAATAAAGCACAGCATTGGCCGTGGCGACCCATGTGAAGCTTGGCACGATCACTTCATCACCGGGGCCGATATCCATTGCCGCCAAAGCAAGATGCAAGGCTGTCGTGCAGCTTGTTGTCGCAAGTGCATGAGGAACATCGTGGCGCGCTGCAAATTGCTTTTCAAATTCAGCAACCTGCGGGCCTTGCGTCAACCAACCCGATTCAATCGGACCGCGCACGGCCTGCCATTCTTCTTCGCCCATGGACGGAAGCGCAATTTGGACAGTACGCTTTTTAACAGCATCGGTCTGGGACATTACTGACGATCTTTCATAATGGAGCTTCTAAAACCGGATCTTGCGTTAGGCTTTGGCGCGCCGTGCTTCAACTTCAGCCTTGTGGGTGGCACGCCAATCGATCAAGCGCTTCAGACCTTCTTCAAGGTTGATCTCAGCCGTGAAGCCGATTTCCTTCGATGCACGAACGGGTGAGCCAACGCGGTTACGCACCAAAGTGGCTTGCGAGCGCGGCGCATAATTGATCGGCTGATTGGAGCCTGTGAGATTGAGCAGCATTTCTGCAATTTCTTTCAGAGATGTCCGCTTGCCGGTGCCGACATTGTAGAAGCGGTCCGTCGCGTCTGCACGCATCGCGCAGAGATTGGCGCGCGCGCAATCCTGAACGGCCACAAAGTCAAACGCTTCGGAGCCATCCCCCAAGATTGTTGGACCTTCACCGCGATCAATCGCATCCAACATTTTCATGATCACGGCGATATAGGCGCCGCGATAATCTTGGCGCGGCCCATAGACATTCATATAGCGCAAGCCGACATAATCGAGGCCATAGCGGAAATGATAGGCGCGTGCCATCGCCTCGCCGCAGATCTTCGTGGCGCCATAGAAATTCTTATTGTTGAAGGGATGATCTTCCGTCATCGGCTCTTCCACCGCATCACCATAAACCGATGCGGATGATGACCAAACGAGCCGCTTCACATGGTTCCGCACACAAGAATCCAGAACATTGAACATGCCCTTCACATTCACTTCGAATGCGGTGCGCGGATAGTCATGGCATTGAAGGAGCCAAAGCGCTGCGAATTGGAAAACACCATCAGCGCCTTGAATAGCAGCATCGAGAATATCGGTTTGAGTGATATCGCCACCCGCCTCGAAAATCTTGACGCGCGGATCCTTTAGTGAATTGGCGAGGTTCTCTGTCGTGCCGCGAACAAAATTGTCATAGATAATGATCTCACCGACATCTTCTTTGACCAACTGATCAACCGCGTGGGACCCAATCAACCCTGCACCACCGATAACAACAAATTTCTTACCGCGAATATCCACCGATCTCTCCTATCAAAAATTCACTGAAGCACGAGTTCATTCGCGCTGATTTCTGTGTAGCGTTCGCCTGTCAGCGGACATATCAAATCCGCACCAAGGCGCTCTCCTGCCCTGCTCACCCAACCCATCCGGCGTGCAGGATTGCCCACCATGAGGGCATAAGCAGGCACATCTTTTGTGACAACGGCCCCTGCACCAATCATGCAAAATTCGCCAAGCGAATGGCCGCACAAAATCGTGGCATTCGCGCCAATCGTGACACCGCGACCGACGGGTGTCGCACGGAATTCAGCTTTGCGATTCACATTGGCGCGAGGATTAATCACATTTGTGAAGACACAGCTTGGCCCGCAGAAAACGTCATCGCCGAGTTGCACGCCCTCATACAAAGACACATTGTTCTGGATCTTACAGCCATTGCCAATCGAGACACGCGGTCCGATCATTGCGTTCTGCCCGATTGAACAATTGTCTCCGATCACCGTGCCTGAAAGCACGTGACAAAAATGCCAAATTTTTGTTCCGCGACCAACAACAGCGCCATCATCCACAAAACTCGATTGGTGGATTAAGACATCAGGGAAGCGCGGATCATGCTTCATCTCAGTCATGAAGTCGATCCCGCGCAAAGGGGTGAACCTCGCCCTTTCCAACTTCCAACGACTGGTGGCGAAACGCCGAGACAATTTCAATGGATGGCCGAACATCGGTTAATCCAAAGCCGCGTCCTGCCAGAATTTCCTCATAAGACCGCGTGTGAAGATCCGTAAACCCTTCGGAGAATTCAACCTCTTCACCATCAACCGTGATGGAACGATAAGTTGTCTTTTTGCCCTGAACACTTTCTGGCAGATCATTGCGATCAACCGAGAGGAACCAACTTACATCAGCACGTTCGCAAGCCAGAAAGCCCGCTGCGCGTTCGGATGAGCGATAATGGGCATGGTTTTTTTGAACAGCGCCGAAGACAAAGCCAAGCATGTCAAAAAAATGCACACCGATATTGGTCGCAACACCACCAGACTTTGAATCGTCACCCTTCCAAGACGCGTGATACCAACGCCCCCGCGAGGTGCAATAAGTCAGTTCAACTTTGTGACGCTTGTTCGAATTCTTAAATTTATCGCGCAGAGCGATGATCGCTGGATGGAGACGCAACTGAAGGATCGAGTAAATGCGCTTGCCCGTATCGCGCTCGATATCGATAAGCCCATCGATATTCCATGGGTTCAAAACCAGAGGCTTTTCGCAGATCGCATCGGCGCCGGAGCGTAAGGCGAAGCGACAATGGGCATCATGCAAATAATTGGGTGAGCAGATCGCGACATAATCGAGCCTGCTCCCTTTTCGGCGCAACTTATCGACATGACGGTCAAAGCGCTCAAACTCAACAAAGAAGTCAGCGTCGGGAAAATGGCTGTCCAAAATGCCCACGGAATCATTCGGGTCGTAAGCAACAACCAGATTGCCCCCGGTGTCTTTGATCGCCTTCATATGGCGGGGCGCGATATAGCCGGAGGCTCCGACGAGAGCATAAGAGGTCAAGACAGAAATCCTTTTTCGCAAACAGGTCCGGACGGGCACCGGATCTCGCGACCGTTTAGGTGTATTCCGTTAATATCATCCCTAACAATGGGCGGATTTTATCGGTGACCCTGAAAAGTCGCCGTGTTTAATCATCAGCTCGATGAACTGAAGCTGAATCATGGCCCAAAAATGACAAAATTGACTGTTTTCCGTTCATCAAGGAGACAGGAACTTTGCCGTATAGAACCGCCCTAAATATTAAGGTTCTTGTTTCGGCTTCCGTGACCCCTCTGGAATAGCGTCTTACCCCAATGCCCGCCCAGCGCCTCCTCTTTCTGGTGACAGATGATCGCTATTTCATCTCGCATCGGCTCCCAATGGCGCGCGCAGCCCGTGACGCGGGCTTTGAGGTGCATGTTGCCGCCCAAATCACGCAATTTGGCCCCAAAATTGAGGCGGAAGGGTTTGTTCTGCACGAATTGCCGTGGGATAAGCTTAAACGCTCACCGGGTCGGATTGCTCTCGATATTCTGGCCATTCGGCAGCTTTACAGGGCGGTTAGGCCGCAAATCATCCATCATATTGCGCTAGTGCCCACAATATTCGGGCTGATTGCAGCAACGGGCCTCAATATTCCGACGGTGAATACGGTCGCCGGGATGGGCTCGGGCTTTATCGGCAAAGACTGGCTTGGCCGCGTCCTGAAAACAGGCTTGATTGTCACGCTGCGGGCGCTTTTGTCGCGGAAAACGGCCCTTACCGTGGTCCAAAACAGCGATGACCGCGATGTTTTGATCAAAATCGGCGTTCCACATGACCAAATCCGGCTCGTCCCCGGATCGGGCGTTGATGTTTCGGCCCTCACCCCCGTTCCTGAGCCGGAAGGCCCGATCACGGTCGGGATCGCCGCGCGCATGCTCGAAGACAAGGGTATCCGCCCTTTGGTCAAAGCCGTCCACCTCGCCAACCGGTCGGGTATTCCGGTGCGTTTGCTCTTGGCTGGGGATACGGATCCTTCAAACCGGACCGCCATTCCAAGGAGCGAATTGGAGAGATTTGCGACCGATCCCGCCGTTACCTGGCTCGGCCATGTTGATAATATTGGCGAGCTTTGGCGCCAGTGCCATATCGCGGCGCTGCCCTCGCGCAGGGAGGGAATGCCGAAGGCACTCCTCGAGGCAGCTGCGATGGGACGCCCGCTGATCGCCACAGATGTGCCCGGATGCCGCGAAATAGCGCGCGACGGGGAAACGGGCCTCCTTGTTCCAACCGATGACCCGCCGGCATTGGCGGCGGCCATCATGCGGCTCGCAGCCAATCCCGAAGAGCGTCACGCATTTGGCGAGGCAGGACGCCAACTTGTCGAAACCCAGTTTTCCGCCGATGCCATTGGACGGCAAACCGTGGCTCTTTATCGTTCACTCACCCAATTGCCGATTGATCGGTCTGGCTTTTCGGTCCAGACACATCCTTCGCCGCAAACTGGAGATCAATAAGCGTGTCTCATTCAAGAAAAATTGCCGTGATTGGCCTTGGCTATGTTGGCCTCCCCGTAGCCGTGTCTTTTGCTGCGGCGGGTGATACCGTCATCGGCTTCGACATTGACCAAACGCGGATCGCGGAATTAAAAGCCGGCCATGATCGGACACTTGAAGTGGAGCCTGATCGGCTCAAAGGGAACACTCTTACGTTCACTTATGATCGTGAGGCATTGAAAGCGTGCGATTTCTTCATCGTTACCGTCCCCACTCCGATTGACGAAGCGCGTCGGCCGGATTTGACGGCTCTCCTCAAGGCCTCTGAAACAGTGGGAAGCGCACTGAAAGAAGGCGATATCGTTGTTTATGAATCAACGGTCTATCCGGGAGCAACTGAGGAAGATTGCGTGCCGGTGCTCGAACGTGTTTCCGGATTGGTCGCAGGAAAACAGTTCACCGTCGGCTATTCACCGGAGCGCATTAATCCGGGCGATCATGTTCATCGCTTTGAAACGATCACCAAAGTTGTATCGGGCCAAACGCCGGAGACTTTGGACATTGTTGCCGCTGTGTATGGCTCGGTTGTGAAGGCTGGCATCCATAAAGCACCGTCGATCAAGGTCGCTGAAGCGGCGAAGGTCATCGAAAATACGCAACGCGATCTCAACATCGCCTTGATGAACGAATTGTCGGAAGTGTTCCAAGCGCTGAATGTCAACACGCTTGATGTGCTCGCAGCAGCCGGAACAAAATGGAATTTCCTTCCTTTCCGGCCGGGTCTTGTTGGGGGTCATTGCATTGGCGTTGACCCTTATTATCTCACCTACCGCGCTCAAAAGGCAGGTTGCCATCCGGAAGTCATTCTCGCCGGTCGTCGCACAAATGATGCCGTGGGCGCGCGCGTGGCACGCGAGGCCATTCGGCGATTGATGGCTGCTGGCGCAAAACAACCAGTTGTTACCGTTCTCGGCCTGACATTTAAAGAAGATGTGCCTGACATCCGAAATTCAAAAGTCGTGGATATCATCACCGAGCTGAAATCCTTTGGCGTGACCGTGCAAGCGCATGATCCTATGGCGTCGCCGGACGAAGTTCATCACGAATTCGGCATCGAGCTTGTCAAGCGCGAACAGCTTCAACCAGCGGATGCCGTGATCGTGGCCGTTGCGCATCGGTCCTATTTGTCAGAAGGTTGGGCGCTCCCGACCGCGCTTCTCAAATCGGGATCGAAGATTGTGCTCGATGTGAAGGGTTCCCTGCCAAGTGCCTCTAAGCCTCAGACGATCGAGACTTGGAGCCTTTGACTAATCCTCAGGAAAAAAGTGCAGGGATGGAAAATGCTTGTCATAAAAATAAGAGAAGCCTTTGGGCACGCGTTCGTTGCGGCGCACATCATCAGCGTTTCCGCGTAAAATCGAGTAGAGTTTCATGAATCCCCCGAAAATCTGAGTTGTTTGTTATGGTGTCGCATCGCGTGATTAAAAGTTGCATGACCCTCGTTGCGGTCTTTGCGACAATAATGAGCCTCTTCGGAACACGCGCCGAAAGCACAGTTGATGTGGCATCCCGGATTCGTGAATTGCCTTACCCATTCCACAATGTTGTGAGTTTCAGCGACGATGCTGACGAATTAAAGCCTTGGCATGCTGCTGCGATCCATCGCGTCTTTAATGAAGAATTAGGCCTGCAAATTAGCGACTCTCTTTGGCCTCATGGCAGCAATCGCTTATCAACGCTCTTTCTCGGCCCCGACCGTCTCAACCGCACGCCATCAGGTATCGATGGACTTCCGACTTATGCTCTTCTTCTTCGTGAATGGCATCGTGGAAATTTTGATCAGTTTCATGGGTGGCAGGAAGATTCGAGTTTCGCCCTCAGAAACACATTTGATCCTGCTGTTTCCTTTGTAAATGCAACAATTAAAATCGCTGTTCCGCCTGTTAGAAAAGAAATCGCGGACCAACAACGTCAAAATTTTCGCCTCTATTTTGATTCAGAGCCACCGAAAGATCTTTCTGTAACCCTGCAAGACAGCACCGGTCGCAATCTCGTTTATGGCCCTGACGACATTGCCAAAGGGCAACAGGTTCAAGTGAAACCGGATCGAACCCGGTATATGGTTGAGCTTATCATCCCAACCGAGGGGGATCTGCGCGACGAATTGGCTCTCAACTTAGGCAAACTCTCAGATATTGTGCTGTCCGCACCATCCTGCACCAGCGGCTGTGAAACGGCATTGCAACGGATAGAACGTGACGATTTCAGCCGTGAAACAGTGTTGAGAGAAGAGCCGACGCTTGCTGATTGGAATATTCGTCCGACTTTTCTGACGTCTCACGGCGGCAACACATTGGCGCAAGATTTCGGTGTCGATGGGCGATTTTATGAAGTCCCCCGCGAGCCCGGAACAGTTTTTGCGGATCCCGCAGTGATTGTTCGTCGTGAAGCGCACGCCACGGATCAGAGAACCCATGCGTACCACTCTGACGTGCTGGCGTCCCTTGGCGTGAGCGGTGTCTGGTCCTATTTTCCGGCCAACCGCGCTGATTATTTCAGTCCCGTTGTTGAAAAAGCCAATAACCTCCAGCCCCACCTGACCTCAACCTATCAAGGATTCTACAACGTTCCACGGACCTATCTCGGTGAGTTTGATCGCAGTTCTCCAGAGGCTTTCGCAGACTCAATTCGGCCCATTCTACCGAACTTATCCGACGAAGACCGGAAGAGCTTTTATTGCGGAAAAAATTGCGACACTGTTCAAGGTGACTCGCTTGCTCTTCTTGTGGCAACGAGCATTGAAAATATCAAAGCCGGAAATGAAGTTCGTCATTTTTGGTACACACATTTTGGTTCGGGCGGCTCGGGCTACCACCCCACCATCGAAGCACCTTTGACTCCGACAAATATGGTCTGGATGAAAAAGCTTGCGAATTACGTTTATAATTTTGATGGCAAAATCCCTGAAAGCCAGCGCGTTTGGTGCCCTCCTGCAGGAACATGGGTCCGCTATCAGGAGATGATGTCTCAGATCGCCCCTCATGTGACGATTGATGACGCAGCGAACATTATTAAGATCACGCCTTGGACTGACCCGGTGACAGGTCGTCTTATGCCTGATCCAAATGCTGGCAGCCGAGATCTTCACGGCCTGACGCTTTACGTTTCTGATCCGCAGAAGACGCGTATATTTGTCGGTGACAGCGAGCTGTTCACATTCACACGGAACCCTGAAGACAATTCAGGTCATGCATCGGTCACGATTGTCGATGACAATTCGCCCACAACGGTGCTCGACGACGTTGCTCTCTCCGATAAGGCCCAA
>Ga0164297_10003596_pt1 | contig 14324 bp, 11 predicted proteins | sample GEODES058metaG_FD_113539 | JGI IMG/M metagenome (GOLD analysis project Ga0164297, IMG submission 113539) | Dystrophic lake water microbial communities from Trout Bog Lake, Wisconsin, USA - GEODES058 metaG | ecosystem: Environmental > Aquatic > Freshwater > Lake | place: USA: Trout Bog Lake... | reverse complement strand
GGGAAGCTGGATGATGCTAATAAAGCCCTTAATTTGGCTCTTCTTATTAATCCTAGAAGAACCGCCACTTGGGGTGCTATAGCAGAATACTTCGCCAAAAAGCCTAACAGTTCAGAATCTGCTGTGCGGGCCTTGCAGTTGGGTTACGAATTTTCAGGAAATCGAGAACGGACTCTTCAGTTCTTCACCGAAAACGCTGTAAGTTCTGATCGAATAGAGATGAGGCCTATTTATGCTGAGGCAGCAAGAAGAATTAGGGACTACAACTAAATCAACTATAAACATAGTAGCATTCAAGAGTATCTATCTTAATTAGAAATTGCTATGATTTTTGGGGGTGGAAATAGTTTTGATGGTTATTTGATTAATTACAATTAATGTTGTTCTTCGATATGTAATGCTATATTAATTATATATCGTTTTTTACTATAATAGTTTTCTGATTTAGAAACCGCTAGCCAATTATAGGCATACATATCTGATGGACAATCAAGCAATAACTACTTGGATTGGCAAATTAAGCTTTGATTTGCTTTTTAAAGACTCTAAATCTGAGGGTTTTTATCCTGTTCTGCACTGCGAAGACGGAATTAGCTACCGAGTTTATCTAAAGGGCACCGATATTCTTCCCAAAGAACTTTTAAATAGTTTTGTGGACCAACGCATTTCGCTGTTGGGGCGCGCTGATAATTTGAGAGGACATTGGAGGTTGGTGGTGGATTCAAACGATCTCAACCATTTAGTAAAACTCGCGTCTAATCAACTCGAAACATCTTCTTCTCAGATTAAAAATTTGGGGGTTGATGGTGAGTAATTGTCAATATTGTGGAGGATTGATTAATGTCACTGCTCGATTTTGTAAAAATTGCGGAAAGCCCATAAATTTAGCCCCCAGTAATTCCCCTTCAGCAAGGGTAATCAATTCAGGGATATCAGGAAACTCTAGGATAGCAATTAGTTCTACTCTCTTCGTTACTTCACAAGCAATGGCACAAGTTTTGCGAAGTGAACTTGAGTCAAAAGGAACTAAGCCTCTAGCAGTAGTTTCGGACATCAACCCTGCCAATATTCAAGCGAAAGCAAAACTGGCATTAAATACCCAAAAGACAAAAGGCCTTAAATATATTTGTTTAATAGGAAATTGGGACGAAGTACCTCCGTATGTAGTACCTGCCCCTGAAGGGTGTAAGGATGATGATGAATTTTGTAGGACAGATGCACTATACGGTTGTGGCAATGAATACGATGTTGATGATATATTTTCGGCTATTCCCGACTTTCCAGTTGGACGAATACCCAGTGCAAATATAGATATTATTTGTAGTGTATTGCTAAACGGAACAGAATCAGTTGATGCTGAGAGTCTATTTTTATTTGGAGTAAGCGCAGAAGAGTGGAATGAGGCAACAGAAACTATTATTTCTAACTTTATGAAAGGTTCTCTAGAGCCTCATTTGATCGAGGAACCTGAGAAAATAGAGGTAATTCCATCAGCCTCAGTATTATCCTCACCAGATTGGTCCGAGGAACACATGAGAGATAAAATGGATTGTGGAATCTCCAAGTCTCATGGAATTATATTATTTAATGTACATGGAAGTGCTGATGAGCCTTATTGGGTTGGTCAACGAGGTGGAGATTACCCGACGATCTTTGAACCAGGGACTGTGAGCTCCTTTAATTCATCAACGATTGTTTGTGAAGCTTGTTATGGTGGGGCTTTGGGGTATGAGGAACCAAGCATAGTTGAGCACTTTTTTGAGCATGGAGGCCATACTTTTATTGGCTCATCAACCATCGCCTATGGATCCTCAAACTCTTATATTGGAGCAGCAGATTTATTAGCACTACATTTTTTGAATGGATTGAGTCAGGGAATGACAACCGGAGAGGCCCTAAATTTTGCAAAACTGGAAGTGATTTCTGAAGATCCTTTATATAATTTTATTGGCCAAAAGACTGTTCTATCATTTAACCTTTTTGGGGCCCCTTGGCATTCCCGAAGAAAAACAAGAGCCGTATTTCGACCAAGAGAAAATATTACTCCAAGTGCAGAGTCACTTTTAGATCAAATTCGTAACCGGCGAACCTCATTGGTCTCTAGCTTTAATAATCCGCTAGACGGTATTAGAGAGCAGTATAGATCACGACTGCCTGAAGTAAATAGACGATTTATAATTGAAAAAGAAGAAGCTCTCAAAACTATCGGGGGATTTGTGGATTACGACCAAATTAAAAATCAGATTTCTGAATGGGGTGGAGATCTTGAGGAAATTAGCCTCAATTTCCTATCTAATGAAAATGAGTCTGGGTATAGTTTATTTAGTGAAGCATTTGGATATAAAAATACCAAAAAAATGATGATTTTATTAATTGATGCTCAAGGCAACTTGAAGAAAACTTTGACTAGTAAGGGGATATGATGAACTGTACTTCTTGTAATACTAATTTACCTTCTGGAGCGGTTTTTTGCCCTGAATGTGGAACTACTGTTACCGCAACAGCAGCCTGTAAATTTTGTGGTGAAACTAATGGGCCAGATGAGGCTTTTTGCTCATCTTGTGGAAAGCCCACAAAAAGTGATTTAGCATCAGTAGCTAAAAATGCAACGCCAGTATTGAGTAAGGCAGTGGGCAGCGAATTCGCATGGTTATTTGATGAAGATAATTATCGATCAGTTTCTTCTGCAAAAGTTGAAATTCCGTATGGAGCTGTTGCGGTAACAATAGTTGATGGGAAAGTTGCTTCTGTTCAAGATCAAAGTTTGTACGAAAAGAAGAATTCAGTTCTCGGGTTTGATAAGTTTCTTGGAGGTATCAAACTTTGGTTATCGGAAACTTTTGGAAAAGAGCAAAAAGTTCAGTCATATATTTTGCTAAACCTGCAAGGGCTACCAATTGTTACTTACACTCATTCAGTCCCCACCCCCGGTGCTTTGGATGCAGCCCTTCGTTTTGAATTCTGGATTGAAACACACGGTGATAAAACTACACCTGAGCAACTTACTAATATAGGTACATTTTTTCAGCGTTGCATGGGATCAAAGAGAACGTTATCTATTAATGATTTCTTAAATCTTGCAATTGGGAACATTCCAAATATTCTCGCTGGTATTTCCACATCTAACTTAAATCTTCAATCCGAAAGAGAAAAGATTAGCCAATTACTGTTGCAGACTACGGGTATTTCTTCAAGATGCCTTTATGTGCGCAGTAGAAAGACAGAGCAAAAAACTATTGATATTTCTAAATATCAAAAACCAATTACTTGCTCTGGATGTGATAGTCAGTATTTTCACCCTTTGAGATTTTGTGAAGTATGTGGTCAAGATTTGTCTAGAGAATTAATACCTAGCGCCTCTTTTTTGCAAGCGGAAAATAAAGAAGAGATAACAATTCGCTTACGTTATACGCAAGATATTGAAGATGGTGTAGTTACTAAATCACCAGATGATATTAGTGAAGCTGTAGTGACTCTTTTAGGGCCTATGTTGCGGAGAAGAACAGTTGCTTCACTCATGGACGGCACGGCTTTAGAGGAATTAGAAAAGTTATTGAATGCTGACCTAGTAAAACAATTTCAAGGCTATATCACTGACTTTAAAGTGATTGATATTCGCACTGCGAGTGAAGATTGGTTTTTTAGAACTGATGCTCTAGTGCAAGAAGAGTTAAGAAAAATTGAGTCTGATAAACAATTCTTAGCTGTAGATGGGGCGCAGATAGATTTGCAAGAGGCAGCTTTTGCAATCACGATGCGCCGTGTACGCCAAAGCGACTCAGAAGAGTTGCAGTTGAGAAAGGCTAGCTTGGAGTCCCGCAAGAATATAGCCGAAGTTGAGATTGATGAGCACGAGCTTGAAACAAGGATTGATCTTCGTAAGGAAGGTATTGATGATCAAGCCGAACAGGAGCGACTCGAAAGGGAAAAAGCCAAAATGTTACGTGAGCGTGATTTTAATCGCGAACAAGTAAAAGGCGACAGAGAGGATGAGCACTCTTCAGTAGATCACACTATGGGGTTGGAGAAGAAGGTTGCCGCCCATGATATTGATTTAGCCGATATGACAGTTGAGGCTCAGAGTCGCGCTAAGAGAAGAGACATTTCCGATAATTCATTTGAGCAAGAAGAGTTGATACGACTCGAGGCTGAAAAAGCTCAAAAGCTTGGCCATATTGAACAGGATCTGCAGGATCGAGAAAATCAACGTCAGATTGATAAGTTAAAAGCAATGGCCGATATGGAAGCGAATATGGCTAAGCAAGATGCTGATTTTGAACTTGCCAAGGTAAGTGGAATGAAGGGGATGGATGCTCAACAGATATTGGCTATGCAGGCAGCGCAGCTTGTTAAGAGTGGTGGTAAGGATGCTGCTGCAGAGATTATCAAAGCAATTGCTGAGTCACAAGCTGCTGCAGCTGGTGCTGGGATTAAGGATGAGCTTTACAACAAAATGCTTGAAATCCAAAAAGAGGCTAGCTTGAGCGCAATTGATGCTCATAAGTCGGCTGCTGAGATAGCTTTGAAGTCAAGTGAAAACATGTCTAAAGTTGCCAGTAACGCTGCTTCTAACTCTAGTGATGGTTATAAAGAGGCGGCAAAAATTGCACAAACAACCAACGAAAAATCAATGGAAAGTATGGCTAAGGTTGCTACTGCTTCCGCTGGAAGAAAAATAGGAAAAGAAGACACCGACTCTAAAGACGACAGGATTCCTTGTGTCAAAAATGATTGTGAGCATGAATTTGAAGGTAAAGCTAAGAAGTTTTGTCCAAAGTGTGGCACAAACCAATTCGATAATTAATTGTGAGTGAGTAATAAATGTTTATTTGTTTGTATTGTAATTTACAGAGTACTAACGAACGTGCTCAAATTTGTCAAAACTGTGGACCGTCGAAAAAATGGCTGCCTTCAGAGGTTGATCAATCGGATAGCCTTCGCAAATATTATGCTGCTGCTAGGGAATTTATTTTCGACCAAGATATTAGTGATGAAATGTTTGATTCCCTATCTGGAAAATTAAGAGAAAAATTTAAGATATCTTATTTAACAAATGCAAACATTGTAGGTAGCCTTAAGAAAAAGCGGGATGCTATTAGTGCTCTTAATAAGTTCAAGCTAGAGTTTGATCAAAATGTAACAGATGCGTATGCTGGACAAGATACTTTGCTCAGATTTCGGTTTACTAATCAATCTGAAAATGAATTATTAAAGGTACATCTTTACTGGGATGATCCTGATACGCCGGATGATCTAGACTTTAATGTCCGGGGTATTAATTATATTAAGCCAAAACAGTCAATTATCTTAGCTGGAAATCATATTTTTACCAGGTTTGGTTTCAAAGAGATTAGCGATATGCAGGCAATCATTTCAGACCCTGAGCAAAAAAATGCAAAATTTGTCGTGTCACCATTTAATTTTAAAATTGGTAATGCTGCCCAAACAATCATTAATAACACTACTAATAACACAACTCAAAATATATCAATAGAGGGTCGTGGTGTGGTAGATGCTTCTGGAACTGGCGCTGATAAAAGTCAAAGCCCTAGTGATCAATCAACAAATCCAATTTGGAAGCCTTTGTCTGTCACCTATCTCTCTAACGAAGATAATGAGTTTATAGAGACCCTTATTAATTCTTTAAGGGGAGCAGAAGAGCGGGCTGGTGATTCAGTTGAAAAGACAAAAGCTTCACTCAAAACCACATTAAGAGATGAGGTTGAGTCTTTATTTTACGGCTTGAGAGATTTCAATCAACTTTTGTCTCAGAAGGATATCAATCGAATAGTTCCGGCTTCAGACATTTCACTTCATCTTTTGGAGGTGTTTCACTTTAAAGATTTAGAGTCCAAGTTAGATAATTTGATCGGTGTAGCATTTGAGAATCCTCAAAGTGTTCGATTAGATTCTGAAAACTTTATTGATAATTTTGTTGGAGAGGCAACTTTAATAACAACTACCGGTCTAACGATTTTAAATAATCAAGATAATTTGGTTAACTGGACTATTTCTTATTCGTGGAATCAGTTAAAACCAAATGGATTATGTTTTTATCGTCAACGCTTCGGTCCTGGTGCTTATTTGATCTCTTTTGGAGACGAATCATTTAAGGCAAACGTTCCTGGTTTAAAGTTTGACCTAAGACGTTATCAAGGAATTGAGCCTATTGAATTAAAGTATGACAAGATTGATCAGACTTTAGCGAATATTCTTTTGTTGGCACCAGAGGTAAGTGATATTTCTCCTCGCTTGAATGATGAAAGTATACATGCGTCATCTCCAGAAATTGAAGAGCCAAGTTTTGCCCCGAAAAGTTTGATACAAGATGCTGTTTCTCAACTTGCTAATTATCTTGAATACTTAAGGCATTATGAAGATAGTGCACTAGATGACGAGTGCAGGCAATTTACTACAGAATTTATTTCTGATCAGTTAAAAGAAGTTATCAGTTCAGTTGTTCCAGGTTGTGATGTTGGAGATATTTATGGAATTATGATTGAGGACCCAGAGGGAAACTACATAGATTCAAATACTGATGTGCTTCATAATTTTGTGGGATCCGCTTCAGTTATAACAGTTTATGGATTTTCTTCAATTGCTTGTATTAATAACTTAATTTCATTTGAATCACACCTTTCATGGATTGATGCTGAAAACTGTGATTTAAGAATATGGGTTGACAGAGATGCTTACGGAGAGTTTATTTGTCTTGGTTTAAATAATAATGGTGCGTTCCAACATCTTTATGGTTGTAGATGGGTTGTTAATAACTCGGATGTTTCAGAGTATGCTGTTTCGGTTGGCAATTCACGGCAAGCTTTGAGTAGAATTTATGACTTGGCAGGTGGGAGAGGAGAATTTGCAAGTCCGGAATCTCAAGGTCAAGTATTAACTGATGGATCTATATACAATGGTCAATTCGATCAAAATAATAGATGTACCGGCTATGGTTCTTATATTTGGTTCAGTGGTGATAGCTATATTGGCGAATTTTTAAATGGTCAATATCATGGTCAAGGTGAATATAATTTTGCAGACGGAAGACATTACACAGGCAGTTGGATAAATGGTCAAAAAAATGGTTACGGGGTTTTTTCTTTCGCAAATGGCGACATCTACGAAGGTGAATTTGTTAGCGATGTTTGTCATGGAGATGGGAAATATACATTCCCCAACGGAGACTTTTATAGCGGTAGTTTCGTAAATGGACGTTACGATGGTATTGGAACATTTGTTTGGGCAAATGGTACTGAGTACACTGGTGAGTGGAGTGTTGGGGTAAAGCATGGTCGCGGTTTAATTACCTTCCCAGATGGTCAGACGCAAGAGGGCTCTTGGGACAATGATGCATATATTGAACAAAAAAATTCTGGAAAGCAGTCATTTGTTAGTAGCTTTAAAGAAGGCTTCAAGAAGGGGTATAAGAGCACAAGTGGTAAGGATTACAAATAACTTTTCAAGATGAACGCATTACAGCATTCTTAGGGAACATCATTATTGATTCTTTGATTTAAGTAAAGGGAACTAACTTCATGTGTTTGGTTCCCTTTAATGTTTAATTACTGCATTTTTGTAATTAACTAAATAGATTCATCTTATTAACCTCTGTTGCAATTTGAAGAAATACTATTTGCATATTCATGAAAAAATATGTCAAGCATTGCTTAAATATGGTGAACTTGATACTCTTTCACTGACCATGATTCATGAAGCTTGGAGATCTTGGTTGCAAATACCTGTAAATAACTAATTAAATAAAAAAATTTAAATACTGGAGAGAACTATGTTAATTTCTAAGGCAGATCTTGAGAATCATGGCTTTACTTATACCCATGATTTGGTGCTAAATGGCGAGTTAGCAAAGTTCGTAGCGAAAGAGTCGGGAATATTAGAAGTTGCATCTATCTATATGTGGGTATCTCCACTATCCGGCAGTAATGATTTTGAAGTTTTGTATATAGGTAAAGCTGGATATGGAATTAAGCGACGCTTTGGGCAACATACTGGAGGATTTAAAAATGGGGTTACTGGCAAAAGCAATCTAAAGCTAATTAAGAAGCACATTCAGTCTGGAAATCAAATTCAAGTATTTGCTAGAAATGCAGCAACAATTGCACTTTTTGGGGCTGAAGCTTCACTGTACTCTACTGAGGAAGAGGCTATGTGCAAGGCTTATGAACCCCTATGGAATCGAGCATCATTTCCAACCATCTCGGATACCAGTGAGGTCATTAAGTCTTTTGGAGATGAGCCTGAGTCAAAAGATACTATTTATGAGTTAGAGGTGGATTTTTCTCAATTTACAAATTATGAAGATATCCATGCTTTTTATTCAAGCCTGGATATTTTAGGAAAGAAGAGATTTATTGGGCTCTTGGGCTTAATGTCACAAATCCCCCCATTTAGCGAAATGCCTCAAAAGATAGTTGGTGGGTATAGTCAACAATTAGGGAACTATAACGGTATTCCAATGCTGGTTTATAGTCAAAATGGTTCATCTGGTAAAGCATTGCCTAAACAATGGGGTGTGCGTATTCCTTTGGTAAACGATGATGATAAAAATAAACCATTAACAATAATTATTAATCACAAATATAAGAATCCAACGCTTGATGAAAAACTAATAATAAGTGGTAATAATGGTGAATTTAGCCCCTTAGACCTTGATGACTTTATTAAAAATTACCATAAATATATTTTTATTAATACTTGAAGGATTTAATTCGCCAATGATAAAGAGTAGGTTTGAAAGCTACTTTAAATCGAGCACAGATGAGGGTCTTTGCGTGTCAGATGGTCGGTTAGTTGGAGAGTTAGTTTTAACTGAACTTTTAGCGGCTGCATCTTTTGCATCTGCTGCGTTTAAAGTATTAATCCAGGTATTAATGTCGGCGGGGAAATTAAATCCATCACAGTTATTAGGTGGGCCTATACACTTTGATGTTGTGGAATTGGCGAGGGCAAAATAAGTTCTGGCAGCAGTTCTATATCCAAGACCTGACGCAGCTGCTCCTAAGTAAAAATATTGCTGATCATTATCGAAACCAATAGATGAGACTTCTTTGGCAAGATCTAACCAAAGTTTGTTGTTATAGAGATTCCTCATCTTTTGCCTAGCCAAGCCCACTGAAACAGAGCATTCAAACCTACAAGTTAGTCTAACATTCCCCGATGCAAACTTATTTTGAAAGTCAGGGGCATTGACAGCAATTCCACCACTAGCACATGAGGTAATAAATCCTATACAAGCAAAAATAGAAAGGACAATTTTAGGGTTTATATTAATACCTATATATTCTGATATTTGGTCATTCTAACAGACCTATAGGGCTTCTTTGGAAGCGGTAGACTTAATAATTGGTTAATAAAATTAATCTTAAGAGAGATTTATGCGACTTTAGATAATCATGTCAGAAGTAGTTAAATTAGTAATCTACATTATTTAGGAACTGTTAAGCACAAACAACAAAGCATATTTACATAAGGTTTATTTAATAAAACTTTAGGATTAAATTTTTTAAAACTTAAAAATAGCTAGCTCAAGGCTTGAGTCGGTGGTTTTGGAAATTTCTAAAGCCACAAGATCGACTTCCAGCATAGGCTAAAGGTTTGTCCTATAGTATTTGACACAGTAATTTCCTGTAATAGCCCTAATGATGGCCTTAGAATATTGGAGGCTCAATGGGGAGGCCAAGATAAAGCAAGAGTTTCATGGATGGGGCCAGCATAATGCTATACGCGCTATTTATCTGCAATGATATGACTTATGGTCATTTTTAATTCTCTCAACTTGGCACTTCCAAAATCAACCGATAAAAATATTGAAAACTTATAACTCTCAAAAAATGATAAGTTAATTAAAATGGATTATCCTAAAGTTAATACTTCAATGAGATAAGTATGGCACAAATATATCCAGAAGACTTTCAAGTAGTAGAAAGGGAATCTAAGTTCCATGGAGAATTAGAGACATTGTTGCGACTAAGAGATGAATTACCAGATCAATATTCTGTTTTCCATGGCGTTCATTGGACAAAAGTTGAGGATGACGCAGCTGTATATGGTGAGATTGATTTCTTAATTGTGAATCCATATGGAAAAATTCTAGCGATTGAGCAAAAAGAAACGCAGATTGAAGTTAGCTCCAAAGGGCGCCTGAAAGCCATTTACTCCGGAAGAAATGGTTCTACCTCTGAAAAGGATATTGAATTGCAAGTCACTAGAAATATTCAATCCTTAAGGCAAGAGTTCTCAAAAAGATATCCTCAAAAGACTCTAGATATTGATCACTTGGTTTACCTACCTACCGCCATGTTAGATGGTAATTTACCTGCTAACGTTGCCATGGGTAGAGTCGTGGATTCGAAAGAGTCCAAGTACTTAACGGATATTATTCAGGCTATTTTTAATAAAAATATGATGCCGCAAGGAGATAACATACCAGATGCTTTAACAGTTCATGATTTCTTATCTCAAAAAGCTCAAGTGAGCCCTCAGGTTGGATTGCTTGGCGATAAAACTAAACATAGAACTACTAGATTATCGAGTGGACTTGCAGAGTGGTCAAAGCGTCTTGAATTTAGTCCTTTTCGATTAATCGTCCAGGGAACTGCAGGATCAGGAAAGACCCAATTGGCCTTAAATGAATTAAGAGATGCTGATGAGAAGCAGAAAATCGCCATGTATATTTGTTTTAATCGGCCATTAGTTGACTCAGTAAAGTTAAGCGCACCACAGCCAAATAACTGTATGACCTTTCATGAGCTTGCAAAGCTCTTGGCTTTTCAAAACGGAATATCAATCGACTTTAAAGAAGAGGGTGTATTTAAGAAATTAGAGGATTTCTTTATCGAAAATATTACCCAATTAGAAAATCAATTAGATGTTCTACTAGTAGATGAAGGACAAGATTTCGATCCGACATGGGCAAGTGCCTTATTGAAAATGGTTAAGCCTGATGGAAGAATCACTTGGCTAGAGGATCCTTCTCAGAGTCTTTACAATCGCGAGAGTATTCAATGGGGAACAGAATGGGTAAGAATAACTTCTCCCATGAACTATCGATCTCCTCAGCGTATTGTGAATATGATCAATCGTTTGGAATTAACGGATTCTTATTTAGAAACTGGTAATGGCTTTAGAGGAATGATTCCAGATATTTATTCGTTTCCTGAGGGAGCAGAAGTTGAAGTCACTAATCAAGCGCTAAAGGATTTAATCAAAGAGGGTTACTCACCGCAGTCAATTGCCATACTCTCATTCCGAGGTGTAAAAAGTAGCAAGCTGATGAATCCAGATATTAAAGATCTAGACGGAGTTCAATTAAAGAAGTTTCAGTATTTTTCTGAATCCGGGGAAGCAGTCTGGAGTGAAGGAAATCTTCTAACTGATTCCATCTTTCGCTTTAAGGGGCAATGTGCTGACGCAGTTATACTCACAGAAATTGATTTTGATGAATTTACAGAGAGTGTAAAGAAGCGATTATTCGTTGGATTAACTAGGGCTCGCCTGATGGTTAGCCTAGTGTTGTCTGAAAGAGTTGAAAAAATGTTGGATGAGAAGTTAGCTGGTTGAGTATTTACCTTGGCTTGGAGCTCAGAATATGTGCTTTATATAATTAAATAGATTGTACGAATTGCATATTAAGCTCAATTAGTGAGCTAAAAATTCTGTATAAATATTACTTAATAAACATATTGAGGTATTTATGAGAATTATTCATCTAATTGGATCATGTTTTTTATTAGCGGCTTGTTCAAGTCCCAAAGTATCAGGATTTAAAGGACCAGAGCAATTATCTCGTGCCGAGGTTATTCAGGCAGCACGTGAGTGTGTATCTGCAAAATTAAAACCGGTAGTGCAATACGTATCCCAGAAAACACAATTTGGAACAGTGGTCGTTCCAGTTGATGTTTATTGCGATATCTACAGACAATAGTTCATGATGCTTAACCTTACCTCAGATGTTTTACATATCCCAATATTATCAATACAGAGTTTTGTACTTTATTTGTTGGGTGCTATTGTATTAGGAACTATCTTAGTCAATTTTTGGAAATATATTGTGATGGGGTTATTTGGGATTTTTTGTTTAAGTACTTTTTCCCCCTCTAGCTTAATTTCTTCTTCAGTTGATGCGAAAGAAAATATTCCTCAGATTGAACAAGGCGTCCAGGTAGTTGATGTTTATAGAAAAGAATTTATGGATGACTGCATGAGTGTAGCAATGAACTCTAAAGAAGAATGTGAAGAAATCTTTAAGGAAAAAAACTAAGAAGTTGATAGTAATAAAAAATAGAAGACTAATAATGTAAAAAATATTTTATAAGTAATTGATTTATATGATTTTTTATCATAAATAGGTAAGGTCTTCCTGTCAATTAGAGAAACTACTTAGTTAAATCTCAAATAAACAGATTACTTTTAGTTAATTTTTAATGTAACTTAGATTAATTAAGTTAAATGGATACGAATTTTTTTAAAGGGAGATCATGATGTCAAGCGAGTACATATATAAATTGGTTGTAGAACAAAATGGTAAGCAAGTAGTGACTAAAGTGCTGACTTATAAAATGGTTGGAGAAATCACATCATCTTTGGAGGATAATGAAGGAAATAATGACTTTTTTGAGGTTGCCGCACATCATCCAGCATCTTCTGTAAGGGAGTATGTAGCTAGTAAAGATAACATATCAACAAATGTCATGGAAACCCTCTCAGGGGATAAATCAATTGCTGTTTTGAGGAATTTAGTTAACACGTCATGTTTTAGAGATAATGCAACAGAAGAACAGATTGAAAAATTAGTTAAATTAGATATTGAGATTGCCGAGTCAATTGCAAACTATATTAGTTCATTTGAAAACGCGGATGCGAACAAATTAGCCGTATTATTATCAGAGAGCAATGATCCATCAGTCTTAGCAACTTTGGCAGGAAACTCAGATACTCCTAAAAAAATCTTAAAAGTACTTTCAACGCATTCTGAGCCAGAAATTGCATCTCAGGCTAAAAATTCTTTAGATTATTAATTACTATAAGAAGCGATGATGAACGCAAAGATCATATACAAAATCGTTGCATTTGAAGATGAGAAAGAAATCTTCTCAGAAAAATTAACGTTTGAAATGCTAAAAACAATTGTTTCTAATTCACCAGATAGTTTTGATCAGGACCCTTTATATAGATTAACTGCTCAACATCCTTCTGCAAGTATTCGGGAAGAAATTGCTTATAAAGATAAGATTTCTGAGGAAGTTTGTGAAATTTTATCCAAAGATAACAGTATTTCAGTGTTACGAAATTTAACAAGAAGTAGTGGCTTTAAAGAGTTTGCTTCATTTGAAATACTTGAAAGATTGATAGAACTTGATTACGAATGTGCTGAAAATATTGCGAGTAATATTGAATCTTATCAGCAGGTGGATGTAAGTAAATTAGCTGAGTTTATTTTTCAACAAGAGGATCCTAGAGTCCTTCTAAGTCTAGCTAATTGTTATTCAGCGCCTAAACGGATTCTTAAGCAGTTAGCAAATCATGATGATTATTCTATTTCTAATGCTGCTAAAGAAACCTTAAATAGGTAAGAAATGGGAATTAATTCTATCTCAATAAGACTAAGTATATAAAGGGAATTTATATGGCAAAGCAGGAAAAAAATTATGAAGTTGCAAAGAACCCATCTGCCCCAACAGACATATTAAAAGTATTATCTACCAATAAGGATTACCAAGTTCGCTATGATGTAGCAATAAATCCTGCAACACCCGAAGACGTTTTGACAATATTGGTCAAAGATAAAGACGAAAATGTTCGGGCTGCTGTTGCAAGAAATCCCAACCTAACTGAAAAGTTAGCAAACCTTCTCATCGAAGATCACACCGATCGAGTTGAAATCGCATTGGCAGAAAATCCTAAGACTCCAGTTAAATTGATTAAAAAACTCCTGAAGGGGGCGATTGAAGATGTTCAGCATGAAGTAGGAAAAAATACTGGTACTCCATTAGATATTCTTTCCAAGTTAGCTGAAAGTGATGATTCGTGGGTTCGTAATGGCGTCGCGCGAAATCCAAATGCACCACCAAATCTTTTAGTCAAGCTTGCGGAAGACATGGAGTCTGAAGGTATCAGAACGGATGTGGCTAATAACCCATCCTCTCCAAAAGAGGCACTTGAAATATTAGCAAAAGACGAAGAGGAGTATGTGCAAGAAATGGCTGCAGCTCATCCAAATATGCCCGTTAAGTACTTAGAAAAATATACAGAACAAACCGGGAAAGAGCCAAACCTAAAAATGCGTGCTGCATTAAACCCATCACTTC
>Ga0164297_10003594_pt1 | contig 14325 bp, 15 predicted proteins | sample GEODES058metaG_FD_113539 | JGI IMG/M metagenome (GOLD analysis project Ga0164297, IMG submission 113539) | Dystrophic lake water microbial communities from Trout Bog Lake, Wisconsin, USA - GEODES058 metaG | ecosystem: Environmental > Aquatic > Freshwater > Lake | place: USA: Trout Bog Lake... | reverse complement strand
GTCGCTCGCCTCGTCCTGATCGACATCACCCCGGGCGTCACCGGCTCCAAGGCGTCGCACATCACCGACTTCATCAACGGTCCCCCAGGCTTCGAGAGCTTCGAGGACCTCGTGGCGCGCACCATGGCCTTCAACCCAACTCGCAGCGAGGCCAGTCTCCGGCGCGGGATCCTCCACAACGCCGTTCAGCTCGACGACGGGACGTGGGTGTGGCGCTGGGCTCGCCATCGCCAAGGGATGGCCACCGTCGCCCCCGACCAGGTCGACCTCTGGGCGTCGGTGGCATCGCTGTCGATGCCAGCCCTCTTGGTCCGCGGCATGGCCGAGGGCTCGGTGGTCGATGACGACGACGAGGCCCGCTTCCTCGCCGAGGCGCCGGACCCACGTGTGGCTCGAGTCGAGGGAGCTGGCCACTCGGTCCAGGGCGACCAACCCTTGGAGCTCGCAGCGCTGCTGGCATCGTTCGCCGGCTAGGCGATCGCTCCGCTGGCGGGGGAGGGCTCGAACCTCCAACCTCCGGATTCAAAGTCCGTTGTTCTGCCGATTGAACTACCCGCCACGGAGCATCGCTGCACCCAAGATTGCATCACATCTGCTGGTGGGGTCGATTCTTCGATGCCTCTTAGGCGCCCCATGACCCGCCCTTAGCCACGCCCGGCAAGCTGGTGGCGCCGTCGAGCGGTCGGTCTCGCCGCGGTCGAGGAGGACCTCAGTAGTGTCGAGTGCAGCGACGAGAGGGGACGACGTGCGGATCTTGGTGGTTGACGACGACAAGGCCGTCCGCGACTCCTTGCGTCGTGCACTGGTCCTCGAGGGCTACGACGTCGACCTTGCGGCCGATGGTGCCGAGGCGCTCAAGTCGCTGACGCAGGCCTCGCCCGACGCCATGATCCTCGACCTCCAGCTCCCCGACATCGATGGCCTCGAGGTCTGTCGCCGCCTTCGCAGCCTCGGCGACCGAACACCGGTCCTGATGCTCACGGCGCGCGATGCCATCAACGATCGCGTGGAGGGCCTCGACGCTGGCGCCGACGACTATCTCGTCAAGCCCTTCAACCTGGCGGAGCTCTTTGCCCGGCTCCGGGCGCTGCTCCGACGCCGTGCACCCATCCAGGACTCCGAGGTGCTCCGCTTCGAGGACCTCGCCTTGGACCTGTCCTCCCGAGAGGCCAAGCGTGGGGATCGGGTGATCGATCTGACGAAGATCGAGTTCGACCTCCTCGAGATGTTCCTGCTCCACCCACGCCAGGTCCTGACGCGTGAGCTGATCTTGGACCAGGTGTGGGGCTACGACTTCGACTCGGGCACAAACTCACTGGCTGTCTACGTGGGCTACCTGCGCCGCAAGACCGAGGAAGGCGGCGAACCCCGACTTCTCCAGACCGTCCGTGGCGTCGGCTACGTGCTCAAAGAGTCGTGACGTTCCGGACCCGGCTGGTCCTCGCCACCGCCGTCGTCGTGGCCATCGCCGTGATCCTGGCCAGCAGCGGCGCCTGGGTCGTGGCTCGCAATGCCCTGATCCAATCCACCGATGACACGCTGGCCGAAGCAGCCCAGACCGTCCTCAACCGTCCATACATCGATGCCAATGACTCGCCTGGCGCTGCACTTCAGGTCGTCGATGCCCAAGGAGCGGTCGTGGTCCCCTCGCTGGCCGGCTGGCTGCCCGTGGACCACGGCGTCATCGAGATCGCCCAGGGCAAGGAGGCAGGGACCTATCGCACCGTGGTCATCGGGCGCACCGCCTTTCGGGAGCTGATCGTCCCGCTCTCGAGTGGCCAGCAGCTGTCCAACGGGCTCTCCGCCACGTTCTTGAACTCGACCGGTGCGCTCCAGATGATCGTGCCCCTCGCTGGGGTGAACCACCAGCTCCGCCGGCTCGAGATCGCGCTGCTCTTCGTGGCCGCGGGCGGCCTCCTCGTCGCCATCGTGGCCAGCCTCGGCGTATCTCGTCGAGCGCTCCGCCCCCTCAACGAGGTCACCGAAGCGGTCGAGGAGCTCGCGGTGACCACCGACATGACCAAACGGCTCGACGAGGGAGGTCCCGATGAGCTCGGTCGCCTCCGACGAGCCTTCAATCACCTCTTCGCTGCCCTCGAGCGCTCCGAGGACCAGCAGCGCCAGCTGGTGCTCGACGCCTCTCACGAGCTGCGCACCCCACTGACGAGCCTGCGGACCAACACCGAGGTGCTCCGACGGGTCGACGAGCTCGACGAGGAGACCAGAGGCCAGCTGCTCGACGACGTCCTGACGCAGCTCGAAGAGCTCACGACTCTGGTGGGTGACCTCACCGAGCTCGCCCGAGGCGAGAAGCAGGTGGCTCCGGCGGAGCGCTTCCGCCTCGACCAGCTCGTCGATGACCTCATCACCGTCGACTCGACCCACGCCCGAACCCGGCAGCTCGAGATCACGGCCACCTTGGCGCCGTGCTGGGTCTTCGGTCGCCGAGAGCGGCTGGCTCGAGCCATCGGGAACCTGATCGACAATGCCCTCAAGTGGAGCCCGGAGGGCGGTGTGATCGACGTTGGCGTGGCCGACGGCGTGGTCACCGTCAGGGACCACGGCCCCGGCATCGACCCCGAGGACCTCATGAAGATCTTCGATCGCTTCTATCGGTCGCCCAAAGCCAGGGCGCTCCCCGGCTCGGGGCTCGGACTGGCCATCGTGGCCCAGGTGGTGGCTGAGGAGGGCGGCACCGTCGTGGCGGGACAGGCGCCCGGCGGGGGTGCCATCTTGACGCTCACGCTGCCGACCGTCCCGTAAGGCCGACCGTCGAGTCTTCAGCGTTTCTTAGAATCCACTGCATTCGCCTTTAGGTCTGTCGGCCACCATGGAGGCACACCCAAGAGGCACTGGAGCAGAAATGTCGAAGCGTTCGAACCCCCGAGTCATCGGAGCACAGCGGATCCGATCCGCCACCACCGTCACCGCCATGACGGCCATCGTCGCCACTGGCGGCCTGGTCGTCTTCGTCGGGAACCAGTACGGCGGCGCCAAGACCAGCTCGACATCCACCTCGGTGACGCCCACCACGGTGACGCCCACCACGGCGACGCCAGCCACGAGCCCGGCATCCAGCGGCTCCTCAAGCGTCACCTCCCCTGCCAGCGTTACCCCAGCGACGACGACGCCGACGACCGTCGCTCCGACCTACGTGCCCCAGGCGTCGACCGGCGGCTCATGATCACCGACGTGGCGACGCCCTCGGTGGCCACCGAGCACTTCTCGCTCTGGGGCACCAATGGCACCCTTGGCGTGACGGAGCCCGCATCGCTTGACGACGCCCGTCAGATCCTGGACGCGGAGATCGCCGCCACCGACGCTGCCGCAAGTCGATTCCGCCCCGATGGCGAGATCCTGGCCCTCAACGCCGCTGCCGGCACTGGGCCCTTCGAGGTCTCCCCTGCCCTGCTCGACTTGGTTCGCGCTGCGCTCCATGCCAGCCGTGTGACCGCTGGGGCATGCGACCCAACGGTCCTCGACTCCTTGATGGCGCTTGGCTACGACCGTGACTTCGATGCCCTCGAGGGGCATGCTGTGGATCCCGGCACCGACCGGCTCGCACCGTCACCCGGCATCAGCGGCATCGTCATCGACGATGCCGCCTCGAGCATCAGCCTTCCGTCGGGCGTCCACCTTGATCTGGGAGCCTCCGCCAAAGCTCGGACCGCCGACCGGGCGGCAGAGTCCATCGTTCGCCTGCTGGGAATCGGCTGTCTGGTCGACCTGGGCGGCGACCTGAGGGTGGCGGGTGCACCTCCCGCCGAAGGTTGGATCATCGGCGTCACCGCCTCGGCCCGGACACCCTTGGCTGGCCACGCCGATGAGCTCATCGCCCTCACGACTGGGGGTCTTGCCAGCTCATCGACCCAGATCCGTCGCTGGCAGCACGGCACAGAGGCCGTGCATCACATCATCGACCCCCGAACCGGTCACAGCGCCCTCTCTCCCTGGCAGATGGTGACCGCGACGGCGTCGAGCTGCCTCGAGGCGAACGCGCTCACCACGGCCAGCATCGTGTGGGGCGAAGATGCCCTCTTCGAGCTGCCCCAGCACGGTGCGGCGGCTCGGCTGGTCCGGCTCGATGGATCCGTCGAGCGCGTCGGTGGTTGGCCAATGCCAGACCACGCAGGGGCGGCCTGATGGTCGCCCTCACCAGCCCCTATCTCTGGTACCTGGCTCGAGCCACCGGGATCGTGTCCCTGCTCTTGCTGACCTTCGTCACCGCACTTGGGATCATGACCGCGACACGCGTCGGAGGCCGCCAGCTTCCGCGCTTCGCCGTGGCCGAGGTCCACCGCCGCGTGGCACTGATGACCATGGTCTTCTTGATCATCCATATCGTCTCGACCGTCGTCGACACCTACGTCCATGTCGGCGTCCTCGCGGCCCTGATCCCCTTCACCTCGGCCTACAAGACCCTCTGGGTGGCAATGGGCTCCATCGCCTTCGACCTCCTCTTGGCCGTGACCATCTCGAGCTTGATCCGCCAGCGGATCAGCCACGCTGCGTGGCGGACGATCCATTGGTTGTCCTACCTCGCCTGGCCGATCGCCCTCGTGCACGTCGCTTTCATCGGCACCGACATCCGATTCGGATGGATGGACCTCCTCGCACTCGGCTGCGTGGGCATCGTGGCCCTGTCGATCGGTTGGCGACTCTGGGCGCACCCACGTCCCGACGGCGCACTCACCGCCGTCCCAGAGCGGACGGCACCGAAGGCCAACAGCCCCTTGCTCGCACGCGACACCTCCGCTTCCGCAGCCTCGAAGCGAACGCCACCGCGACCGTCCAGCCAGAAGGCGCCCGGGCGTCCCATCGCCTCGAGCAACCGCAAGGACCGGCCATGACCGACCTCGATCACGGCACCACGACCCTCCGCCTCCTCGCCGGCACCGAATCCGGGAACCGGCTGTCGCTCTCGGCCCACCACGCCATCCATGGCACGCTCCAGATCCCAAGCCGAAAGCAGGCTGGACCTTGGCGCGACCAGGTCCTCGATCGCATGGCCACCGCCCGACTGACGGGCCGCGGAGGAGGCGGCTTCCCGACGGCCATCAAGCTCACGACGTCTCGGCGCACCAAGCGCCGACCAGTGATGGTCATCAATCTGATGGAGGGCGAGCCAGCGGCTCAGAAGGACAGCGTCCTGGCCTGCTTCACCCCGCATCTCATCCTCGACGGGGCCGAGGCGCTGGCCACCATCGTCGATGCCGTCTCGATCACGGTGGCCATCGCTCGAGACAACCCGGCCGCCATCGAATCGATCGAGGCCGCCATCGCCGAGCGTGAGCGCTCGGGCCTGGCCCGTTTCTCCATCAAGGTCGCCACGCCACCAGGTCGCTACGTGGCCGGCGAAGAGTCAGCGCTCGTCAGCTGGCTCGACGGCGGCGAGGCTCGTCCCACCTTCCGGGCGACCAAGCCAGCCGAGATCAAGATCAAGAGCCGCCCCGCAGTCGTCGACAATGCCGAGACGGCTGCCCAGACAGCGCTGCTGGCCCGCCTCGATCTGCCGATCCCGACGAGCCTGACCACCTTGGTGACGATCTCGGGTGCAGTCAGCGACCCTGGCGTGTTCGAGGTGACCCTCGGGGAGCAGGTGGGTCGGATCGTGGCTCGAGCGCGACCGCTCTCCTCCCCCACCGCCCTCTTGCTGGGTGGCTTCGGTGGCACCTTCGTGCCCGCCGCTGCATTGGACGAGCCCTACTCGCCCGACGGGCTCCGGCCCCTGGGTGGCAACGTGGGTGCCGGTGTCATCGTGGTCTTCGATGAGCGGTCGTGCGGCGTCGCCGAGCTTGCCCGGCTCGCGTCGTGGATGGGCACCGAGTCTGCCGGCCAGTGCGGTCCGTGCGTCTTCGGCCTGCCGGCCATCGCCGCTGATCTCGAGCTCCTCGCAAGCCGACGGCCTGACCACGGAGTCATCGACCGCATCGCTCACCGCTGCGACCTCGTAGTGGGCCGAGGTGCCTGCGCCCACCCTGACGGCGTGGTGCGGATGGTCTCGTCCGGCCTGCGCGTGTTCGCCGCCGATGCCGCCGAGCATGCGCTGGGACGGGGCTGCAGCCATGGCGCCGCCCGGAGCCGCTACAACCTCCCCGCTCACGGCGATGTCCTGGAGTGGCGATGACCGCCATCCTCCGAGTCGATCCCGTCGCCTGCGATGGCTACGGACACTGTGCCGAGCTGGCACCCGAGCTGATCCTCCTCGACGAGTGGGGCTATCCCGTGCTCAGCAGCGAGCCGGTTCCGGACTCACTGCTCGATGTGGCGGCGCTTGCGGTGGCCCAGTGCCCCCGACGGGCTCTCTTCCTTCAAGAGACGAGAGAGCCAGTCACCCTCACGCGTCGCTGAGCCGTTCGCCTCTGCCCTCCGCGATGAGCTCGATCCGGTTGCCGAAGGGATCGTCCACGTGGCAGCGGACCACACCCGGGATGTCTCCATCGGGCCGAGTGGGGTGCCCCGCCGCCTCCAGGCTCGCCACCAGGTCGTCATAGCCCGCCACCACGAGCGCCGGGTGGGCCTTGCGGGCCGGGCGGAAGTCCGCCTCGACGCCCAGGTGCACCTCGAAGCCGTCACCCACGAACCAGCATCCCCCTCGGGCAGCCAGGACGGGGGGTTTCGGAACCTCGACCAGCCCGAGGATGCCAACGTAGAACGCCCGAGCCGCCTCCTCGCCTCCGGCGCCCATGGCCAGCTGGACGTGATCGAGCCGCGTGATCGCAAAGCCCATGCCCCCTCCTCCCTGCTCTCGTCTGGCGTCTCCGCCGGATCCGAACTAGCCTCTCACTTCTCATGGGTTCACTCATCAAGAAGCGCCGCAAGCGCATGCGCAAGAAGAAGCACAAGAAGATGCTGAAGGCCACGCGTTGGCAGCGGAGGGCAGCCGGGAAGTAACCCGGCCGCCGTCGGAGCCATCGCCCCGACGCACTGCGCTCACCCGTCTCTCGGTTCCCCGAAGTCTTCTGGGACTGTTCGCGCCGCAATGAGAATCCCCTCGCGGCCATCGACGCTCAGCGCAGTCTTCCCTGTCAGGCCCCCATCATCGTGGTCGCCTTCGACGAACATCGTCGATCCGCTGCCTGCCAGGACCGGCTCGCGCCCACTGGCCTGGGCGAACGCGTCCCACCACGAGCGGAGCTGCGGCTCGACTCGGAATGCAGCCTCCGTCAGATCATTGCGATCATGACGCCCTCGGCCTTTGCGCCGGAGCTCGTCGAGCGCCGCAAAGGCCGCCGCTGTCTCGACGCCGAACGGCGGGATCAGCAATGTGACCGTGCGCTCCACGAAGGGAAGCGGCGACACGCGCTCGCCGATCCCCTCCACCATGGCTCGGCCGCCTCGTACGCAGAACGGGACGTCACCGCCAAGTCGCCCGGCATCGATGGGCGACACGCCGCCGGCCCATCGCAGGATGGCGCCAGCGTCGGAGGAGCCACCGCCCAGGCCACCTTGGAGCGGGATCTGCTTGGTGATCGTCACGTGAGCGTGTCGACCGACGACGGCTAAGGCCCTTCGCACCAGGTTGTCGTCGCCTGCGCTGAGGCTCTCTGCCCGAGCGCCTCGGCCTGCAATGACCACCAGGCCATCTCCGGCCGGATCGATCACGAGTTCATCGGCCAGGTCGAGGCTGACCATCTCTGAGCGAAGATCGTGAAAGCCATCGGGGCGCGTGTCGAGGACCTCCAATGACCACGTGAGCTTCGCCGGTGCGGCGATGTGGATCGTCATCGTGCCGCAGCCAAGCGACCGAAGGCTGCCACGTCGAGCTCTTCGGGACGAGCAGTGGGCTCGATCCCCGCCTCGGCGAACGCCTCGGCGTCGACGAGACCTGCCAATGAGCGGCGGAGCATCTTGCGCCGCTGGCCGAACGCCGTGCGCACCAGGGCAAAGATCTCTGCCTCGGTGGCGATCGCAGGGTCGACTGCGGGGGTTGCCCGTCGTGTGATGAGCACGAGACCAGAGTCGACCGATGGCTGGGGCAAGAACACCGTTGGTGGCACCTTGCCGACCACCTTGGCGGTGCCGTGATAGGCGACACGCACCGAGGCCCCGCCGTAGGCCGCATCCCCTGGGCCGGCGGCCAATCGCTCCGCCACCTCGAGCTGGACCATCACGAGGAGCCGCGTGATCTGGGGTGCCTCCTCCAAGATGCGGAGTACCACCGGTGCGGCGACGTTGTAGGGAAGGTTGGCCACCACGGCCCAGGGCCCCTCTGCCGACGGCGCCAGGCGCTCGAGGTCGACCTCGAGTGCATCGCCATCGATGACGGTGGCCGCGGCGAGCTCAGGCCGTGTTCGGAGGATGGCGGAGAGGTCAGGGTCGATCTCGAGCGCCGTCACGACCGCATCAACCTCAAGAAGGGCCTCCGTCAGCGCTCCAAGCCCGGCACCGATCTCGAGGACCCGATCGCCCGCCTTGATGCCCGACAGGCGCACGATCCGGCTCAGGGTGTTGCCGTCAACCACGAAGTTCTGTCCCAGCTTGCGCTTGGGGTGGAGCCCACGGTCGGCCAAGAGGCCCTGGGCCTGGTTTCTCGAAAGGCTCACCAGGAGATAGTGACCGTCACCGCTCCAGAAGACAAGGGGGCGATCTGCGCGAACACGGCGGTGTCCAGGTCGATGACCCGTCCGGGGTTGTTCGCCTCACGGTCGGTCACCTCGCACGAGGTCCGGGCGCCGGTGGCGTCGTTGGTCACAGTGACCCACGTCCCCTTCGGCAGGATCGGGCTGGCGCACTGGCCCGGGTTCCAGGCGTACCAGGTGGCGAGACCGGTGGCGTGCGACATCGACACCGGTGCTGCAGTGGTTGTCGTGGTCGCCGGAGCGACCGCGACGGGGCGGGACACTGTGGTGGGGGCCGCGCGGACGACCGGCGGTGCGCTCGGAGTCGAGACCGCGACGGCTGGCGACGTGGTGGACGTCGTCGTCACCGGGGTTGCACGAGGTGAGATCCGATTGTCGGTGAGCTGCAGGTGCCGAAGCGTCTGAACCTGAGCGAGCGCTCGCGGGCCATGAGCGACCCGGGGCGCGGGCACTGCGGCATCCGACCGGCCTCCACCGGTGGCGTGGGCAGCAGCTCCTCCGAGCAGAACGAGGGGAAATCCGAGCATGGTGGCCATCGCTGCAAGAGCGATGGCATGGCGCGAGGGACCTATTTTGTGGGGGTTCAGGGCTCCACCCTTCCTTGGGGACATGGCCTTCCAGCGGGAGCCTCCACTCCATCTGGAAGATCCCACGCTAGGGAACCCCTGTGACACACGCAAGCCGGGCTCCAGCGGTCGTGCCCGTTTTCCCAGTTCAGAGCACTAAAAACTCGCGTCCTCCCAGGTCAGGCCAGCTGCGAAGGGTCTTCTCCCAGGTCAGCGGACACTTCGCGGCAGCATCGAGGTGGAGCTGACGCTCAGAGCTGGAAGATCCGGCGCGCCGTGGCGGAGCTGGCCACGGCCACCTCGGCGGCATCAAGCCCCTTGGCAGCGGCGACCGCGGCACCGACCAAAGGCACGAGGGCCGGTTCGTTGGGCTGCCCTCGATGGGGCACGGGAGCCAAGAAAGGGCTGTCGGTCTCCACCAGGAGCGCGTCGAGCGGCACGACGGCCGCTGCCTCTCGAACATCTCCAGCGTTCTTGAAGGTGATCACGCCCGAGAAGGAGACGGTGAGACCACGCTCGACGCAGCCTGCAGCCTCCTGCGGGCCACCGGTGAAGCAGTGCAGCACCGTGCGGGGCGGGATGCCCTCCGCATCCAGCACGGCAAAGAGGTCATCCCATGCGTCACGGGCATGGATGATCAGGGCGAGCTCTCGCTCATGCGCCACGCCGATCTGCTCGGCGAACCGCCGTTGCTGTGCGTCACGAGGTGCGTGGTCGTAGTGGTAGTCGAGCCCACACTCCCCGACGCCCACCAGGCCGGCATAGCCTTCGTCCAGCAAGGGGACGAGCCAGTCCAACGACGAGTCTGCGTCATGAGGGTGAAGCCCGACCACCGATCGCAGCCGAGGTGCATCTGCGAAGGCCCCCGCCTCTCCTGCGGCGGCAAGCGCAGCGGCCTGGCGAGAGGTCGTCGCATCTGTGCCCACGCACACAAGCGCCTCGACGCCGGCGGCACGGGCCCGCGCAAGTGCGTCCGACACCGTGGCATCTGCCTCATCCGGCAGATAGCGCTCCTGGAGGTGGCAGTGGGAGTCGATCCACCCGTCGCTCACGTCGTCGTCTTCCTCCGAGGGAAGAGGGGGTCTCCCTTGGTCACGGGCCGACCACCGGGATAGCCACCCCACGCCGTCGAACCCGGCAGCCGCTCGTCGAGCGGTGAGCCCTCGAGGCCGATGCGCCGCCAGATCTCCTCGGCCGTGGCGGGCATGGCCGGCGCGATCAGCAGGGTGACGATCCGGAGGACCTCGAGGCAGCTGCCGAGGACCTCGTCGACCGTTCCCGGCTCTGCCTTCCATGGCTCCTGCGTCTCGAGCTCGGCGTTGGCCGCCCCGATCAGTCGCCAGGTTGCCTCGAGCGCCTCATGGGGCGCGAAGCGATCCCACGCCTCGGAGGCCTCGAGGACCGCCGTGGCTGCGGCGGCGGCCAGGGGGCTCGAGGGTGCCGGCGCCGGTCCGGTGCCTCCGCACTTCGAGCCGACGACCGTGGCGACCCGCGCCACGAGGTTCCCAAGGTTGTTGGCCAGATCGGCGTTGTAGCGAGCGGTGATCCCGTCGAAGGAGAACTCGCCGTCGGTCCCGAGTGGCGTGTCCCGAAGGAGGTAGTAGCGGATGGCGTCGGCCCCGAACTCTTCGGTGAGCGACTGCGGCGTGATGTCGGTCAGCTTGATCGGAGCGTCCGCGTCACCGGCCATCGACTTCGACAGCTTCTTGCCACCGACGAGGAGCCAACCGTGGACGAAGATGTTGGCGGGTGGCTCGATGCCCGCCGCCATGCACATCGCTGGCCACCACACGCAGTGGAATCGGATGATCTCCTTGCCGATCAGGTGGTGGACGTGCGGCCACCACGTCGCCACCTCATCGTCGTCTCGTCCGTAGCCCAGTGCCGTCAGGTAGTTGATGAGGGCGTCGTACCAGACGTAGAAGACGTGGTCCTCGTCCCAGGGGACGGGGATGCCCCACGAGAGCGAGGTGCGAGTGATGGAGACGTCCTTGAGGCCTCCCTTGATAAAGCTGAGCGCCTCGTTCCGCTTGGTGGCGGGCTTGATGGCGTCAGGGTTCTCCTCGTACCAGGCCAACAGGCGATCCTCGAAATCGCTCAGCCGGAAGAAGTAGTTGTCCTCCTCCATGGAGACGACTGGCCGGAGGTGCACGGGGCAGCGGCCCTCGTCGAGCGCATCGTCGGTGTAGTAGTCCTCGCAGCTGACGCAGTAGAGGCCCCGGTAGACATCCTTTCGGATGTAGCCGTTGTCATAGATGGCCTGGAGGAACGTCCCCACCGTCTCGTGATGGCGCAGCTCGGTCGTCCTGATGAAGTCATCGTTGGAGATGGCCAGGTCCTGCCAGGCATCGACGAAGCGCCGCGAGGTGACGTCGGTCCACTGCGCCGGGCTCATCTGGTTCTTCTCCGCCGACTCCGCCACCTTGGCGCCATGCTCGTCGGTCCCGGTCAAGAAGAGCGTGTCATCGCCGATGAGCCGGTGCCACCGAGCGATCGCGTCGGCGTTGACCGTCGCATAGGCCGTGCCCATGTGGGGCGCGTCGTTGACGTAGAAGATCGGCGTCGTGATGTAGAAGCGGCCCATCGACTCAGGCTACCGGTGCGAGCCCGCCCCTCGTGAGGACGGCGAAGGGCCGGTCGCCAGCTCATAGACCCGACGCCTCGGAACGCCGAGCCGTGTCGCGACCTCCGCTGCCGCATCCCTGGTCGACGCTCCCGCCTGCCGAGCCATCTCGAGCTGCTCGGTGATCTCGGCGTCGCTGATCGCCACGTCGAGAGGCGGTTCGGCGCCATCGACCACGAGCACCACCTCGCCCCGGACCTCACGAGCTCCCCACGCCGTCGCCGCTTCGAGGAGCGTTCCTCGCCAGACCTCTTCGTGGATCTTCGTGAGCTCTCGGACCACCACCACCTGGCGATCGTCCCCGAGCGTCGTCGCCAGATCACCCAGGGTCGCACCGAGTCGCCGGGGCGACTCGAAGATGATGGTGGTCCGCTCCTCGCTGGCGAGGGCGTCGAGCGTGGCCGTGCGATCGCGGCCCTTTCGAGGCAAGAACCCCTCCATGCAGAACCGGTCGGTCGCAAAGCCGCTCACCACCAGGGCGCCGAGGGTTGCTGACGGACCCGGGACGACTGTGACCTCGAGGCCAGCCGACGCCGCTGCGGCGACGAGGACCTGTCCGGGGTCGGAGATCCCGGGCATTCCCGCGTCGCTCACGAGGACAACCTGGGCACCCGTCGTCACACGATCGATGATGCCATCGGCCCTCCCGTCCTCGTTGTGGGCGTGGAGGGCGGAGAGTCGTCCTTTGGCAGGGATCTCGAGGGCGCTGAGCAAGATCCGTGTTCGGCGGGTGTCCTCGCACAGGATCACGTCGGCCTCCTCGAGCGCGGCCACCGCCCGAGGCGCCATGTCACCGAGGTTGCCGATCGGGGTCGCCACGAGGATCAGCCGCCCGCTCATGCCACCGCCCGGAACTCGACCTGCGAGCCGACGGCGACCCCGGCCGCCTCGAACGTGCCCACCGGAGCCACGAGCGCACGGACCAGGGGCCGCCACGGCCGGATCATGCGAGGCCGCATCGTCGCCAGGAGCACGACGATGCCCGGTGCGCGAAGCCCTGCGATGTCCGCAGTGCCGTGCGATCCGAGCGAGCAGACGAACGCGAGTGGGATCGTGACGATGGCCACGCCCTCCTCCACCGCCTCCGCAACGCCGTGGAGGCTCCCTCGAACCGACGAGAGCGTTCTGGCCGAGCACACGACAGCCCCTTCGCAGAACAACCATCCCTCTTGGCCCTCAGCACCCATCTGTCCACGGTCCTCGCTTCAGGGGCCACGTGGCCCCTGAAGATGAACCTACCGTGGAGCGACTAGAGTGATCAGTCCTATGTCGAAGAAAACCGTTAAGCGCAAGCTCAGGGCCAAGAAGAAGGCCAACCACGGCAAGAAGCCGAACTGCGGTCGAGGCTGAGCCTCCCCCGCTGGCCCTGCCTCACGGCTGAGACCATCGCCCCCTCGTGAAGATCATCGCCCCCGAAGAGCTGGCCACAGCGCTCGGGTGTCTGCCCCACGACGACCCTCGTGTCGTGCTCTCGGGGAACCTGGCCACGCCCGGCACCCTGCTTTCCCTCTTCGATGCCAATGTCGAGAGCGCCCGACTCTTCGTCCTCAACGCGCACGGCTCGTTGCCAGAGCGGCGCGATCTGACCTACGAGACCCCCTTCCTCGGACCTGCGCTCCGGGGACGGGGCGACGTCGACTATCTGCCGGCTCGCCTCAGCATGGTCCCCTCGCTCTTCGCCTCAAGCCATGAGCCCGACCTCGTCCTCCTCAACACCTCGGTACCACGGGCAGGACATGTCTCGCTTGGCATCGAGGTCAACATCCTTCCGGCCGCCATCGAAGCGGTGCGCGCTCGAGGTGGTCTCGTCGTGGCGCAGCTCAACGAGGCCATGCCGTACATCCCGGGTGACGGGGAGATCCCTCTTGAGTGGATCGATCTGGCCGTCGAGGTCGTCGAACCACCGCTTACCCTCGGTGCGCGACACATCGCCCCCGAGGTTGACGCCATCGCCTCGCACGTCGCCTCCTTGGTCCCTGACGGCGCCACGCTCCAGATCGGCATCGGCGCCGTCCCTGACGTCGTGCTGTCACTGCTCTCGAGTCGCTCGCGGCTCAAGGTCTGGACCGAGACGGTCTCTGACGGTCTGCTCACCCTCGAGCGGGCGGGCGCACTCGACCAAGACCACGAGGTGACGGCGGGCTTCTTGCTCGGGTCTCCCGAGCTCTATGAGTGGGCAGCGACCAGCGGTCGCGTGCGCCTTCGTCGGACCGAGACCACCAACGATCCCAGTCAGATCGCTCGCCAACCTGCCATGACCTCGATCAACACCGCCCTCCAGGTCGATCTGTTCGCCCAGTCGATCGCCAGCTACCGTGCGGGACGCATCTACTCGGGCTTCGGCGGTCAGAGCGACTTTACGGTCGGTGCGATGCACGCCGAAGGCGGTCAAGCCATCATCGCCTTGCCCAGCTGGCACGCCAAGACGGCGTCGTCGACCATCATCGGAGTCGCCACGTCGCCAATCACGTCGTTCCAGCACTCCGCCGTGGTCACCGAGCACGGCATCGCCCCGGTCTTCGGGCGGAGCCAACGTGCGCAGGCTCGGTCGTTG
>Ga0164297_10003591_pt1 | contig 14331 bp, 13 predicted proteins | sample GEODES058metaG_FD_113539 | JGI IMG/M metagenome (GOLD analysis project Ga0164297, IMG submission 113539) | Dystrophic lake water microbial communities from Trout Bog Lake, Wisconsin, USA - GEODES058 metaG | ecosystem: Environmental > Aquatic > Freshwater > Lake | place: USA: Trout Bog Lake... | reverse complement strand
GCCGGATGTCGAAGCGGTCGAAGTAGAAATCGAATCGGGAACGCACTTCCTCGGGCGAGACCCCGAAATGACGTTCCAAGTCGTAGCGGATGCTGCCGTGCTTACCCCGGAGATTACTAGCGAGATACCGCTCGAAGCTCTTTCGCACCCCGGGAGTCAATTCGACGCCGGCCCGCCCGTATAGGGATTCGAGGATGCTGATCTCGTTGCCATTCAGTTGATGGAATCCGATATCGATGCTGCGCTCAGCCGGGACGAGTTCACGGTCGCGCACGCCCGCGCTGAGCAGCCGATGAACTCGGTCGGTCCAGTATTCAATGAGCCATTCGGGGTCGATGCTCGTGCGGCGCAGACGATCGGCGTAGGCCATCATCGTGACCGTCGACTGGATGACGGCAACGGGATCCCGGTGGGTGAACGCGACCGTGGCGTCGGGAAAGGTAGCGACCAGGGCCGGGAGTTGCTCTGAATGCTGCGGCGACTTCAACACCCAGGTCTGCGGCCCGCGCAGGAATGTCAGAGCCTGCAACACTTTCTTCATGTAGGCGTAGTGATGGGTCTGGTCGAGCGTCAGATAGGTGTCGCGCCAACCCGGGACGCGGGCGAGCCATTCCAGGATGTAACTGGCGAAATCCAGGTCGAGTATCTCGACCTCCTCCTCGATCGCCTCGGGGAATTGGTCGTGCATCGCGGCCACCAGTGGCACGTTGGCCATCATCGCATCGTGCTCAGCCTTGGCGCGGGCGTAGCGCGGATCGACCCCGGACACGCCGGGACCGCGGCCGGGTGCGGGGATGGGCTCCTGGCTTTCCCAGTAGGGCAATGCCCGCCTGCGCCGATCGGCCGCGAGCAGATTCACCAGGTGCGTGGTTCCCGATCGCGGCATGCCCACCACGATGATCGGCTTTTCGATCTCGATCGACTCGATCTCCGGGTAGCGCGTGATCAGATCGGCCAGCGAAATCCGGTTGCGAAGCAGCCGAACAATCCGTGCGCGCAGTCCGCTGCGGGCCAGCTGGGTCAGGCCCGCGTCAGCCTCGACCGCTCCCACATGGGCTGCGAGGCGGGCCGCGAAGTCGGAGGTGTAGCCGAGATCGTCTGACCCCGCCCCGGCGATGGCCTCGTCGATCATTTGATCGACATCGAATGTGACCGGCCGGGCTTCGGTGTACTCCAGCACCTGTCGTTGGACGTCGGTGAGCTGGGGCGAGATCAGATCGTCAAGAGCGATCGTCTCGGCCGGTGAGCTCATCGACACGCCTCCTCCTCTTGTCCACCCTCTTGCAATATGTCGATAGTTCGACATACCGTTCGGTATTATGACACCGAAAGTAAGCGTTGAGCGGCCGCAGAGTCAAGCGCCGTCGCCGCCGACCGAACGGGTCATCGCTGTCATCGAACTCCTGGGCAGCGAACCGAGCAGGCAGTTCACGTTGGCGGAGATCTGCCGGAACCTGGACATCAGCCGCGCCACCGGTCATGCCATCTTGACGACGCTGACCGCCCACGACTGGGTCATTCGCGACCCGGCCAGCGCGGAGTACGCGTGGGGCCCCGCGATGGCGAGTCTGACCAAACCCGCCAACTCGTTGGCGTATCGCGGTGAACTCCAGGCCTTGGCCGTAGACGTGGGCACGCAGGTATCTCTCACCCGGCGAGAGGGGCGGACGCTCGTCATCGTGGACGCGGCCGGCGAATGCCTGACAGGCCCCAGAATCGCCCCCGGCCTACGAACCCCACTCGTGGCGCCGTTCGGCCGGGACTACATCGCCTGGTCTAGTTCCGAAACCCAGAAGGCCTGGCTGGAAGCAATCGGTCAGCCCGATCCCGGCTTGCGGAGACGAATGACAGCGGTTCTCCGAGAGATCCGGCATCGGGGTTTCGTCGTTGAACGGCTCACCCGGGAGTACGTGCGGGTCTACACCGCGCTGCGAGCGCTGACCGACACCGGCGAAGTCGACATGATCACGACTCAATTGGCGCGGGCATTCGCAGACCTCACGACCATCGACGTCCTGGCCGAGGAATTGAACGACGAAGCCGCCCACAGCATCGCCACTGTCTCCGCCCCCATCACCGACATCGACGGCGCTGTCGTCATGTCCGTCACCGCCGCGGTCTTCACCACCCTGAAAAGCGATGCCATTCGCGACCTCGGAACACGAGTCCGCCACACCGCACACCAAATCGAACAACGAATCGCCCATCACAGCAACGTCACCACAACCTGAAAGAAGAACCATGACTGGTATCGGCCAAGTCCGCATCCACGCCCCGGGGCAGGTGAGACTCGACAGCGTCGAACTTCCGGAGTGCGGGCCGCGGGATGCGATCGTCGAGGTCCACGCCTGCGGAATCTGCGGCAGCGATCTGAGCTATATCCGGCTCGGTGGTCTCGCAGGACCAGGCGGCGAGCCGATGCCACTCGGCCATGAACTGGCCGGTGTCGTGAAAACCGTTGGCGACGAGGTCACAGACGTCGCGCCGGGTCAACGGGTGGTCGTTCACCCAGCTGAGGAAATCGGGACCGGGTCCAATGAAGGCGGACTCGCCGACGCGGTCTTCGTGCGCGAGGCTGCGCGGGGCGGACGGTTGTTCCCGATCCCCGACGATATGCCGATTACCGTCGCCGCCCTGGCCGAGCCGGTCGCCGTGGGCATGCATGCCGCCGAGCAACTCCATGTCGACGTCCACGACAAGGTCGCCGTCTTCGGTTGCGGACCAATCGGTCTCGCGGCGATCGCGAGCCTCGCCGACCGGGGCCTGACCGACATCGTGGCAATCGACCCGTCCGAAACCCGCCGTCGGCTGGCGGAACAACTCGGCGCATCGGTGACGATCGACCCCGCCACGCAGAAGGTCTGGCGGGAACTCGAGCGCATCCACGGCACCGCGCCCCTGATGTTCGGGCATTCCGCGGCGACAAGTGGTTTCATCGAGGCATCCGGTTCGCACAAGGTCCTCACTGACATCATCGATCGGGCCGGAACAGCCGCGCACATCAGCGTCGTCGCGCTGCATTACAACCCGGTTCCGGTCAATTTCCTCAACGTGCTCATGAAGGAACTCGTCATTCGCGGCTCGATCAATTACCCGGCCCGCTTCGCCGACGCGATCGACCTGTTGCAGCGACGGGACCTCTCACCGATGATCACCAACCGGTTTTCGCTGGACGACATCGACGCGGCGCTCGAGGTGCTGTCCGGCAGCAAGGAGTGCGGCAAGGTGATGATCGAGATGGGACGGTCCTGACCGTGTTGAGCCTCGAAGAAATCTCTGACCGGCTGGAAATTCAGCAACTGTTGGCCGCGTATGCCAGCGCGGTCGACGCCGGCCGATTCGATGACCTCGACGAGTTGTTCACTGACGATGCGATCATCGACCTCTCGGCCACCGGCGGCGCCGACGGACCGTACCGCGACGTGACGGCGTGGCTGAAGCAGACCCTCAGTAGCATGGGCGCGTACATGCATGCGGGGGCGAATAGCGACGTGCTTCTCAGCGGCGATACCGCGACGGCTCGCACGGCCTGCGTGAATCCCCTCGCCCTGGACGCCGAGTCGAAGGCGATCTACTTGATCTGCTTCTGGTACGACGATGAATTCGCACGGACCAGCGAAGGCTGGCGGTTTCGCCGTCGCTCGCAGGTCAAATGCCTCGACAAGCTGCTCTAGCCGCGACCCGCTCCACGGTCGGTAAAGCGTGCCGTGTAGTCGGCGAACAGTGGCCGCACGGTCTGCTCGTCGATCCCGAAGACCTCGGCGCCGGGGCGCTCGAGGATCTCGCGGTCCTCTGCCGAATTCTTCCACCACTGCGTCATTCGGCGTTCGAATTCCGGTGAGACCTCCTCCCCCAGCCAGTCATAGAGAGACCTAACCGAGCCGATGGGATCGGATTGCATCGCCCGGAAGTCGATGTCGAAGAACCGGTCTTCGTTATCGGCGCGGTATCTCAGCGTGCGGGCGATCCCGGTGCTCCACTGGTCGACGTTGAGGCTGCCTAGGTAGTGCAGGTCGAGATCATCGGTGAAAACCTTTGCGAGTTCGCAATACAGATCGGCCGACGACGGCAGCACCTCCATCACATCGCGATGGGTCATCACGAACTTCACTTCCGGGAACTCCCGTGCCAGCGCTTCGATCCCGAGCATGTGGGCCGGCGCTTTCAACCGCCATGGCCGAGCCGGACTGCCCCACTGCAGGAGTCGCAGAACCCGCCGTTCGTACTGATAGGTAGGCGTGAAGTCGGCCTCGTGGAACAACCAGTGGGCGTACGTCGGTATCTTCGCGTAGGCAATGAAATTTGCGGACTTGAAGTCCAGAGCCATCAGGTCCAAGCACTCGGCGGGACCCGTGGGCGCGATAGGAACAAGGTGCTTGATGCGCGGCACCAGCGCGTCCTGTGCCGCCATGGTCGATGCCATCCGGGCGATCCGTGGATCGTCCCCGTCCACCGTGGACGGCGGCGGACAGGGCCGGTTGGCTTCGAACAATCGCAGATAGCGGATATCAGGGTCCTCGGCCAGTAGGGCCGCCAGCGCCGTCGAACCCGTGCGAGGAAGCCCCAGGCCGATCAAGGCGGGCATCAGCTCTTCCTCGTCGATCTCAGGATGTCTGCGGTACCAGTCTTCGACCTTGAGACGTTGGATCAAGTGGCCCACGACCTGCCGGCGCATCGCCATCTCGCCGAGTGAGTTCAGGCGTGCCTCCGACCGCAGGCCCTTGGTGAGGATCTCAAGGCCCTCCCGAAACGAGTCATCGCCGAAGTCGTCGAGACCCGAGGCCGCGACCGCCTCGTCCAGCAAATCCTGAGCAGCGCTCACCGTTCCGAAACCTCCACGTCGAGGGGCAGACTTTGCAGGCGCCGCACCATCACACTGGGAATCCAGTCGGGTGGCTGCGTGGTCGAGATGGCGCTGGTTTCATTGAGCAGGCGGGTCAGTGCGGTCCGTACCTCCAGCCGGGCAAGTGCGGCGCCCAAGCAGAAGTGGTCGCCTCTGCCGAAGCCGAGATGCGCCCGGCCACTCGGCCGGTCCAGTCGCAACTCGTCGGGCGTATCGAAGGCCGCAGGGTCACGGTTGGCCGATCCCCAGAGCAGCAGCAGATGCGACCCCCCGGGAAGATCGACCCCGCCCAGTGTGGTGTCGGCGAGAACATGGCGATAGTGGCCCCGGAACGGTGACTCCAAGCGGACAACCTCCTCGATGAACGCCGGAAGGAGATCGATGTTCTGTCTCAATTGGTTCGCGATGTCATCGCGGCCGGCCAGTATCAGCGCAGAACTTCCCAGCAGGCCGGCCGTGGATTCTCCCCCGGCACTGACCAATTGAATCAGCATGATGACCGCGGTCTCAGCCCGTAGGTCACCGGCGTTGCAGTGGCGCGCAAAATCGCCCAGCAGGTTCTCACCGGGCTCCTCGCGTGCCCGGGCGAACTGTTCGGCGAGATAGGCGGCGAGTTCGGTGGCAGCGACGATCGCTTTCTGAAGTTGATCCGGAGTGATGGCGCCGTCCAGCATCTGGGCGGTGGCATACGCACCCGTGACAAGCCATTCCATATCGACGGAGGGCCGTCCGCGTAGACAACTGACAAGAGTCATCGGCAACCGATTAGCCATCGCGGCCACCCAGTCGATGGAACCGTCGTCATGGAGGCCTTCGTTCCACAGCCTCTCCACCGTCTCGATCACCAGGGGTTCGAGGGAGCGGACCCGTTTGGCCACCACGGTGGGCAGCACCATCTTGCGATGCACCGCGTGGACCGGATCATCGGCGGTGCCCAGGACGTGGCCAGGGTCGCCCGGACCCGCCATCGTGAACGCGCTGACGCCGCCGTCGGGAGTCAGCACCATTGACGCGGTCAGGTTCGATGAGAAGTCCCGCGGCCGGGCGACTGCTTCATTGACCAGTTCCCACGTCGACACGAGATAGAAGTCCGAGTCGGCGACGCGATGCACGGGATCGGTGTCGCGGAGTTTCGCGTAGAACGGGTAGGGATCGTCGAGCACCAACATGTGTCTAGGCTGAACTGGGAAAACGCCTCGGGTCAAGGAGTTCCGTGGAAGTTGATACCCCGCCCCGGCACGGGGCAAGCCGGTGTGTCTCACCCGGTGCCCCCAGCAGCGGAAATGGTGAGCCAATTTTTGCGTTTTGTCTCATACTGAGACGATGCGCAACCAAGACTGGCTCGCCGGCGGCGACCGCCGTGAGTTGGCCGCCGAGCGCATCTACGGCGCAGCCGCCGACCTGATCGCCCGGCACGGCCTCGAGCGGTTCGACCTCGATTCGCTCGCCGAGGCGGCCCACTGCTCGCGCGCCACCCTGTACCGGCACGCGGGAGGCAAGGCACAGATCCGCGACGAAGTGCTGGCCCGCTCCGCCAGACGGATCAACAGCGCCGTCATGGCTGCGGTGAAGGCGTTGACCGGTGGCGACCGCGTCGTCGAGGCCGTTACCGTGGCGCTGCGAGAAATCCGCTCCGACCCGGTCGCCTCACAAGTCTTCGCCCCTGGCCGTCCGGGACATGCTGCCTTGCTGGCAGATTCGGGAATGCTGGCCCGGTTCGCCGCGGAGTCCGCCGGGCTGAACCCCGACGACACGGCGGCATCTCAATGGATCAACCGCGTCTCACTGTCGTTGTTGTTCTGGCCCGGCCAGGACGAGGCCGCCGAGACGAGGATGCTGAAAGCATTCGTCGCCCCGGCTTTTCGTGATCACGCAGACGCAGGCTGACCGACCCCAGCGGACTGGTCGGCCTGCTGGCCGGCCTGCTCTCGAAGGTTCTCCTCGACCTCGACATTCCACTTCTCGTTGGCCTTGGTGGTGTCCACCTCGAGTTCGAAGCGGTCCGTCATATCGGGCTCTATGTCGGCAACGTCGACATAGAACTGCTGATACCAGCGTCGCATCTGGTACACCGCGCCATCCTCTTCGACAAGCAGCGGATTCTCGATGCGGGTCTTGTGTTTCCAGATTTCGACGTCCTGCAGGAAGCCCTTGCTGACACCCGCCACCATCGCTTCGGACAGCTTCTCCGACAGGGCTTCGTCCATACCCTTGGGCTTCTCGACGATCACGCCCCACTGCAGCACGAACGAGTTCTGGGTCACCGGGTAGTGGCAGTTGATGAGGATCGACTCTGACTTGTAACCGCTGTAATCGCTGTGCAGCCAATTGATCATGAATGACGGGCCGAAGTAGGACGCTTCAGAATCCAAGTGGGAGCCGCCGTAGGCCGAGCCGCCCACAGTGACGTCAGGCCGGCCGACATTGTGCAGGTACTGCGAGGAGACGTGGCCCTCGAAGACGTTCTTGAAGTACGTCGGCATGCCGAAGTGGATGTAGAAGAAATGCGCCATGTCGGTGTTGTTGTCGACGATCTCGCGGCAGTTTGAGCCCTCGATGAGAAGCGTGTTCCACTTCCAGTCGGTCCACTCATCACTGGCGAACTCCGGGATCTCAGGAATGCGCACCTCAGGCTGTGACGGATTGCCCTCATGGTCGTGCCAGATGAAGAGCAGCCCGCTGCGCACATCGGTCTCCCATGAGCGGGTGCGGGCCAACTTCGGCGTGCGCTTGGCGTAGGGCACCAGCTTGCATCGGCCGTCCCCGTTCCATCGCCAGTCGTGGAACGGGCAGGCGACCTCGTCGCCTTTGATGGTGCCCTCGGACAGATCCCCACCCATGTGCCGGCAGTAGGCGTCGAGGACATGCAGTTCGTTCCGGGAGTCGGCGAACACCACCAACTTGGTGCCGAACGCGTTGATCGGATGAGGCTGACCGTCCATGAAATTCGTGACGGGTCCGAGGCAGTGCCAGCCACGGGCGTACCGATCCGGCAGGGTTCCGGTGTCGATCTCCCGAATATCGATGCTCACAGACGCCTCCACTCAAGTCACCTCTAACTAGAACACGTTACAGTTTTGCGGCGTGGATCCGCAATCACCGCTGCTCTGCGGGGGCGCTGGACGGGTACGGACAAAAACCGTACTCACCGATGCACGCCGGGTGGAGCGGGAGCTTTCCACCCCAGGCAGGGACAATCGCCTCATGTCCGCCGAACACACGCGAAAGCCACCCGCCGCGCCGACACCGCCACCGGTCAAACCCGAAGACCTAGGGAGGTTTGACGACGAGGATCAGCTGCGCGAGGCGTCGAACGACGCCTGGCTGCGCGCCGAGCAACCGCCGCACCACCAGTAGCCGCGACCGCAAGCCCCGACCACAGTGGCGGCTAGATCCAGCCCCTGCGTTTGAACACCACGTACAGCAGGCCCGAGGACAGGGCAATGATGGTGGCACTTGCCCACGCCCCGGCGGCATGGTTGAAACCCGGATAGGGCACGTTCTGGCCGAACCAGCCGGTCACAGCGGTCGGTACGGCGACGATGCCAGCCCAGCCGGTGAGCTTTTTCATGATGTTGTTCAGCCGCGCATCCTGCAGAGCCAGGTTCGTCTCGAACACCGTGGTGACCAGGTCACGCACCGACTCGGTCCATTCTGCGGCCCGGATGACATGGTCGTAGAGGTCGCTGTACCAACCGTCCAGCGAAGCGGCCGCGGCGGGCTGCAGGGGCCGGCGCATCAGGGTATTGATCACCTCGCGCATCGGTAGCACTACGCGGCGCAATTCGACGATCTCCTTGCGGACCCGGAACGTGCTCACCTGTATTCCCCGGGTGCTGGACCGGTCATCGAACAAATCGCCTTCCAGGTCCTCGACGGCGTCATCGAGGCGCTGGATGGTGTCGAACTGGCCGTCGACGATCACATCGAGCAGACCGTGCAGCAGGGCCGGGCTGCCGAAACTCAACAGATCGTAGTTCGCGTCCCAGCGGCGGACCACTTCGTCGATGTCGAGAACCGGATGGTGCGGGTCGGTTTCGTGGCGGATGGTCACCACCGACCGGTCGAAGACGAAGATCGACACCCGAGTGGTTAGCAGCCGCGACTGCAGGTCGGTGGCGCTCTCGGTGGCCAGCGCTGTGGCATAGACAGTCACGAAGGTGTGGTCGGCGTATCGGGTGGCCTTGGTGCGTTCGGATTGCGAGAGCGCGTCGTCGACTGCCCGGGCGTCCAGCCGAAAGTCCCCGGCGAGCGCGGCCAGCGACTCGGCGTCCGGATTGCACAGGTCCACCCAGACCAGCGCCCGATCGTCGACGAGGTAGCCGGATACCTCGGCCGGCGCGAAGTCCTCGGCTTTGAGCGCACCATCGATCCACAGTCGGGTTGTGCAACCGGTAGCCATCGCTCCATAGCGTAACCGCGGCAACAACCTCCGATGGGTGCCGGAGCCGCGATCGCGCGCCGCCCCGCGGACCTCAGCGGCTGATACGGAAACGTTTGACCCGCGACATCGCTCCGGATACCAATTCCACGCGACTCCTGGGCAATTGCAGATGGGCGGCGAGCAGCTGAATCACCGCGTTGTTGGCTTTGCCGTCGACGGCTTGCTCACGCACGTAGATCGTCAGCTCACCATCGGGGCCGACCTCGACATGGGGCCCACGGCGGCTGCCGGGCTTGACCTTGACGACGACGGTATCCGGCATGCCGCGTAAGCCTAATCCGCAGTCCATCGTTAGAATCCGTTGTGGATTTCGACGGTCAGGCAGAAGTTCCGGTCGGCATCGACCCTGACCGATTGCAGGTGACGCTCGAGGTCCTGGCTGAGGTGCACCGACTCGGCGAGGCACATCCGGATTTCATCGCGGTCCGCCGTGCGACCGCACGCATGTTCAAGTCGGTGAAGAAATCGCGCCGGCTCGAGAGGCGGGCGGCGATCGCTGACGCCGACCGCGCGGTGGTCGCCGCCACCGCGACCGGCGCCCCCGATCGGATCGACGACGAAACCCGGGGCATCCCGCTCTCCACGTCGACGACGGCGCCGAGCGCCGGCATCCTGCTCAAGTCGCGGGCCTGCTATGTCTGCAAGAAGCACTACACACGGGTCGACGCGTTCTATCACCAGCTGTGCCCGGACTGCGCGACCTTCAACCACGCGAAGCGGGAGGCGCGCACCGATCTGCGCGGGAAGCGGGCGTTGCTCACCGGGGGCCGCGCGAAGATCGGCATGTACATCGCCCTCCGCCTGCTTCGGGACGGCGCCCATACGACGATCACCACCCGGTTCCCCCGGGATGCGGTGCGCCGGTTCGCCGGCATGCCCGACGCGCCGGAATGGTTGCACCGCTTGCGGGTTGTCGGCATCGACCTCCGCGACCCCGCTCAAGTGGTCGCCCTCGCGGACGCGGTCGCGGCGGCCGGGCCGCTCGACATCCTGATCAACAACGCCGCCCAAACCGTGCGCCGATCCCCCGGTGCCTACGCGCCGTTGGCCGAGGCCGAACTGACGCCGCTGCCTGACGGTCCGCTTCCGGAGCTGTTGACCTTCGGACACACCAACGACGCGCATCCGCGGGCGCTGGCCGCGTCCGTCGCGGGCCATCCCATCCTGGCCGCGGCCGCCCCGGACGCGGACGCGCTGACGACAGCTGCACTGGCCGCCGGGTCGAGTTCGCTTCAGCGGCTCGCCGCCGGAACCGCCATCGACGCGGGGGGCCTCCTTCCCGACGAGCATCACGTGAACAGCTGGACCCAGCACGTGCACGAGGTCGAGCCACTGGAGATGCTGGAGGTGCAACTGGCCAACACGACCGCGCCCTTCCTTCTCATCAGCCGGCTCCGTCCGTCGATGGCCGCGTCGGCGGCCCGACGCACCTACGTGGTCAACGTGTCCGCGATGGAGGGCGTGTTCTCCCGCGGCTACAAGGGGCCGGGGCATCCGCACACCAACATGGCGAAGGCCGCACTCAACATGCTCACCCGCACGAGCGCGGGCGAGATGTTCGAGACCGACCGCATCCTGATGACCAGCGTCGACACCGGGTGGATCACCGACGAACGCCCACACCCCACGAAGGTCCGCCTCGCCGAAGAAGGCTTCCACGCCCCGCTGGATCTGATCGATGGAGCGGCCCGCGTCTACGACCCGATCGTGCAGGGCGAAGCCGGAGTCGATCTGTACGGCGTGTTCCTCAAGGACTACTCCCGCGCCAACTGGTGACGTCCTCTGATCACCATGGTGCGGGCAGCCCAGCCCACCGGCGATCCCGCCAGTTCACGCAGATCCACTGTCCAGCCCGCTGGCTAAGCTCGGAAAGGATTTTCTACCCGCACACCTGCATAGTCGTGGCCATCGCTGAGGTCTTCAGACAGAACGACATCACAGCCGAGGGCGCGGCCCGCCTCGAGAATTGCGGCGTCCCAGTACGACACGCCGAAGCGTCGACATGTCGCACAGGCGGCCAGCATGAGCTCCGCTGTGATCGGGGCGACAGGAAACCGCGTGAATGACTCCACCAGGGCGACGGCCTGCTCGTGGGTAATCGGATCCGGCCGGCTCATGCGCGTTGCCTGCACGTAGAACTCCTGAAGAACCTGAACAGACACCGCCAGGTCGCGGGCGGCCAGGATTTCGTTCGCCCGTTCCGCTTTGCCCTGCTCTTCTGGATCGCGTGAGATCGCATAGAGCAGGACATTGGTGTCAATGAACCGCACGGTCGTGGACCTCATCCCGACTCAGACGGTCGCGTGCTCGAAACCGGCGGATGTCATTCTGGACTGTCCGCTGCTTCGCCTCGAGCCGGGAGAATGCAGCCTCCTGGTCGGACAGTGAATCCAGATATTCCGCAACGAGGGCGCTGACGGACTTTCCGAGCTCTGCAGCCCGAATCCGCGCTGTGCGGTAGACGTCGTCGGGAACAGACACGGTAATGTTCTTCACAGTTTCACGATATCGCAGTTTCTGTGAGAGCTTCGGCGTAGGGCGGCAAGCAAACCGCTTCGAAGAATCTTGTGCCGCGGGCGGCACACCTGCGAGAAAATGCCCCTGAACTGGTCTTTCTTTGTCGGGCTGACAGGATTTGAACCTGCGACCACTTGACCCCCAGTCAAGTGCGCTACCAAACTGCGCCACAGCCCGCGCGCCGCCGGTATCACCAGCAGCAGGTCGAAAGCCTACCGCACCCCGGGCGGGCGATGGCCCTCCCACGAGCAGCCACCAGCTCAGTGCCGCCGGGCTCCTCGCTTTTCCCGCACCCGCACATTGATCCGAATGGGGCTGCCCTCAAACCCGAAGCTCTCCCGCAAGCGTCGCTCCAGGAACCGTCGATACCCGGCCTCCAGGAAACCGGTCGTGAAAAGCACAAATGTGGGAGGCCGAGCCGCTGCCTGCGTGGCGAACAGGATGCGCGGCTGCTTACCCCCGCGCACCGGCGGTGGCGTCGCCGCCACGATCTCCTTCACCCAGGCGTTCAGCGGCCCGGTGGCGATGCGCGCATCCCAGGATTCCAGCGCGGTCTCCATCGCGGGCACCAACTTCTGTACCGCCCGGCCGGTCTTGGCCGAGATGTTCACGCGTTGCGCCCACGGCAGTTGCGCAAGCTCGCGATCGATCTCGCGCTCCAACAACTCGCGGCGGTCCTCGTCGACCAGGTCCCACTTGTTGAACGCCAGCACCAACGCCCGGCCGGATTCGATGACCATGGACAGCACCCGCTGATCCTGTTCGGTCAGGGGCTGCGACGCGTCGATCAGCACGACCACCACCTCGGCAGCGTCGATGGCCGCACGGGTGCGCACCGAGGCGTAGAACTCATGCCCGCTCGCCTGGCCGACCTTGCGCCGCAGCCCCGCCGTGTCGACAAACCGCCATACCCGGCCGTCTAATTCGATGAGCGAGTCGACAGGATCCACTGTCGTCCCGGCGACGTCGTGCACCACCGACCGCACGTCCCCCGCCAGCCTGTTCAGCAGCGAGCTCTTGCCGACGTTCGGCTTGCCGACGAATGCCACACGGCGGGGACCGCCTTCGGCCGGCGCGGCCTCGGACACCTCCGGTACGGCGGCGAGCACCGCGTCGAGCAGGTCAGCCACTCCCCGGCCGTGCATTGCGCTCACGGCATGTGGCTGCCCCAGCCCCAGCGACCACAACGTCGCCACGTCCGCCTCGGCTCGTTCGCTGTCAACCTTGTTGGCGGCCAGGAATACTGGCTTCCCCGAGCGCAGCAGGATACGGGCGGCGGCCTCGTCGGCCGTGGTGGCGCCGACCGTGGCGTCGACCACCAGGATCACCGCGTCGGCGGTGCGCATGGCAATCGATGCCTGCTCGGCCACCAGGTGCTGCAGGCCCTTGGCGTCGGGCTCCCACCCGCCGGTGTCCTGCACGACAAAGCGGCGCCCCACCCACAGCGCGTCGTAGGACACCCGATCCCGGGTGACACCGGGTACATCCTGGACCACCGCCTCCCGGCGGCCGATGATCCGGTTGACCAGCGTCGACTTGCCGACGTTCGGGCGGCCCACCACGGCGATGACAGGTGCCGGACCCTGGTCTTCCTCCGCCTCCGCGTCGGAAAGCACGGATTCCCAATCACTTTCGTCAGACCACATGCCGTCCTGGGTCATCGCAGCGCCCCGCTTCGCTGGGCGACCAGCTCCAGCACGTGGGCGATCACCTGCGCCTCGGACATGTCGCTCGTGTCGACGACGACCGCATCCGGCGCGGCACGCAGCGGCGACACCGGGCGGGTCGAGTCCAAATGGTCGCGGCGGCGGACGTCGGCGAGAACGGTGTCGTAGTCGTCGGCGAGGCCCGCAGCGACGTTCTGGTCGTTGCGCCGTCGGGCGCGAGTCTCCGCCGATGCGGTCAGGAAGATCTTCACCGGGGCGTCCGGGAGCACCACCGTCCCGATATCGCGGCCCTCGACGACAACGGAACCCGGCCCTTGCGCCATGGACCGCTGTAGGGCGACCAGGCGGGTGCGGACGGCGGGGACCGACGACACGGCGGACACCGCGCGGGTCACCTCATCACCGCGAATTTCGGCCGAAACATCCTCGTCGGCAATGAAATATCGGTCACCGGCGTCGTCGGTGTCGACCGACATCCGGACGGTCGCGGCAACCGATTCGGCGGCTGCGGCATCAGCGGGGTCGGCACCCGCGCGCAGCACCGCCAGCGTCACCATCCGGTACATGGCCCCAGTGTCCAGGTAGCGGGCGCCCAGCGCACGCGCGACGGCCCGCGACACCGAGGACTTCCCGGTGCCGGCCGGTCCGTCGATGGCGACGACGACGCCCGATTCGGTCACAAACCCACCGCCGCATACAGCTGGCCGATTTCGTCGCGACGCAGCGCGCGCAGACTCCCGGGCCGCTGTTCCCCCAGCGACACCGCCCCGATGTCGGTGCGCACCAGTGACTCCACCGGGAAGCCGGCGGCTTCGAGAAGACGGCGGACAATCCGGTTGCGGCCCTGGTGCAAGGTCAGG
>Ga0164297_10003590_pt1 | contig 14337 bp, 24 predicted proteins | sample GEODES058metaG_FD_113539 | JGI IMG/M metagenome (GOLD analysis project Ga0164297, IMG submission 113539) | Dystrophic lake water microbial communities from Trout Bog Lake, Wisconsin, USA - GEODES058 metaG | ecosystem: Environmental > Aquatic > Freshwater > Lake | place: USA: Trout Bog Lake... | reverse complement strand
CTTTTCTTTTCCAATAGATTCGTTTACAGAATTGTGGTACTCAACAGACCATTCAAAAAGAGACTTTGATGTGAGAGGATCGTTTTCCTGAATAAAATACATATAGTGTTGATCACACCTTGTGCAAGGGATAATTTCTTTTATAAATTGTAAAAATTCATTCCTATTATCTTCGAGTTCTATTGCCTTTCTGTGCACACTGTCCCAAGACATCTTTTATTTTGAAAGAAAATTAACATACAAATCTTTCGTGTCATTGAAGGGTTCTACATAGACGACTGAATCCTCTTTGTGGTGGATAACACGGATGTCCCCGTTCACTTGTATGGTGTCACCTTTTTGAACTTTATATGATTTTTCAAATGAAATTCCCCACAGAATGTGTACAAGTGCTCCTGCAGGCATTCTTGATTATAAAAGTTTTAAAAGTTTATCTAAGATAGATGACAACTCTTTTTCAAAATTTGTCTTCACTAGGGTCTGCTTTGTTTACAGGGTCTGGAACTGCTAGTCTAACAACAACTAACCCAACAGCTGTACCAACACCAACACTACCCCTCAACGGGTCAACAGCTGCACAGGCTGCACCGAGTGCTACATACATCAAGAACCTGACTGGCACAAACACAAACGGTGTGTACTGGATTAACCTCCCGACCGTTGGACCAACGCAAACATACTGTATTATGGACTCTTCTGTGTCGGGTGGTGGTTGGATGCTCGCTCTCAAAGCAACTACTGGGACGACATTCAACTACGCCTCAACTCACTGGACTTCCGTGACGACACTCAATCCAACTGACCTCACCCGAAATAACTCAGATGCAAAATATGATTGTATGAATTATTTTCCGGCAAACGACTTTATGGCTTTGTGGCCGGATGTTCCTTATAATTATGGTAGCTTTTCGACAGGGGGAGACTTGTTGATTCCAAACGAAGGCAAATGGTGTTGGCTCGCTACAAACATCAATGGCGGAACAGCCATAACACCAATTAACTTCTTTAATACAGTTGGTAATGTGAGTTTGAGTTCTGATGCAAGACACGCCGCTGCACTTGGGAATGTGATTAGTACAGAAGATGGTAACAATTTTTATGGCTTCAACTTTACAACTACATCATGGGCACCTGTGAGATGGGGATTTGCTTTTAATAATGAAACTGACTGGGGGTCTAATGATGTGAGTGGTGGAATAGGGATGGACCTTGTGTGGCCTTATTCATCTGCCACGGCACACTACTCTGCCGGTGATTGGTTTGGGTGCTGTCAGACTCAAACTGGAATTAACCGTTCGGCTCGTATTGAATACTATATTCGTAGTACACTCTCCACACTCGACGGGTCGACATCTGCCAGAGCCGCTCCAAGTGCCATGTACATCAAATACCTCACTGGTACACAAGTAAATGGAACTTATTGGATAAACCTCCCAACCGTCGGAGCAACACAGGTGTACTGCTTGATGGACAGCAAGTGGGCCGGTGGAGGGTGGATGATGCTTATGAAAGGGACTCGTGGTACAACTTTCAATTTTAGTTCAAATTACTGGACGACAACTAACACTCTGAATCCCACAGATCTCACTCGCAATGATGCAGATGCAAAGTACAATTCATTCAATTATTATCCGTGTTTAGATGTGCTTGCCCTCTGGCCAGATCTTACACCCTCAACAGGTGGAAGCATAGCACAGACAGAAGACTGGTCGTGGTATGTTCCAAATTACTATAATGTAACATCTGATGGGAGAGCGACTGGTATCACTGGGTTTGGAACCGCTGGTTCACGCGATACCCCTGTGTATTCAGATCCACTTACATATCCAGGGTTCAACACAGCGTATTGGTCACAACAAGCGGGTGCGAGGCGTTTTGTGATTGGTGGTGGGTCGCATGTGTCGGCAAGTGCACCAGTTCGATTTGGGTACCTGTGGAACAATGAGACTGACTTTCTTAGTATTGATGTTCAGGGCGGGATAGGGATGTCATACAACAGTTACAGTGCAGGTGACACCATAGGATGTTGTAACTCCACTACAGGACTGAACCGTACGATGCGTTTCGAACTTTATGGGCGATAATAGTATATGGCTCGTGCAAAGGAACACTGGGGTCCGATCCTGTGGAAATTTATACATACAATTTGTGTAATAGATTTTGAGAATAACGAGCCTTATGTGACACAAACAATTTCAAATTTAAATTCACTTGGACCAGTCATACCTTGTCATAGGTGTCAAGCACTGTATGAAGAGCATCTGAAAAAGCTTGAGACTATTGATCGAAAAGAGTCAATGGTCCTTTTCAGGTGGTCTTGGGAACTGCACAATGCAGTCAATAGGAAACACAACAAACCGGAGATGACTTATGAGGATGCACTCAAAGCGTATACGCACGGATAACTATGTAGACCCACCCATTACTCCCAGAATTTCCGTTATTTGAAAAGTAAGTTTGGCGAGCTGAGCACGGGACATACTGGGAAGACCACCACACACCATAGTTAGGTGACCATCCATCAACCTCTCCGTGGTATGTGAGTCGTATTGTGTGATTTGTCGAAGGTGGGTTTGCTCCAAACACCGTTGAAGGCTGAGTACCGCGCGTATTCACCCAATTTTGTGAAACTTCTGCTGTTGTACGACTCAATGTGATGTTCTGTTGGTCACTTGATGAAGCCGTGACGAAAATATCAGCAAGTACTGCGCGTGCAGTTGTTGGTACAGCAGCATTCAGACTCACTGCAAAGTTTTGAGATCCCGTCCACGAAAACTCTGTATACACTGGGGTCAACAACTCAACCCACGCACACATAGGAGACGAATTTACTGTAATCTGTCCATTCACATTCATATTTACAGTGCAAAATACAGAAGGGATGGTAAGGGTATCTGCGTTAGTAAAGTTGGTAATCCCATTCACATTCATAGTATATTGTACATTCGCCACCGTGTTGTACATCTGCAACACTTCACTCGCGGACAATGCCCTGTTGTACCAACGAAGGTCATCCATATAAAAGTTGGCTCCGCGACTCGGCACACCACCCACCGTTCCATCTCCATTCCCCCCTATGATGAATCGAGTTGGAGCTGACGGGAAGTTACCCGTGCCAGTCTGTGTTGAAACCTGGGCTCCATTCACATAACACACAGCAACCCACGCCGATGTCATTGTAACACATACATGATACCATGTGCCTAGGGTCAATGCACCTGTATTCACAGTGGTACCAAGTATAGCCCACTGAGTGTTCAAATCCATAAAGAACCCAAGCGAGTTGTTTGCATTGAATAATGTCCCGTAATCCAAATTAAAATAGGTAAAGTTGGACCCATTGCTTAGTGACATCACAGTGCCATACCACGTGGTACTTTGAGGATTGAACCAAAATGACAAGGTAAATGGAGGCTGTGTAACGGGGGGAGACGAGTAATACCACTGAAAAGGAGTTCCAGCAGCAGAGTTTCCGCTAAAGTTCCCCGCAAGACCAACTTTACCGGTGATATAAGAAAGAATGTTGTTTCCAAGGGTGAATGAAACTGCGCCAAGCTGATCAACGACAGACCCATCAAAAGTGACACGCGTCACAAGTCCATTCAGGACATCGTTTACATACACATTTGAACGGACGTCGAGAGATGCTTGTGGAATATTAGTTCCGATACCCACATTTCCACCAGTGTAACTTATATTTCCTGGTGAAAATCCGGACCATTGACTCGTTAACAATTCATTCCTCAAAGACTCCGAGTCCATCTACTTGTATGCGGTAATTTTATTTAAAAGATAAATACCCTGAAACTAGAATGTATGAAGTCCTTGGTGTTTCCAAGGATGCAACACCGGAAGAAATTAAAAAGGCGTACAGGAAGCTCGCCATGCAGCATCATCCCGACAAAGGAGGAAATCCCGAAAAGTTCAAGGAGGTGACAAATGCGTACGAGATTCTTTCAGATCCTGAAAAGCGTCATAATTTAGATCAATTTGGTGACCCGAATGGTCCACAGGGTCCTCAGGGGTTCCCGGGTGGTTTCCCTGGAGGATTTGATATGTTTGCTCAGATGTTTGGTGGACAGCCCGGTCCCCGTGGTCCACTTCGGCGAGCAAACCACCACCACGAGATTCGAATTTCATTTGAAGATTCATACAGGGGTCTCTCTAAGAATTTGCACATTACACTCCAGCGTTTGTGTTTTACATGTGTGAAAAAGTGCAAGGAGTGTAATGGTGTGGGTAAGGTTCAGCACCAGGTTCAGATGGGTCCTTTTGTCCAGAACATTGTCCAGGGGTGTGGGGCGTGTTCAGGGAACGGCCAGGTGTCTTCTGGATGCGAAGAGTGCAACTTTACAAAGCAAAAGTATGAAAAGACTGTTTTGCATCTAGAAATAGAGCCCGGTGTTGTGGATGGTCACCAGATTGTTAAAAAGGGAATGGGTGAGCAGGTCCAGAAGCAGAGTGGGGAGGAGCCCGGTGACTTGATTATACTTGTGCGTGTCAAGGATGACCCTGTGTTTATGCGACAGGGGAATGATTTGATATGGCCTGTGAAGCTCTCGTTTGAGAGTTCTGTGACGGGGGCACACATCACGTGTCCTCACTTTGACGGTTCTATTGAAATCAACACCGGTGACTGGGGGGTGTTGGATCCAAGGAGGGACTATGTCGTTCCAAACAAGGGGTTCAAGGGTGGAAACTTGAGAGTCTCATTCGACATCAAGTATCCAGATCCCAAAATTAAATATATATTACAAAGTCTTTGAGACTATTGTTAAGATGGCCAAAATAGCATTCATAGTTCCTACTGATATTGTGTCTGTTGCTGTGTGTAAGACTTCATCTGGGGTGAATGCGGCGTGATGGATGACAATGTCGTTGAGGGTCGCTGGTATGAATGAGAGGGCTGCACCTCGGATGATGTGTTTGCGCATAAGTGTCGAAGACCTTAAAGACCTCTGGACGATTGGGTGTCTTGAAGCTCTCCTCACTGTAATGCATGTCCTCTTGATGGTCTTGTCCATCTGTACCTACTCTTACCGGTGAAGTTATTTTTAAGGCTCTGACTCGGGTGTCCCACCACCTGAACCGGCTCTGTTTCCAAGTTGTGCATAAATTTGATTTCTTCTCGACTCGTCAATTGAATTTCCTGAACGCACTGAGGGTGTGACTGATTTTACAATATTGAAAAATCTGTTGGCTACATTTTTGACTGGTGATGATTGTTCTTCGATGGAATCTTTGATGTATGACAGGTGGTTTTTGATTTTTCTTTCAATTGGGTTTCCTTGTTCGAGCACAGTGTTGAATTCAGAGAAACAGTCGGCGAGGAAGGTTTGACCTTCTGTTGTTCTGTCTTTTCTGGCAATTGTGAGTTCCTTTGAAATTTTGAGCGCTAATTTTTTAAAATGAATTGAGGCCCTCATGGCGTTTGTCATTTTTTCGTTGAGTTTCATGTACAATTGGACAGATCCGAGCACTCCGGTCCCTGCCGAGAGAATGGCGTTGAGAATGGAAACAAATCTTTGTTTGAGAAAGTCATTCAGTGAAATGGCGCACAGAGAGTTGAGTGCTGAAATGATCAGAATAGGTATGTTGAATCTGGATGACATTTTGTTGTAGTACTGATAGTCTTTGACATTGTGTTCGTGGTATGAATTACACTGTTTTTCCAGTGATGTCAGGAATTCTTCCTCTTCCAAGGTCCAAACTTCTTCTCCCCTCGTCATACATTACGCATCGGTTTTATTTGGGGAAAAGTGGTCGATTGCGACCTTCATGGCATGGGCCCTGGCCGCCTTTTCGGTTGGCTTGTAGTCGCTGTTTGTTGTCGTCTCCAGTACATTCTTGTAAAAAGTGGACTCCTCGACAGCCTCTTTGAGTTCCTGGCGCAGATCCTTGAGGGCCGCCTTGACCGCAGACTCCTTTTCGATAAGCTTTTCAATGGTAGACATCTATTACACTAGGGTGACTAATCTTTATCCATATGAGATGATCCCTTTCGGTGTCAAGATTCCTCCCAAGAGCCACCCACACCCATCCTGCTCGAGGGCAAACACTCCGTACCCTGCAATTTTAATTTTAATTTCGTTTTCAATATTTCGTTCACCGTCATCTTTGATGAGTACAAGATTTGCGAGGTGAGTTGCATCCTGGACAATCTTGTCTCTTTCTTCCAAGAGCCCCCAGTTGAGACACACTTCATCCCCGAGTGCATCAATTCCATTATCATTCATAATTTGGTCGAGTGTTGCCAGGAGCTCCTCAACGGACATGCCTATACAGGTGTCAGAGTCCTTAAGAGTCGCTCGTAGAAATATTGTTCGGATATATAAATGTACAGTAAGCTGATTGGTCTACTGTACTTGTTGAATGTAATCTTTTTGTCTGCGGGTATCCGTTGGATAAAAGAGCAGTACTCAAAGGATTGCACATGTGCCCAAGATTGGCGTCTCAGGTACATGAGCGCGTATTTGATGATTGGAGTAGTGTTTAATATTATTGGATTTTTCTCGTTGGTCTTGCGTCGTAACTGGAAGATTGTGTTTGAAAAGTACCTTGTCCCTGTGATGAGTTTGTTGACGGTTGCATATGTGAGCATGTCTCTGAGTTACTTTGTGGATTTGCAGAAGAAGGATTGTGACTGTTCAAAGGGTCCACAGGAGAGGTTTATGTACTACATATCATTTATACAGGTGATTGTTGTTGGTGGGTCCTTTTTAATGAGGATTTTCGACAAGACTCTCACTGCTCTCCACTGATTCTGAATCGGAATAGGAATCGAAAAGTTGCTTTCTGATTTTCTCCTTGCATGTGTTGTTAATCCCCGGCTCGATGGCGTCGAGTGCTCCCTCATTCATAATGGTGTTAATTTGTTTGATGGTTCTGATGACGAGGGGGTATGCATTTCCGAGTGCGGTTTTTTGGTTATCCTTGATAAACTCCCCTTGTAGGATCCATCCCTGCTTCACGAGCCTCAGTCCTCTCGCAGATATTCTCTTCCAATATCTGTCGCTATTTTCAGTGCTGATGCTGGTGAACTTTTTATCGACGGTGAGGTTGTAGATGTGTGTGAAGGGGTCTGGAAAGTACACAAAAGACTCGGGTACATATCTGAGACCCAGGTTGTTTTGTCGGGTTCTGTAGAAGAGGTTACAGGAAAAGTCGCAGTCTCTCTCTGACATCCATGCTGTACGTGTCCCGTGGTACTTGACGAGGTCTATCCGGAGATTCTCGTTGAGTACGATGTGTATCACCGTCTTGAGGTCTCCGTACTTTCTCTGTGTGGTGTTTGAGATGTCATGGGACTTGACCCATGGTTCAGCGAGGAGCACGGCGATGAAAGCCTCCATAGAGTTGTGGATTGTGTTGTACCAGAGGATGTCAATGTCGTTGAATGAATCCTGTTTACAAATTAGTACATCCCTAATGTATCCACCGAACACAACTGCATCAAAGCACAGGGCGAGTTGCACTATGCGTTGGTGGTTCTCCATACCTCTTTCAGGTCTCAGTTTTTTATCTAGGGACTAAGTAGAGGAGATGGCACAGCCTTGGTATCATCCACAGAATTTAAAAAAATATGATAGAATTTTAAAATTCACAGGAGCAGCTCTGACAGTGGGTGGAAGAGTCCTTGCCGGTACATGGAGTATTTTTCAAAATACACCTATTGGTCGATTTTGGAGAGAACTCAAAGCAAGAGAACTGACACGAGAATATTTAAATTATATATGGCAAATTACTCAGATAATATTTGAATATATGAAGAGTGCGCGTAAACTAAGTGAGCCGTACTTACTAGAATTATACAATTTTTACTTTAAACTTCCTGCAAATTTCAGAACATATGGCATTCCGACAATTATTGTAGCCTTTATTAGTACTGTTGGTCTAGCTATTCAAAATCAAGTTGATTCTAAATATTCCAATTCTATTACAACATTTAATGATATGTTACAAGGTTTAACCAAAGATATGACAGGTAAAACAAGTTATGAGAAAGTTGGTCTCGGAGTGATATTCTGCTTAAAACTAATGAAATGGTTGTATACTAGTTATACAGTCCCGGCCTTTATTGGTATTTCTAAATTTATAAAAAGTGACTTTCCCAAAGTTCTTCACCGTACACCTAAAGGAGATGATGTGAAAGAGATTCTTGACAAAGTAGAGATACAATCAAACAAACAAATGAAAAACTTGATTAACACAGCCGTCAAAGCGAATCGTGCAAATGCCAACATATATAGGAATGCGCGATCACCTACAGAGCTTTTGAGACAACACCGAAAGGCGCTTGAGATTCATACTTTGCGCGCAGATCGAGACAAGAAGATCAAAGCCACGACTGCAAAAATTGAGGAAATTGATCCAACAAATACAAAACGTGCAACCCAAACAAAGTTGGCCAAACTTATTAAACAACGAGAGGAACTCAAGAGCAATTTTGCAAAAAGAATATCTAATGCTCAGAACGAACTTGTTGGGATGGCACGACAGAATAGAAATGCAGCAGTGAGAGTCCCTACTCCACCTCAGAATTTCAGAAAAATAAAGAATTTCGTTGCCACGACTGTCATTAATTCGAATCTTAATAGACGTATGAGTGCACTTGAAAATTTGGTCAGTGGTCTTCACCACAAGAGTGCAACACCAAAGAGTGCAACCCCAAAGAGTGCAACACCCCGGAAGAAAACTCCAAGCCCACCTACCCCTGTGTATTCTCCAACACGGTTTGGTCTTGCGGCCGAGGCTATATTGAAATCAGCCAAGGCAAAAAAGAGACAGAGTTTTATCCGCCGTCTCAGGAGATAAAGACACGTGATCCATGTAAGGTATTATGGACCGTGTCGTCATCAAGGCGAGTGATGTTTCTTCAATTTTGAATTTGAATAATTACAAGAGTCGTGAGGAGGTGTTTAATGACTTGTGGAAAAAGTATTCTCCTGGCAATTTCAATTCTAAAACGAAAAAGGACATGGCGGAGGAGGCTCTGACCAAGTCGGAAGGGGCACAGGAAGTTTACAAACTTGCATCATCATTTGTTTCCAAGAGTTCTGATGATGCAAAGGAGGTTTATTCGAAGCTTGAGGAGAAAATTCAATCAGATTCTAAATTGAATGTGGAGGATAAGCAGAAGGTCCTTGAGCATGTTCGGTCCAAGGTGTACACAAACCACGGTATACAGAAGGAGACTGAGACTGCTCAGCGCACGAGTATGAATCTAAAGACGGATGACAAGTTTTACGAGATTTTCATTGGTTCGCACAACGACCGTGATTATGTGGTTGTTGGGCGGATCGATCGGATAGAGGTTTTGCCGGATGGTTCCAAAATTCTGATTGAAATTAAGAATCGCGTTGGGAGGTTTTATAACAAGGTTTTTCCTCGGGAGAATGTCCAGATTCAGGTATATCTAGAGATGTTGGATCTTGAGCAGGCCAAGTTGGTTGAGCAGTTGAATGACCGCGTGAATGTTTTGGAGGTTTCACGGGACACTGAGATGTATAAGAATGAGATACTTCCTGGGTTGGAAGAGTTTTGTTATGAGCTGAGTTGTGTGATGTTATAAGACTCTAGAGAGCAGAATTTGTGCCACAGATACAATGAGTGCCGTCTTAAAGTCCTTTGTGAGCAGGAACACGAGGGCGAGCAGGAAGAGTGCCACCTTGAAGTATGTGGGCATTCTCATAATTGGGTGTGCTGTAAGTGCCGGGGCTGCTGTTTGGGGGTCAGCAAGAAGGGCGGTGTGGCCCTCACGAGACAGTTCGATATCAGCCACAGAATTCTCCATTTCTATTACACAACAAAATTAATTTAAAAATTAACTTTCCCATCAATAATGTCTTGAAAGGTTACTGTAAAGTATTCCTCTGGATCATCTGTGGACATGAGGTCCCATCCAGATCCATTCCAGTCATCTACAACACACTCGTGGAAAATTTTCTTGTTCCCCTTTGTCTCTGTGTAGGTGACGTGGAAACCTACGATGTAACTCATATCATTTGATATGTTTTTTAGTTCCTTTTTGAGTTCACTCGCCTCTCGTACAACCTCTATGACATCGTTGATAACTGTTCCTCGGGTCATCCTATTGGACTAGTCGCCTGTCTTTTTATCTAGCGTTAAAGTAAATGAGCTTGGCAGATGTCACGATCATGTCTCTGTTTGAGATTATAGGTGACTTTGGGTTCAAGGGTGTTGCTCGTTCACCAAGTATTCACAGCTGGTCCCAGGGAGTATTTGGGTACATTGGCGTGATATATTACTTGATCAAGTCTCTTCGTGTTGGTAATGTGTCGTATGTGAATGGGATGTGGGACGGCATCTCTGGAATACTGGAGACACTCGCTGCTTACTTTATATTTGGGGAGGTCCTGAACACTCGGGCGCAGTATTTAGGTATATTCTTGATTGCTGCTGGGTTGACCATGTTGAAGATGGGAGGAATAGCCGCTTAAGGAAACAGACCCCTGTAGGAGTAGAGATGCAGATCTTCGTCAAGACTCTGACTGGCAAGACTATTACCCTCGAGGTTGAGTCTTCGGACACGATTGCGAATGTAAAGGCAAAGGTTCAGGACAAGGAGGGTATTCCGCCGGATCAACAGCGTTTGATTTTTGCCGGGAAGCAGCTTGAGGATGATAGGGTCCTAAGCGACTACAATATCCAGAAGGAGTCGACACTTCACCTAGTGCTTCGTTTGCGTGGTGGCAAAATTATATTGTAATATATAAATGTCTACTTTTACTCTTCCTAACATTCCAGGAGAATTTGTCTCTGAAAATGAGTTTTTCTTAAAGAATGCTACAAGTGGTGACTACCTTTTCTACAACGGAGTTGATCACGAGCAGAAGAAATTTTCCGATCCATATGCACTTTGCTACATGTGGAATATTACTGACACATCCATAACCAGCTTGGACGGCAAGTACAGTATTCCTCTTTCTGTTTCTGTCCCCCCAGTTCCAGTCCCCGAGCCAGTGTCAGTCGTGGAGGCACCCGCCCCAATCCCCGAGCCAGTGCCGGTCGTGGAGACACCCGCCCCAATCCCCGAGCCAGTGCCGGTCGTGGAGACACCCGCCCCAATCCCCGAGCCAGTGCCGGTCGTGGAGGCACCCGCCCCAATCCCCGAGCCAGAGCCAGTTGTGGAGGCACCCGCCCCAATCCCCGAGCCAGAGCCAGTTGTGGAGGCACCTGCCCCAGTTCCCGAGCCAGAGCCAGTTGTGGAGACACCCGCCCCAGTTCCCGAGCCAGAGCCGGTCGTGGAGACACCCGCCCCAGTTCCCGAGCCAGTGCCAGTTGTGGAGGAGCAGTCAGCACCCGAGGCAAGTTCTTAATTTAAAAATAAAAATGGAGATTAAATGTTAGCCGTACCTCCGGTAAAGCCACGGGGTTTCTCACGGGTCGACCAAAGATCTAAGAATCACTATACAATACATAGCAAGCCTAATGATGTATTTACACTTCGGACCCGAGATGATAAGACGGCTATGGTTGCATTTTACCGGCGTGATGATGCAATTTTGATGGCTAAAATGATGGAAACTTATTTTAGACACCAAAAGGAACTCCCATCTGTTCAGAGTGATGGTGTGGATGGTGCACTGTACTTGCCACATGTGGACAATACCAACCTTGAATATTTATATTTAGATGAAAATCAATTTGATGATTTGAAAGTGATATGTACCCGTAACATTCTTCACATGATTTCAGTGGAGAAGTTGAAGGAGAACAAAGATGGTTATTCTGTTACTGGAAATTTGTATACGTTTGATGCTCCGCTTGAGTTTTATCAGGTTAGATTTGAGGAGTTGTGGGAGGAATGATCCATGCATCTCCTCCGAGTACAGCCTTGGCATATGACGCGCAGAGTACGAAGTGGATATGAATCCAGTCGAGAGTGTCAGGGTGGCTGAGGTTAATTTTCATAGGGTTTAGGTTGACCTCTGCATTGAGGGTGATAGATTTGGAAGGGTCATTCATTGATTCGCTTACTTTAGTCATGTGGGCAAGCCACTTGACATGTTTTTCATTTTTAGGATCGAAAGCTTTCAAAAACTTGGACACGTTAGTCTCCCCTGTGTTTGAAAGAGCCGCCATTTTATAACTAAACAATAATATCTTTAAGCCATCGCGCCGCAGCACCCATACCCCGAAGACTTGTTTTTCATAATGACATAGATGAAAACAAGTAGAAGGAGGAGTATCACAATATTTTGATTAACTTTCATTTGTTATTATTCCTCAAGATAATTATCCTCCTCTTCCTCGTCGTCCTCGACATCCTCCTCCTCATCGTCTTCCTCATTTTCGAAATCAAATTCCTCTTCCTCCTCATCATCCTCATCACTTTCATCTTCATCCTCATCTTCATCTTCATCTTCGTCATAATTGTCATCATCTTCTGAAACAACATCTGGCAAGTACTCTTCGTCATCATCCTTTACGTGGATAAACCCCCCGTCCCTTTCAATAAACCCCAGGAATCCCTCGTCGTCTGTTTTACAGTATTCTGCGATAGAGTCCTCCTCAATGTCATATATGTCATTTTCGTATTTCCATATTTTATTCTTTCCTTCTGTGAGGTACTTTATGGTGATGATAGGCCCCTCCTGTTCTACAATTTTTGCAAGGAGGGGTACAGGTTTCTTTTTCCCAATATCAGTCCAGACTTTGACGAGGCTCATATCTACTATGGTGTCTCTTGTTATTTTGTTTAAGCCATTTGACGCAGTTAGAGTTTTAAAATTAAATTAGAACTAGAGAGTATGCATCGTCCTGAATTACAAAAGTTGGTTGACAACTGTGAGAAGATAAGTACTGAGATGTCTAGAATACAGACATTATGTCGTGATGTGAGTCGTCCGAAGACTGCAGACTGGGACACTTTAGATCGTGATTTGTATAATAAGATTATAGTTGCAGATGGTTGGCACTGTGTAGATGATACTGAAGAGACATGGTGGAACTTTCCTGTGATTACATATGGGGAGTGTACTCCGGCTGCTTCAAAGCTTGCTCCTTATACAGCTGATTTATTGAATGAAATTGGTGGTGTTCACTTTGCAGGATTTTCACTTTTATTGTCTGGTGGTTTTTTGACTCCACATACGGATAAGCCCTCTTGTAAAAAGCCTGTTGGCAAGTTGACGTATCATCTGGGGCTGAGTTGTCCGGATGATTGTTACTTGATACAGGGTGAAAAGGCTCACAAGGAGGAGGATGGAAAGTTGTTTTCATTTCGGTGCGACAAGCGGCACTTGGCAGTCAACTTGTCTAGTTCTACACGGGTGATAATGTACATGACATTTACAAAGTGATTTCAATTTAGAATTCAAAATGGGAAAGTGAGGGGGCATGGGGCGTGTGGGTCATAAAGAGGTCTCGCCCTTGTGAGTAAGAGAGTATGGAGGACACTCCAGTTAGCATTGATCACAAGGGACGGGTTATTGATATGCTTGATGAGGTAGTCGATCGAATTCGAATTATGGAAGTGAAAGTGGCGTGCAGTGGGTATGATTCAGCTGCAGAGTTGAACTCAATTTCTTATCATTTACTGAATATAGTTGGTTACATTGATACTAATTTTCCTAACAAAAGTGATAATTAAAACATAAAGATTTATTTAGTAATAGAATATACTATGGAATATATCTGGCGTCTTTATTATTTTGATTGGGACGGTCCTGTTAGATTATGGTACTTCACAACTGAGGAGAATGCTCAGAATGCTATGAAGAAACTATTACCCGGTCGTAATGAGTGTCACTTTAGTATCTCAAAGGTCCATCTTGACCAGCCTGATATCAAGTTCTGACCACACTATCAAATGTCATGTCAATTTAGAATTAGAATTGAGAAAGGGGTGGAGGAAGTGGGCTTGTCTTGCATAAGTCTCTAGTGGTAGAGACACATCCCCTTTTTTGATTCTTAATTGAAAACTGAAATTGATTCCCCTCTTAAATTAGTACATCGTGTCAGAAGTAATTTAAGAGTAGAATAGGAGAATGGTTCCCCCCCGTGGGGCTCCGCCCCACACCCCGCCGCTGCGCGGGGCCCGCGCGCGCGTTTTTGCAGGTTGCTTTCGAATTGGTGCCCCTCGTGTCCCCTCACAGCCCAGAAATTCTTAGGTAACAAATTGGTTACCCTTTGTGCGGCACGAAATATACATCCGAGCAGGGGATGCAGGACGTCTCAGTTTTTTTCTTAGATGAATATTGAGAGATTGTAGAAATCAGGCGGATTTCAATAGTTGTCACCTGTGTACATGTCGGCAGAAATGAGGTGGACTTTCTAGAAATCAGGTGGATAAATATAAAAAATTGAAATTTG
>Ga0164297_10003588_pt1 | contig 14346 bp, 24 predicted proteins | sample GEODES058metaG_FD_113539 | JGI IMG/M metagenome (GOLD analysis project Ga0164297, IMG submission 113539) | Dystrophic lake water microbial communities from Trout Bog Lake, Wisconsin, USA - GEODES058 metaG | ecosystem: Environmental > Aquatic > Freshwater > Lake | place: USA: Trout Bog Lake... | reverse complement strand
TTTGATCGCTTGGCCTCTGGTACGGGATAGTATCCTCGATCAATCACGTTGTTTAGGTTGCGCACCATGAGCCGGACGACCCGCTGAAGCTCATAAAAATTGAAGCTCGAGCCCACAAAACTCGGCAAGGCGATACTGGCCAAATTACAAACTGCCGTCTCTTCCGCATTCGAAACCTCAAGAATCTCCGTGCACAGATTGCTAGACTTGATGATGCCGATGTTCTTCTGGTTCGACTTGCGGTTACACGAGTCCTTGAAGAGCATATAAGGAGTACCAGTCTCCACCTGACTCTTGAGAATCGCCTTCCAGATTGTCTGGATTGGCACCTTGGCACGAGCCTTTCCCTCTGATTCATATTTTTCAAAGAGTGCTTCAAACTCGTCACCGTAGACATCGGATAGACCGGGGGCCTCATTGGGGCAAAAGAGAGACCAGTCTTCGTTGGTCTCGAGACGCTTCATAAACAGATCTGGAATCCACAGGGCACTGAACAGGTCGCGGCACCTGGATTCCTCATCACCCTGGTTCAACCGCATCTCAAGAAATTCTAGAATGTCTGCGTGCCAAGGTTCTAGGTACACTGCAACGGCGCCTTTACGGCGACCACCCTGATTCACGTAACGTGCATCTGCGTTCACGGTTCGCAGCATCGGAAGCAATCCATCCGACTTGCCATTGTTACCAAGGATCCTGGATCCCTTGGCCCGGATCGCATGCACGTGCAGTCCGATACCACCAGCGTACTTTGAAATCATCGCCATTTCTTTCTTGGTATCGTATATGCCTTCGATTGAGTCATCCTTCATCGCCACCAAAAAGCAGCTGGCGAGTTGCGGCCTCGCAGTGCCAGAGTTGAACAGTGTTGGTGTGGCATGGATATACTTCTTCGTGGACAGTGCTTGGTAAGTCTCTTCTAGATCTGAGTCAATTGCGACTTGCTTGGCGACTCGCATCCACAGATCACTGGGAGTCTCGCCAGGTTCTAGGTAGCTCTTGATGAGCGTCTTGAGCCCAAAGTAATCGAGCAAGTAGTCACTTGGTGCACCACGTCCAGTGTTCTTGTGCAGGTTACTCACCAGAATGCGACTCGCCAGGATGCCATAGTCCGGCTTGTCCGTCATTGCAATCGCCACGTCGGCGGAAATTTCATCAATTTTTGATGTACTGATGCCATCCTGGATGTCAGATAGAGCTTTTTGTGCAACAAGGTCACATGCGACATCTAGGACTCCACCAGGTAAATCGGCCATGGCTAGTTTCTTTAGGCGTTCGGTCACCTTGTCGAAGCGAACATCCTCATAGGTTCCGTCGCGCTTCAGGACCCTCATTTGTCTAACAGCGGTCAAAACTTTTAACGATGGTACCAGCTCAGAATCTCCCGAATAATTTCACTGCGCTGCACATCATTGTCATCAAACTCAACCAGGTACTTGCGGTCCATGCGCATCAATAGGTCGGCTAGACCACTCTCTGGCACGTCAATCTGTGACAGATCGCCAGTTACAATCATCTTGGACCCGTGTCCAATTCTAGTCAGCGCCATCTTCATTTGAGCCGGTGTAGAATTTTGCATCTCGTCGGCTATAATCCACGCATTGTGAAATGTGCGACCTCGCATAAAAGCGAGGGGACACACTTCGATACGAGACTTTTCATGCATGTGATCCATTACTGGCTGGGTCCAAGGCTGCATCTTCTTTTCGACGTTACCCGGGAGAAATCCATGATTTTCACCAACTGTGACGGCTGGTCGAGTCAATATCAGCTTTTGCAGTGCACCACTTCGAAGCTTGGCCGCGGCAAGTTTACTTGGCAAATAAGTCTTGCCGGTGCCAGCTGGACCAACCGCAACCACGAGCGGACTGGTTGACTCGAGCAGTGCCTGGTAGAAACGAGCATTCATAAGAAATCCGAGTTTTAAAGTTTTAACAGGTGGTTTGAGTATGGCTCTGGTAGAAACAGCAAATGGACTGTTCGAAATTGACATGAATGACTGTTATATCCGTAATCACATGATGAGTGGTCAGGTTTTTGAGCATCACATTATCGACGGACCTCTAAAAAGGTACATCACAGACAAGGAAAACCTAGTCGATGTTGGTGCCAATATAGGCTGTCACGCCATAACATATGCCAAGTACAGTCCAGATGCCACTATATGGGCTTTTGAACCTCAGCGCGAAACCTGGGACATTTTGAATCGAAACATTCATCGTAATAACTTGGAGTCTAGGATTCATGCAATCAATTTTGCACTTGGGCACAAAGAGTTTAATTCTCAACTTGCGTCACTTGATACGGTATTTGACAAGAATATGCAAAGTTGGAACAAGGGCGGTATAGGAATTGGCAAGGGTGGTGAAAAAATGCGTGTTATTACTCTAGACTCTTTGAAGCTCCCTGGCCTAGATTTTATGAAGATTGATGTAGAGGGAGCAGAGGGCCTAGTAGTGATGGGGGCAAAGGAGACGATTCGAAAGTACAAGCCGGTCATTTGCTTTGAGCACAACTATATGCGAATTGATCCAAAGGATGTTGGTCTAGAAGTTGTACCTAGTCCATTCGAAGAACTGGTCAAACTGGGGTACAAGACATTCAAGTACCTTGACTGGGAAAACTACCTGGCGTTTCCCAAGTAGTCAAAAAATATTTAGCACTAGTAATGTACAAGCAGGAGAGCAACCCGCTTTACCGAGCATTTTTTAGCGAAGAGAATGCAGCTAGAATACAGAGTGGTATCAAGTCTGAGGTTCGCAAGCGGGTCAATGTGTCCATCAGGGACCAGAATCCGATGGATCTATTCACCATCATGAGCTCAGTATACTCGGTGAACATCTCGAACCCGTATGGAGATTTATCGAAGCAGATTCCGTGGATGAATGCACAGGTCATTTCCAAGTGCGCCGATCAGATTGTCACCGGAATCAAGAGTTACCAGATGTACATAGCGGATATTTCCAGTCGGCCGGTACCAAACGATTTGCCAGCTAATACATCAAGCTATGGTAAGAAGCTAAGCATCAATAATAAAATTGGGGTTTAACAAATGAAGATGGAGATTCGCAAGACTCTATTTGGTGCTGTTCTGTGGATGGGAGTTCAGAAGATTGCGGATCTTCTGAGCCACCATTTCAAGTCAATCACTAAACTGGAAGAGAGCCATGTACTGCTGTTTGATGCTTTGACCCTGATCATTGCAATTGCACTAGTTTACTATCTCTGCCCTGACTGTTAGAAACAAGACTCGCTAAAAATTCAATGAATGCGTACAAGGAAGAAACGCACGAAATGTGCGCATCCAAAGGGTGGAACAAAGCACCAATAGACAAGGTATGGCTACTCTTCACAGAAGAGATTGGCGAGCTTGCATCAGCCATTAGGCAAAATCAGAAGCTGTACAGGAAGAATTCGCGCAAGTCCCAGGATGTTATGATGGAGCTAGGAGATGTGTTCAGCTACTTGTTCCAGATTGCGGACATGCTTGACATTGACCTTGATCAGATGTGGAAGCTACACCGCGAAAAGGTGAAGAAGCGAACATACTAGAAAATAAAAAGCGCTCCTAATAGAATGTATGATGTACCAGGGCGTACAGGCAACCTGTACAAGGACTCTCTAGGTAGTACGATGTCTGGTATTCTCGAAGATCCTCCCGAGACCAACTCTGTACGTACTATCTGCAGAACCCAGCCAGCTGCAGAGGACTTTGGTTGCTTTAACGCAGCTGGTCTTGACAAGATTGATCTTATTCCACCGCGTAGGATTCAGTACGATGATGCAATTGAGCGCCAGCTGCACCGCGGGCGTCCACAGGAGTTTCCAATCATGATCCTACTTGTTGTTCTACTGCTAGTGTGGCTACTCAGTCAGTAGGTCCTTCCCACAGAGGAAGCTTTCGGCGCTCCAAAACATCTTGCCAAAACTTTTCGAGAATCGGCAAAGACTCGTAGAACCACTTGCGGTCGCGCTGTACATTCGTCACTTGTAGCGGCTCGCCCGGTTTGTACTGCACGAAATCACACTCTTCCAGATCAAAAATCTCCATGAGAATCTGAATCTGTGGCACATAGTACTTTGGTACCTCTGCAGTGATGGCGCGTTTTGGTGGACACTTGATTTCGAGCAGCTTCCCTGATTCGGTGATTCCATCCGGACTTCCACCGAGCCAAGGAAAACTGGGATGCGCTACTAGACCAACCTCGTAAACTGTTTCACCGGTAAGTGCACAGTACTTTTGGCGCGCCTCATCTTCATACTTGTTGCCATAGTCTGTATTTTCGGTGCTCTGTGGCCGACGAAACCCGCATTTCTTGTAGATTAGATCCTCGCGAGACTCGTACGGATTGATGCCAAGTGCAGTTGCAATGTCACTCGCCGTGAGCATTCCAGATCGCTGTGCGTACCACGCGGGGCTTTTCTGCGCCGGTCCAGACCAGTCTCGCCACTTGTTCATACTGTACATGGAAGATAAGTCCTTAACACTTTGGCGGCTGCTTGTTCAGCCTCTTTCTTGGTTCGTCCACATCCAGTTGCTTCAAGGTTTTCAACACGCACCAGAACCTCAAACATGTGATTTTTGAACGACACAACAGTGTACTCTGGCAATTTTAGGTGCTGAGCCTGGCACCATCGCATGATAATGTCCTTGTAATTGTCATCATCCAGGTTTGGACTTTCAGAGAGAACGTGACGGTGAACAAATGCACGGGCCCATAGTACCCCCAGATCCAAGTAGACTGCCCCGATGAATGCTTCGAAAACGTCTTCAAGAATCTTCTCATTTTTGAACCATTCATGTCTCATACCTTTGTCATCCATTAGCACCATCGAGCCAAGATCCATCTTCCTGGCCACATCAGCCAGAGTCTTGCCCCTTACAATCTTGGTGCGAACTTTTGTGAGGAACCCCTCCTGCTCAGACTGATATGTGTCGAACAGATACTTTGTCACTACGAATCCCAGAACTGCATCCCCAAGAAACTCGAGCGTCTCATAGGAATTCTCAAGACGATACTGCTTGAGAGCACTCTTGTGTGTGAATGCGGTTCTGTAGAGATCAATGTTACCGATGCGTGTACCTACTAGTTCTTCGATTCTTGCGCGATCAAGCTGTGGTGGCTCCATTTATTAGTTGGCTACTAAATTTTCTAAGCGCTCTTCTTTACACGAGGCTTTGCCGGCGCCTTCTGAGCCACTGGCACCTCCGCTGCTGCGCCAGCCTCGACCGTTGCGGCCAGGTAGTGCGGCTTGAGGAAATGCTGTAGCTTTAGGAACGTCATCTCGAATCCCTCTGGGGGGTTCAGTAGAGCCTTGAGAGTCGGATCCATCACAATCTTCTGACCCTGCTTCAGCTGGTGATCGGTGGCATACTTGTTGATTGCCTGAGTCACATCGGCGCGAGAGACCAGTGCATCTGGAGCCACTCCCAGGAACTGAGCAAGCTGGGCGGAGACCTGGATAGGCTTCTTGAAGCCGTTGTTCTGCGAGCGCTTCTCCGCCTTCTCACCAGTGGGATCCTCCAGCAGCTGACGAATCTTGCGGACATCGCGGTGCAGGGCCTTCAGATCAGCGGACAGGGACTCGATGGTTGCCATTCTATCTAGATCGTGATCTAGATCTTTAACCCAGTACCAGTGAGAGAGTACTTGCGATAACGAGGCCAAGGAGTAGGACAACAAGTAGATAAAACCCAAACGGTACATCTTCTAAGATACCTCTAACAGGAGAATTACAGCAATTTTCCGGACATGGCGTCAAAAAGGGCACGTCTCGAATCATGTCAAGCCGGGAACAAAAAGTCTGGTCATCGGTTCCGCCATCAAGTGTCCTAGAGTTCATTTTGCATCCAGTACAGTCGCTCGGTGTCAAAATGTTCATTAAAGATATCAGACATTTTTTAATCAATGTATACCGTACCTGAGAAGCTTGCTGATGGCCGCTACTTTGTTCGGGTCGACCCAGCCTTTTATCTACAGATGCCGAGTGTTAGTGTTGGTGAGATTAAACAGGGCGAGGTGATTCTGCATGGTAACGTTACCAAGATGGCGGAGGTTGATCAGCAGCTGATTTCTGATGCGGTTGAAAATTCAGTAGCCTGGTTCTCCAAGCAGATTACCAAGGATGTGATTCAGAACTATTATCAGTCTGCGATTGAGGATTCTACTGTACAGGTGACGTGCAACAAGCCGGTGTTCTTTGGTGTCAATCGCGAAGTTACCAAGAATCCACCGGCGGCTGGTTCAGTGTGCTCTGTTCTACTTCAGCTCGAGGGTCTATGGTTTCTCAAGCGGTCATTTGGTCCGGTGTGGAAGCTTGTACAGGTCCGTGAGCGAAAGCAGGTTGAGCCGATCAAGTGTCTCATTGACTCGGATGAGGATGACTGAGTTTTTTTACTCGCCTTCAGTAAATGGCAAAGATTGATTCGAATGCTATGGTAGTTGCCCTAGTGGCTGCCCTAGTGGCATTTTTTGTGTTCAAGCCCAAGCTCACTTCTAGCTATCGTGTCTTTACAAGCCAGGGTGGGTACTCTGGTGAGCAGGTGGGAACACTGTCCACGGGTGACGACTTCCCAGGCGGCCCGGCTATGGTTCCAACCCAGATTGGCGTGTCCAGCTCACTTCTACCCAAGGAGATTGCATCTCAGGAGGACTTTGGTAGCTTTTCCCCGGATGCCATCCTAGCTGGCCAGAGCTACCTTGATCCTCGCGCACAGATTGGCTTCCCAGAGACGACTGGTGGTGTTCTCAGAAACGCAAACTGGGACGTTCGCTCCGAGCCGGTAAACCCACGTGTACCGGTGTCCATCTGGCAGAACAGCACGATTGTACCTGACCTGATGCGCCCCCAGTTTGAGATTGGTCGTTAACGATTAGGAGTATCAGGTCTTCTGAGTGCAGCTTTCAGCTCATTGTTCTTTTTGGCGGTATTGATGCGCACAAACGTTCCGATCCTTCTACGTTGCCCGTTTCGAAACACGTAGTCCAAGTACCATCGGCATGAAATTCTTCATCAGTGTCTACAGACTACTGGCATTAGAGAAAAAAACGCTTATTTCATCAATGGATTTCAAAGAAACCATTGCTGAATGGGTCCAAATAAAGAAGCAGCTACAGGCCGTTCGTGGCGACATTCGAACTCTTAATCAGCATGAGAAACGGCTTCGTGAGACGATTCGAGTGCACATGAAGGATCAGAAGTTGACGGGCTGCAATGTTACTGATCTTGGCGCAAAGATTACATTGAATACTCGCATTAAGAAGCCAGGTTTCACCAAGGAGCTTGTGAGGGCGGGACTTGTCAAGTACTTTGATGGAAATGAGGACCGAGTGGAGTACGTTCTTGGCATCATCACCGAGATGGGCGAAGCCAAGGAAACAGACATATTGACGCTAAAGACTACTTAGAAACAAGCCACTCTAGAAAGTAAACGAGAAATGTCTCGACGCACCGAGCACGAGGAGGACGTGATCATCAATCAGGACGATGCATTCCTGGATGATGATACCGAAGAGCCCGAGCAGCCGGAAGAGGACCTATTTACCCCAAATGAAAATTGGGAGTCGTGGCATCAGGACCACCTGCTAAATATGTATTTCTCACTCAAGGAGTACTGTGAAGACAATGGTCTCGATTTTATGAAGAACATTGACTTTGCCAAGCTTTGTGACTTTTTGTACACTAATGGGCGAACCAAGCGTGATCAGGCATGGAAGCGAGTTTCTTTTCAAGCCTAGTACTAATGTTTGATCCGGGATCGCCTAAGCTTATTGTTCCAACGCTGCTATTTGCAGGTCTCGACCGGCTAAAACTGAGTCCAGCGGAACGCTCCGCGTGGTTCGTAGTAGGCTATTGGCTCATCGTTAAAAGTGGTCTACTTAAGGTGTCTTTAACAAAGGCTGATCTAGTGGTACCAGCCGGTCTGGTGGCTGGTCTTCCAATGCTCCAGGTGCCTGCTCCGGCGAGGATAGTTGCATTTGTCATTGTGTTTTCTTTTTTGAGAACAGCATTTCCAGGATACTACTAGATGAAGTACCTGGTAATTGGACCAGGTGCAATAGGAGTTTATGCACTATTCGGGCTCTTGAAAAAGCTAGAGGACACTGGTCAACTTGACGATCTTGTCGAGATTTCCGCATCCAGTGCAGGAGCACTCGCAGCCTTTTGCCTCTTGACAAAAATGAAGGTTGAAGATGCTCTTAAAGTTGATGCTGGCAAAATCTTGAAACTAAAGTTAAAGAACCTTTTGAACAATGAGGGTCTCATAGATCCCACGGAGGCTCTTTTGGTGATGAAACAGCACTCACAGAAAACATTTCGAGAACTCTACGATGCAACTAGCATCAAGTTTCATGTCGCTGCATTTTCGATTGAAAAACTTAGTACAGACTATCTGTCTGTGGACAATGTTCCCGACATGCTGGTTGCAGATGCAGTCATGTCAAGCATGTCAATTCCGCTAATGTTCCCGCCCTTTAACGGATATCTGGACGGGTCTCTTATGGAGGAGCTTCCGTCGACACCATTCGCACAGTTGCCATCTGATGATATTCTAGCGGTGCGAATTGTGACGAGGGACACGCCGGTAACTGGTCTTTTACGAATTTTGACGGTTCTCCTAAAAGTTTGCTGGTCAGTACGCACCAAGTATCAGGGGCGTGTGATCGACTTGGCACTTGGTGATGTGAATCTAGTCGACTTCAAAACTAGTCACGACTCGAAAATCAAAATGTACCTACTCGGTTATCAGGCCGGATAATTAGGCAGTTTTCACGGGGAATCCGGAATCGATCAACCGTGTGAGCTACACGAAGTACCTCGACTAGATCAATTACGTCCTGTACCGCATTGTGCTGCTGGTCACGCCCAAGTAGAGCGCGTGTAAAATGGTTGAGTGTAGCAGTTCCCTGCTGGACTCCTGGGTTTGCCATGGCAAAGGTCAACGGGCACGAGGTCAGAAGACGCTGTGTGCAAACCTTGACAATTCGCTGCCAACTCGTTCGCTGCGAGCCGGGAAACTTTAGTGGATGCCCATCAAAGAATTTGTCAGTGCCTCCTAGATCCGTGGCAAACATGAAATCGATGTCACGGTCAAGCGAATGTCCCAGTAGCGGGAGTCGATACCCGCTCTGTGAGATTACGCGACACAGCCACTTTAGATGCTCTTGAATTGTTACGTGCCTAACAGTCATCTGGACTCCTAGACCTGCAACTAGAGCCATACCAAGTCGCTCATACTCTCCGAGACGTCGGCGCTGTAGTTCTGGTCCAAGCTCTAGTGCAGTGGGGAAGTTGGTTTCGATGATGTCCAGGTATACCCAGTGAATTGTTCCATCTAGCGAGGCTTTAGCTGTACAGATGTGAGAAATCTGGCCATGCATGTCCTGCTCGGAATCACGAACAATGAATGTCTCCATGAGATTTTAGTGTTAGTACCTTTTAATGAAGCGTGGTTTCGTTTATCCAGATGCTAACGTTCTAAAGCTACGGCCAAACTGGTACTACAACTGGGGTCCTCAGCCGACTCCTGGGGTAGATGCTCCATTTGTACCAATGATATGGGGAAAGAATACCAAGCCTCCTGGACCTTCTAATATTGTACTTGGCTTCAATGAACCGGATGGTGCCGCACAGTCAAATTTGACTCCTCAGCAGGCTCTAGATCTGTGGCCGGAAGTTGTTTCGACTGGAACTCTTGTTGGTAGTCCAGCAACGGCCGGATCTCCGGTTTCTTCTGGTTCGTGGCTTTCACAGTTCCATGGCAGCTATGATTTCGTGTGCCTGCACTGGTACGGTCCTGCGTCTCCAGATTCGTTTCTAAACTGGCTTGATGCGGTTCATCAACAGTACCAAAAGCCAATTTGGATTACAGAATTTGCAGTGGCTGATTGGAGCGCCAAAGGTGGACCAAAATCCAATAAGTTTACTCCGGATCAAGTTCTAAGTTTTCTCAAGGCGGTGTTGCCTGTTCTCGAGTATCGTGATTATATCCAGCGATACTCGTGGAAAACTCGCACACTTGAAGATCCTTGCATGTGGTTTTCATCAGTCTTCAATGATGATATGAGTCTTACTGCGCTTGGCCAGTGGTACTCAGAACAGATTTGAGTGCCTGGCGAACACTATCGGGATGAAATACCTCGCGCGCCTTTGATAGACCAGCCTCGGCAATCTTTTTTGCTAGTACTTGGTCGGCTTTTAGCTTTTCCAGATTTTCCACTAGATTCGATCCATCAGACTTTACTGGTACATAATGAATCCATGGTCTGAACTGATCGTGCCAGTACTCGACATCAGACCGTTCGCATATGAAGACAACTGATCCAGTAAGTAACAGAAACTTGAGTCGTGCACTCCATCCTCGGCCTCGAATATCGAGTAGGTACTTGTAATCTCGAAATTCTTCAATTGGTACATGTCGAGTTGGAACTAGCCCAGTTTCCTTGTCCCATGTCATAAACTCCACATCGAAATCTGGCCCCTTGCACTTGTCAACCACCAGTGGACGGTCTGGATGCGTATCGGATCCCATCCAAAACAACTTGTCTTTTTTTGTCGAAAATTCCGTTGCTCCATTGATGCGAAATTCGAATAGATTGGGAAGCTTGGCCTCCTTCCATTCGTAAAATGAAAAATCTGGAATAGCCGGAACTCGAGCTCGACTACTGGTGTTGTATGCGTAAAATGGCTCCATACATGGAAATTCATGTGGGCAATCATCAGTATAAACTAGGATCCGTTTGTCCGGAAGGTCATGGGCAACCCACTCAATCATTTTGATGGTTGACTCATTTCGCGTTTGAAATCCATTGTTATTTACTAGTACATTCAGTTTACCATTCTTAATCTCTACAAGTAAGAACCTCCAATGAGACATGGTTTAGTCTGGCTCCAAATTTATAAATGGCGAATCTGAAAAGAATGTTGTGTCCCCGATCCGTCTATACGTGATTTCACGTCCACGTCGCCATATCTTGTGGACGTGAAACCACTGCTCGGTCCAATTGTCGTAACCCTTGCAAAGGAATCCGTTACTGAGCCGCACGACGAGCTCGTTCACGGGTGGCCACACAAGAGCCGGAATCTTGATTCGTCCTGGTAATACGCCGAGTGCAAGTCGAGTATCAATGTCGGTCCACTTGAGTATTTCATGTACAAGCTCCAACGGGAGATTTTTCCAAATTTCTTGCATTATATAAATGCTAGTTTATCGCCGTGGTTACACTCGCGCGGACGGAACCCGAGTTCGTGCAACGAGCTTTCAAGTCAAGAATCGTGGCCTGGCTGGTCGCGGCACCAAGCTGTTTACTCTGCGCAAGGGTGGTCTTCGTGAGTATGGTTACTCTGTAAAGGCTTCAGAGAGTGCCCGTCACTCAGCTCTGATGCTTGCACTCGCCAAGGTGCCCAGAGTTACACTTGGCCGGCGTCTAGTTGCACTTCAAGTTCTGACCAAGCGCACGCAGCCCCAGTACTCTGCTGTGTATTCGGCAAACGCCAAGTGGCTTAGAAATACAGCTAGTCGTTAAGTATGAACGATTTTCATGAAATTTCGGCAGCGGATCAGGTCATAGAGTGTGCGGAATCGGTTTGGTCTGTGCTTGGTCCAGGGCACAGCGAATCGGTGTACCATAGATCACTTGAGGTGGCACTTCGATGCGCTGGAATTTCTTACGAGACGGAACGAGTACTGCCAATTACGTATCGCGGTCACGTGGTGGGCAATTTTCGGTGTGATTTGATTCTTGGAGATCTCATTGTTGAGCTCAAGGCGGTGAGCCGTCTGGGTCCGCGGGAGGAGCTGCAAGCGGAGAACTACCTGAAGTTCTCGGGTAAGTCCACTGCTTTGCTTTTGAACTTTGGCTCAGCATTAGAATCAAAAATGGTAACATTGCCAGTAGCTGGCTATCGGGAAGACTCTGGAGAGCCTCACGGGCTCGACGAAGATGATACAGTGCATCATCCCTTTGATCCGTAGGTGGCAAACGGAGAACTTCCGAAATGGAATAATCAATTGAGCCAGTGGCAAGCTCCATGAGTTTCAAGCATCGGGTGTTTTTAAATGACAACAACAAAACCGTTCCCTGTATTGTATCCAGCAGACACTTGACCGGATACACTAGATGGAAGAGATCCAAGGTACCGTGTTGCGTTGTTACCGGCGCCATTTATATCGAATGACCCGCCGCCACCTCCTGGACCATTCAACTGCGCACCTCCACCAGAGTATCCACCACCACCCCCGGAACCAGAATTATTACCGTTTCCTCCTCCGCCTCCAAAACCACCGTTTCCGTTTCCTGCTCCTCCATATCCTCCGTAAATGAACCCTACCCCAGAATATCCCCAGTCATTTCCACTCACATACGAAGTTGCTGGGTTATAAAAGCCTGAACCAACCTGCCCTCCGTAACCAGTATTATAAGCTCCTTGTTGACCTCCAGTACCCCCTGCTGTACCAGAATTGACACCGGATGTTGTTAAACTCGCATCTAGACCGTTGCCTCCTTGGTCACCACCTCCACCTCCAGCAACGAGCAAGGGAGCTGCACTAGAAAGTGTTGGATATGCACCAGTCGCAACAAATGTTCCTCCTCCTCCGCCACACCCAGCTCCGTTTTGACCATTTTGCCCAACTAAAATAGCCACAATTTGACCAGCTGTCAAAACTGTTGTAGTAGATATAACAACACCTCTACCAGGAGTGTTCCCCCCATAAACTGCAGAACTTGCACCGGCTGCTATGATTTGATACGGTCTTGTAGATGGTACTGTCCATAACTGTATACCTTGATTAACCATATTCAGATATGATGTATTTTGAGCCCATGTATAACTTGAATATTGACTCTGAACTTGGGAAAGTGTAGGACCGGATGGTCCTGTTAGTGATGTTGTAAATACGAACGGGAACCCCATTTGATATCGAGCTGGTATAGTTATAAGATTGAACTGGTGAAACATACTACTAGGCGAGATATCTAAACATGACGATTCCCGAGCCACCTGATGCACATGTTCCTCCAAAGCCGTTACCGGAGCCACCGGCACCCCCACCTGTATTGGCTAGGCCATCTGCACCTTTACCAAAGTCTCCACCTCCGTATCCACCACCACCGAGTCCTCCTACACCTCCATACCCTCCCGATCCTCCACCTGCAAAATAGTAATTTCCAGCGCCATCATTTTGACCGTATGCCGTGGTGTTGAAAATTACCGAAAAGTTGTATGTACCAACTTGATAGAGTCCTTTACCACCAGCTGATGTATTTGTAACAGCTGCACCAGCTCCTCCTCCTCCACCAGCAATTGATCCGTTGACACAAGAACTGCCAGAGTTACCGTAGCCGTATGCACCCGAATCACCTGCTTGAGATGGCTGAATTCCTGATCCACCCACAAAATTTGCACTGTTTCCTCCAACGAGGGATCCTCCTCCACCCGAACCACCAGGCTGTCCATTTTGAAATGTATTTCCTCCGGCACCCCATCCACCCCCAAGGGCAGTCAGTCCATAAAACACAGAGTTTCCGGCTGGTGTCACTCCGTTTCCCGAACCACCATTGCCAACCGTGACTGTAGTTGAACCTGCTATAAGATATCCAGGTCGGAATATAAGGCCTCCAGCACCTCCTCCTCCAGAATACACTGGATTGCCTCCGTAACCTGTACCGCCGCCTCCGCCAACCACCAAAACATCAACTGTAAGACCACCAGTCACCTGTAAAGACCCAGAACCAGTGAATATGTGTATGAAGTAATTTTTACCCCCGATATTTACTGGACCTGTCTTGATTCCGCCTGTTGCTGATGGTTTCAAATTTAAATTGTACATTGTAAACATACTTATATTGTTGAAATAAACTGCCAGCGAAGATCCTCACAAATCTTTCGCCAAATTTGGTCATGCTTATAAAGCTTGTCATTTGATTTCAATAGTGGAAAGCAAATCAGATACTGATCTTCACCAAGAAGTTCGCAAAATTTGTAAAGCACATACGAGTAGCTCAAGAAATTGGTCCGATCATCTGGGCAGTGCTTTTTAAATGGTGCTTGAATTTGATGGAACATGAGCCGGAGTCGATCCTCCAGCTCCTGTGACATTACTGGTGGTGTATTTCCACTGACGAGAGTTGCAATGTATGGCACGTGCTCGTAATACTTGTTGTACTTGAGTTTCTTGAGAATTTCTCTAACCTTGGCATGTGAAAGCTCCTTGGGATTCAGTTTTTGCTTTTTGATTTCGAGCTTCAAGTCGTCTATAATTTGAGTTGGTACAGTGGTTGACTCTTTGGCCTGAAACTGCATCATCCACTCGTTAAAGTGATTCTCTTTCTTGTAAGAGTAAGC
>Ga0164297_10003587_pt1 | contig 14350 bp, 18 predicted proteins | sample GEODES058metaG_FD_113539 | JGI IMG/M metagenome (GOLD analysis project Ga0164297, IMG submission 113539) | Dystrophic lake water microbial communities from Trout Bog Lake, Wisconsin, USA - GEODES058 metaG | ecosystem: Environmental > Aquatic > Freshwater > Lake | place: USA: Trout Bog Lake... | reverse complement strand
CTTAGATGAAAAGGTCCGTCTTATTCGCTTCCAAGAAGAGATCAATGTACAGCAAACACTTCGTGGTAACTCCGAAGATGTCTCTAAGAATCCTCACAAGATTCTACCAGGTGTAGAAATTGGAGACCTAGTATGGAATGCATTGTCTCAGAACACGAAGAAAGCGATCTGGGAACATTTGCGTGTCCTCTCCATTTGCTGCTTTATGGAATCAGGGTTCAATGATCAATCCAGACCCTCATGGATGGAAGATGCGATGGATGAAATGAAAAAGAAGTTGGAAGGCATTGATTTTCAGAGCATGATCAAAAAATTTATGATGTTCATGAACCCTGAAGGGAAATCGGGTGATGCAGCGGATGCAGGATCAGGAAAGATTCCAGGACTAGAGGGTATTTTTGAGAATGGATTTCCAAAACTCCCTGAACGATTTCTAAAAGGTCATTTGGCTCGGCTCTCTCAGGAGATTGTGAAGGAAATTACGCCAGGTGATTTGGGAATTACGCCAGAAATGATTAAAGAATGTGAGAAGGACCCGTCCCGGGCCTTTAGCCTTCTTTTTTCCACCTTTTCAAGCAATCCTGATATTATTCAAAAGACTATTGCACGAATTGGAAACCGAATTCAGCAAAAGGTGCAATCGGGTGCCATTCGACCACAGGAGATTGCCCGTGAAGCAGAGGAGCTAATGAAAGAATTTGCGGAGAATAAGAGCTTGGTAGAAATGATGGAGGGTATCAAGGCTGCATTTGGATTTGAGGACATGGATGTAGCGAGAGCCGCAGGTAAAGAGGGAACTGCTCGCATGTCCATTGCTCGTGATCGGCTGCGAAAGAAGTTGGATAAAAAGAAGGAGGCTGCCGCTGCAGCTGCAAGTGCCAATAAGAAATAAAGTTTCTAAGGTTTAGGATAATGAGTCATATGGGGTTGTGCGAACCTCCATTTTGGAAAGACCAAACGGTGTTATTTAAGCATTTCACATTGGAATATAATCCAACTTGTCAGCATTTCATATGGAATTTTATTGCCCGGTTGTTCCTTTTATCACTTTTTGTAGGAATGATTGCAAGTGTATTAGGTGGATTATCTGCATTTGTTGTTGTAGTCCTCTTTGGTATTATTACAACTGCTGTTATTATTGGGACATCACCTTACGGTTTTCATTGGGACGAGGATATGCCAAAAAAGAGATCGCATCGTAAGAGCCATCACAAGAAATCACATCACAAAAAACGTCATAATCGTGATGATGATAGCGATAGTGATAGTGACGATGATGAGCCACGCAGACATCCACCAGTAAAGGATAAACCATACAAGGATTTGCCATATATTGCTCGCATGGCCCCATCAGGATACATTGCACCGACAAAGGAACATTTTGTAAATGGTGGATCGTCCATGGGCAGTGTTCAGCCTCATTCGCCATCAGGAATGGTAGAAGTAGATGCATTCCCGTATTCTGGTCCCGCTCTGCCTGAATATACTCCTCCAACCTCCCGAAATCTTTTTATGAATGTATTATTGGATGAAATAAAATACAATCCAGGACGCCCTGAGGCCGCCCCTGTGATAGATCCTGCAGTAAAACAAACACTGGATGATTATTTCCGCATTCAGTGGTTCTCGGACCCAACAGATGTCTTTGGTAAGAATCAGAGTCAGCGACAATTTGTTACGCAACCTTCTACTACTGTACCAAATGATCAGGGTGCATTTGCTAACTGGCTTTATAAAATTCCTGGTAAGACATGTAAGGAGGGTGGACGTGCAGCTTGTTTGTCAGGAACAGATGGTGGACCAGTTCCATGGTTGAATCAGGCGTCTTAGTGGAGGCATTCTGCCCCCACACCCCCTACAGATGACATCTATATGCCTCCACACCCCTACAGATGACGTCTATATGCCCCACACCCCTCACAGATGAAGCGGATGTCATTGTTATTCTTTTGAAATTGTCTAAAACACGAATCATTCTATGATTCTAATTTTATACACACTCACTCTTAAGTGTAAAATCCACATTTAAGATCGTAAATCTAGGTGCAAGTTCAAAGGAGGATAATACCTTATATTCTATATTTGACAAACCATTACTTGAATCTCCCGTTTGTTTTTCATGTAGTAATTGTTTTGCATTAACTTCAGTATAAAAATGCTCTTTTTTATCATACCGATAATGTTCTTTATTGACAACATATCGTGTATCCTTATAATCAATCATATGCGATTCATTAATTCGGATACCTGCTTTCTGTGCACGATAATATAATGCGCCATCTTCTGCACCCCATCCCCAAAAATTGGCGAATCCATTTGTTTGTTCAAAGTCTTCCTTCCACCAACAGCAAATGAGCCCTAAATTTTCAATGGAAGAGTTCTCAACCGGTCTTCTACATTCACCACGTAGCGTTTCATATGGAATAGAGCCCCAATACGTAGGATAAGTATCCACGTCATGAAAAATAAATAATCCATCTGATCTGGATTTACACACTTCCATGAATCCAATATTTTTCATGGCACCACGATTAAATTCTTTTGGATTGATTTGATGAATGAAATAAAATTGTACATCCAAATCTTTTCCATTCAAATAGTCTGTAAATCTTTTTATAAATTCATCTAAATTTTCTTTTCTATTTCTATAAGGAATAATAAAATTATATTTCATTATTAATTATAAGTCTATATTGTTTATATTATTATTTTGTTTTGCATGTAGAATGAAATAATAATTTTATCCATGAAAAATTCTTTCCAAATTCATTCTTTTGACGGATGGCATAAAAGGAGAACCCTACTATTGCCAAAACACAAATGAGTGGATTAAAATAATTTCGCACAGTTTCTATTTTTTTCAAAGAAGGATCCTTCTTATCTTTTCTTTTTAGATATTCTTGTTGTACTTTCATACTTTGATCTACAATCAAAATCAAAAAAATAGGAACGGAAAAATACCATTTCATTTTAATCATAAGTAAAAATATTCCATATACAAATATTGTTTTTAACCATACATCGCCAATAGGTGAACTACCATCTACAGTAATAACCGAGAAGAGAAGAAAAAACCCAATAATTCCAACAAAATGCCTAAATAAAATATTTGAATTAATCCATCGTTGAAAATCACAATTAATCATAGATGCCAAAAACCCAAATAAAATCCATAGATATAATGAAGCTAGACCTGTTTTTGTATCAAATGATGTATTAAATACTTTAGTAAATTCCGATGTATTGATCCAATCGGACATCTCTAGTATAGCTTTATTTTTTATGGAGCTGAGTCTTTACACCTTTTGCCAATTAAAACGCCGACTTGTCGGCGTTTTATCAGGCGCAATGCGTTCCGCCTTTGGGCATTTTCAATGTCCAAAGGTGTAAAAATGGTTTTTTACCCGTACAACGAAATCGCTTTAATGTTTTTCCTCTAGTTTGAAGAACGGATTTAACACAGATGCCAATTGCAGCTTGTTCTTTTGCCTTTTTTGTTTTAGATTGTCCTAAACGCAATTTCACTGTTTTGCGCACAGCCTTGATGCAATGACAAAATGATTTTAGGAGAGAGGGCATTCTAAATTATCTTCTTATTTTTTTATAGCGTTGTAGTTCAGAGATCATGGAGATTAACCGATTAACTCATTCCAGAGATGACCTGTGCGGTATTCAATCTTTTTATGCACAATCTGTCGGACCTGGACGTTATATGACAACCAATCTAGTTCCTAAGGCTACCGGCGTTAATCCAGCCGCAGTAGATCAATTGCTCATTTATCCCCGTGAAGGATACGGCTACAATAATGCATCTATTGATGCCGATTCCATTCTTCGCAACCAAATTGCTTTTAAGAATAATCGTTGCCAAATTCGTCCACAGGCACGTCCTTTCCTCACTGTCCCCTTTATGCAAGGTGGAAATCCGTCACGTGATGTGGAAAGTTTGTTGCTCCATTCGGAACAAGTGCGTATGGGCAAGGAATGTGGTACGGTGACAGAACAATTCTTCTCGGGCCAATATGATCCGTTGATTCCGATTGTGAAGAATAATGTACAGAATCCGAAGAATTTGATTCCTGAAGTGGCTGCGCCTGGATGGATTCATGGTGGAATTCCCTCACGGTCTTACTTGCGAGATGTTAATTGCTAAAGATATTTATTTTTACTTTGTTATTTCTATTATATTTTCATGTAATATAATAGAAATGAGTGATTCCGGTAAGCAAACACGTAAACGACGCACCAAAGCTCAGATTCTTGAGAACATGGAGCGTAAAGTGGCAGAACAAAAAGCTGCCAATGCTGCAAAAGAAACTGCCAAGCAGCAAAAAGTCAACGCACAGGCTAAATTAAAAGAGGCAAAGAAAGCCCAGGCTGCTGCAGAGAAGACAAAACGTAATACACAAAAGAAACAATGGAAAAATCGTCAGAATGCAGAGGAAGCTGCTGGACAAATGTTTAAACGTCTTAATGCAGATCTTGAAAAAGAAGAAGCAAAAGCACGAGTAAAGGCTGCCAAAGAGGCTGAAAAGGCCGCTAAGGCGGCTGAAGCCGCTGCTGCTGCAGAGGAAAAACGAGCACGTAATGCAGCGGAAAGAGAGGCGGAATTAATGAAGTCCATGCCTGTTCATGTTCCTAATGCGTCTAAAAAACGTACACGACGCACTGCTGCACAAATTCTTGCGAATACCACTGCGAAGGCTGAAAAAATGGCAGCAAATCTGAAAATGAAAGAAAATGCAGCGGCAGCAAAGGCAGAAGCCAAACGATTGGAAAAGGAGGCCAAAGAAGTTAAGCGACGTGCAAATATGGAAGCACGTAAGTTAAGTCGTGAGGCAAAACGTGCAACTGCCAAGGCCAAAAAGAGTATGCGTGTATCTGTCAAAAAAAATAAGAGTGCAAATCGTGTAAACAATGCCTATAATAATCAAGGATACTATATGTAATTCTTTCTAGAATTTCCTCTTTAGCACCTCAATAAATTCCTTAATCTTTTGAATATTCTCTTCTACTGAACTACCAGGCTCAGTAGAGAGCGTAAGAACAGGAATCGTTGTGTTGTCAATCCACTTCTTATGTTGAGTATCTAATGCATCCAAGTAGGATAGGGCAATTCCTTCTTCTTCAGGACGATTCCGAATGTGAATACGTTCATTGGATGTTTGAGAACTCGTAGAGAGATAAATAATTCCATTTACTTGATGTTGCTTGTGAAAGATATTGAACCAGCTTTCATAGAGATCCCATTCTAGCTGATCAATGTCGCCTGAGTCACGAAGCATTTCTGCAAAGACATGCTTATCCGTGAGAACCGAGCGCTCTGTTAAGATGACTTGTGGGCCTTTTACTGTAGGATCTAGATTGTCTACTGCTGCCTTAATACTTTTCAAACGAGTAAGAATGGCACAATTTTGAAAGGTATATGCCCACCGTCGTTTGTCTCCATAAAAGAGCCCTAACAAATTCTCACCTTTTTCATTCTTTAGTGCTGTCCACGGGCCAACTGGTTCATCTACGACATGAACATCATATAGTTGTTTTCTAATTTCTGATAAAAGCGTGGATTTGCCTGAACCAATGTTTCCGTCCAATGAGATAATGATATGTTCCGTATGTGACATGAGTGCTTGATTTTATATTAAGCTAAAAGATAATCAAATTTACTATCTATTCCCATTCTTCTAATCGATTGGACCAAATTCTACTTAGTTGCTGTAACTCATCACATGGAACTCCATCAATGATTAAGATAGACATCTCCATCAATTCATCATAATCGCTTACAATACTATCCATATCCTTGAATGTAGAGTCTTGATGATATGCATGATACTTTTTCATATATTCATAACTTTTCTTCAATAATATAATATATGATTCCATATTCTATTTATTAGTTAGTAAAATAAATTACATAACTAGGATAGAATGGCCGTCTATTTGAGTAATGTATCAGAAGCCTACGGTCCGATCTTAACATCCCACTGGGAAAAACAAGAAGATCCCCAGCACTACGATTATCTCACTTCACAATTTGTTAACCCTACGCCAAAGCGCCATATTCTTGGCATTGTAGGAGGTAATGAGGTCAGCTTGATCAAGGGAAACATGGTAGACTTGGAATCTGACTTACGAGGAATTAATATTCCGAACACGTTCGCTCCCTGGAGAGAATATCAGCCCCCACAAAAAGGCCAAAAGGAGATCATTCGTGACAATACCAAGATAGCACTAAAGATTAATATTCAAAAGGATCATTTACCTGCCTATCAGATGATAGGATATCCTGCTGTGGTTGCTCCCTTTCCGATTGTGAATGAAGTTTGTATGAAGCCTGAAAAGTATTAATAAAATAATAAAAACTACATCTAAGAAGAATGGCAGCATCATGCTATGTGACACAACAGGCTCTAACACGCCTACGAAATGATCCATTCCATCAAGTGGATGACATGCGAATTACATCTTATGCCGCTCGGTATTATTTAAATCCTCCCGCCAAGAACTGTCCGACAACCTTTCCTACCAATGCTACTACTCGCATTCAATATAGCGGTGCATCATGGGTGGAGGGAGAATGGAAAACCGATGTAGAGTCAGATTTGAAAGGAATTAGTCGCTTAGGAACAAAGATTCGGTGCGATGGTGTACAATACCAGCCTGATACGAATCCTATGAACAACAAAGGAATGGTAAATGCTCAGGATGAAAACATGCCACAAACATTTGCTCGCTTAGTGGATCCTCCATGCACCTTGCGCACAACAGGCTGGAATCGGTGGCAACCGCTATTTCATAATCCCCAAGAAACCTTTGAAACACCATTTGACTTCTTTATCCCTTCACGTGATGCAGACAAAGAGAAATATAATACACATCAAACAAAGGCCTGTGGTAAGGCGTGGGGACAACCATCTATTTCTGAATTGGGTCATGAGCAAGATATGTACCCTCGTCGTGCTCCTATCTCCTAAGCACTTTTTAGAAAAAAGTGCCCAAAAAACATGGAGCAATTATATATTCTCTTCTTCTGGATCCAATAACCACATTTTGTGCTCTTTCATTTTGGCCATTTTCAAATGACCTTTGATCCAATTAAAATGAACAAGCACCGCTGTCTCACGAATTTTTTCCACATACTCATAAAACATTTTTCCATTGGGATACTTCTCCAAAGGAAGAGCGTTCATTTTGCAAAACGGTTTTACAAACTTATTAAAGTACGATTGATCATTATTATCAAGTGCACATGTCATGTATTTTTTCTTTCCTTCCTCTGAAACACAATCGTATAAGTTTATCATTTGGTTTGTTGATTTGATGAAAAGGTATCCAGTACACATATTAGTTATATTTTTATTTTCTAATGAATCATTTTGAATCCAGACATCATCTGTTGCATTTTTCATCCATTGCCGCAGATCTTCTAATGGATTCTTTTGAAAGACTATGTCTCCATCAATAAGTAACACATTTTTATTCAAAGAGAGAATCCGATATATGAGTTCCAATTTCAAATAGCAAATCTTATCATATCCTTTTGTATTCCATGGACAAAACTTTCCCAATACTTTATCATTTATGCAATAAGGCTGATATCCTAGATTGGTAAGAATGTCTGCACTTTTTTTATCAATACATACGAGAAATAGTTTATGATCCAGACCATATGGCTTTAGACTTTTTAGCATGTTCAGCGTGTATAAAAGATATCCATGATTGGTGACAGTAGTAATGATTGTCTTTTCATCTTCTAATAAACAGTGTTGAAGATCCGCTATGGTAAGTGGAATAGACATATGTACTCTATGAAAAGCAACTTTATATTAGATTTAAATATTTATAATAAGTATAATGAAAACTAGAAAGAACAATAAAAAGAGGAAAGTAGGAGGGGAAGTAATGTTTAATGAGATGAAAATAGAAACTTCCAATAATTCTTGGGTGAATAATATTAACACACGATCCCGATTAAGACCTACAACATATTCCTCTTTGCCTACGCCCGCACCTCCTAAACAACCACGTGGCAAAACAAAAAATCCGCAAACATTAAAAAATATTTTAACAGTAACACGACGTAATGTAAATAAAAATGGAAATCCTATTGATAAGAATGTATTGATATATGATGTTGCATTAAAGCAAATAGAATGGATTATGGATAGTTTACCAATTTTTGGAAGTAAAGATTATAAAGATATAATGAATAGAATTCGTAAAGATATTGAAAAAATAAAAGAAGAATCAGAAAGACCTCTAAATAATGTAATAGAATATAATGTAAATTCTATTATTGATATTATTGACCGTCTATTGTATATGTTAGATCATCTTAATAAAATGACACAATCAATTATGGATAAAAAATTAGGAACAAATCTACAAAAGCGAAATAAGTATACACTATATAAAATAGTTGGAGAAGATATTGTGCGAATGTATGCATTTTCTATAGCATATACGCCATATTTTAAAGATATGCGCAAAAAACTTGTAAGCAGAGGTTGAAAATATTTCTATAAAATAATTTTATGCCCTATTTGTGTTATGTATCTGCTAATAATTACCCACATGGTTTACTTCGGCACTAAATTTTGATACATATGATATAAATATTCTATACCTTGCCAAATAATTTCATCTGAACATGTGTAGTTTAGAAAAATAGTATCGCCGTGTCCTACAGAATTTACCATATATGTTGAATCATTTATTTTGTGAGCTGTAAGAATAATCATTTTAATATCCATATCAATTTGGAGTATACCAGGAACAATCACAATACCAGCGGGGATAGAAGTTCCAGCCGCTTTAGATTTAATGGCCCCTTCTAAATGTGCAACATCAATCATCTTCAAATCTTCAAATAAAATACGCATAGTTTGATAAAAATCAAGTGAATAGAGATGGTGTAATTTAATTGCAGGAAAGGTCATTTTATTATTATCTCTTTGTTGCTTTAGATACTTAAGGCGCCATTTCTATTTTAGAGTCTAGAATGGTTCTTTCACTCATAGATCTTCTTCCAACTCTACAAGGAAAACGTGTATTTATTCGGTCAGATCTCAATGTACCTGTAGAGAATGGACAGATTACCGATGATACACGAATTCGTGCATCTTTGCCTGCTATTAAAATGTGTCTGGAAGTGGGAGCAACGGTGATAGTGACATCTCATTTTGGTCGCCCCAAAGAAGGACAATGGACACCAGAATCAAGTTTAGAACTTGTTCAACAACGAATGGAAGTTCTTCTTGGCAAGACAATTCCTCTTGTACGTGATTGGTTGGAGCCACATGCACTCACTTTTTTGAAACCTGGTCAGTTTGCCTTATTGGAAAATTGTCGTCTTAATATGGGCGAGAAAACGAATGATACCACATTGTCAAAAAAGATGGCAAATCTGTGTGATGTATATGTGAATGATGCATTTGGCACTGCACATCGTGCAGAAGCAACTACAGCAGGAATGGCTGCATTTGTTCCTATTTGTTGCGCAGGACCACTTATGACTGCCGAATTGAATGCTATTCATAAGGCTCTGGATCAGCCAAAGCGACCTCTTGTTGCGATTGTAGCAGGCTCTAAAGTTTCTACCAAACTTACCATTTTGCAATCGCTTGCTAAAAAAGTAGATGAACTAATTGTTGGTGGTGGCATTGCCAATACCTTTCTTCTAGCAAAAGGATATAATGTTGGAAAATCACTAGTGGAACCTGCTTTGGTGGAAGAAGCACGCAAAATCATGGATAAAATGGGATCACGCCTTCATCTTCCTGTGGATGTGGTGGTAGCAGATTCTTTTTCAAAAGATGCACGTTCAGTAATCAAGCGAATCAAAGATGTAGGTGACACGGATATGATTTTAGATGTTGGACCTCTTACATCAGATATATTGGATCCCTGGATTAAACATGCAAGTACCATTGTGTGGAATGGACCTCTTGGTGTATTTGAATGGCCCGCTTTTCGTCAAGGAACATGGCGACTTGCATCTGCCATTGGATCATCTAAAGCATTTTCATTAGCAGGTGGAGGTGATACATTGGCAGTAATTTCGCTCTTTGCAATGGAGGACAAAATTGATTATTGCTCAACAGGCGGTGGAGCATTTTTAGAAGTAATGGAGGGAAAAGAGCTTCCAGCCATTCAAGCGTTAAATCCTGGCTCCACTGCAATCTGATTTAGTTGTAATTGTAATCGTTCAATAGATTGTTGATGTAACTCTAATGCTGTTAGAATGGTATCATATGCTTCATTAAATACAGTTCGTTTTTGATAAGCAGCATGACCGACACGAATAACTTCTACACACATCCATATACCAATTCCCGCCGCTAATCCATAAATAAAATCAATAGATGGGGTCCACATTATTAATTACATTTATATCATTTATTTATACTGTTATGTATTTATAAATTCTATAAACAAAATAATAAATTGAGGGTAGTCTTTTACTAAAAAATTAAAGGTGGAAACATGTAGTATGGAACTTGCCGCTCTAGCTGGTCTCCTTGGAGCAGGATATGCCATCTCCAGAGCGAGTCAGAAAAAAGCAGGCATAAATGCGAAACAAGGAGGAATGCCTATGCAACCACAAATGAATCCCTATCAACAAAATATGGCAGCTGCACGAGGACGCCCTCCTGCCGATCGTGAATATCCACTTTTAACCACCCCTCAAACTCGTGAAGGGTTTATGCCAGCGGCAAGAGGTCTTAATTCAGATGCTCTCACACTTGCACCAAAGGGCGCTGCCGCCGTTGGATTTGGACCTGAATTGGATATGATGTATCAAATGCCAAATGGTCAAACCTATCCATCTGAACCAAGCAATGGGCCATACGGTACTGCTTTTGGTTATGGAACATCTAATACACCACCTTATGCCCCTGGACGTGTCCCGGGCACAAAACCATCTCCCTCTCCGATTGATTCTAATGTTCCTATGGTGGAATACCGTTCAGATAATACAGAATCATTTGCTAATTATATTGACAGTGATTACGTTGTGTCACCATTATCTGGTCAACGCATCCCTTCCAATGAATTTAAACACAATAACATGCAACCTTTCTTTGGAGGTCGCATTAAACAAAATATGGCCCCTCAGGCAAATGTCGGTGTATTGGATGCCTATAATGGAAATGGATCTACCCAAATGAAGAAACGTGAAGTGGAAAATATGTTTGAGACATCTCGTGCTCCTTATGGAAATCCATATGGTATGGAAGATAATACCGATTTCTTCCAGTCTCGTATTGCTACACAGGCACCTATTGCTCGTAATGGCGAACGTCCATTTGAACCTACCAAGGTTGGATCAGGAATTGGTGAGAAGTTCGGCTATAATGGTAAGGGTGGATTTCAACAATTGGAAATCAACGAAATCATGCGTCCAAAGGATACTAATGATCTTCGTGTCATTTCCAATCCGAAGGAAACCTACGATCGCCCTATGGTACCTGGTCAACATTTTATTGGTGTGAATGCGGAAGTCAGTGATGTGGGTGAAGTTCGTAAGTACAAGCCTGACACCTTCTACATTGATGAATCAGGTGAGCGATTCTTTGTTACTACTGGTGATTTGATCAAGGAAACCGTGCGTTCTACTCAGGTCTTGCCTCACACCACACGTCCTGAAACCTCTGTGGAATATGAAGGTACTGCATCTTCTCAGGATTTTGGTGAGAGTTATGTGACTGGATCCTATCGTTTGCCAATGTCGCAACAATATGGCGGCGCAGGTTATCGTAATGCCGATATGACAACATACTATACAAAAGATGTTGCTGGAAGTGAAGCTGATTATGGTAAATCTGCTATTGAAATTCGTCCAAATGAACGTAATGAAACATCTGAACGTGTAATGGCCCTGAATACGGCTCCTGCTGACAATCAGTTGGTAACTACTCATTTTACAGATGATGCCCGTCCAACTCGCCGTGGTGAAACGGTGGGCAATATTCGCATGTCAGGTACACCGATTACTTATGCTGAACGTGCACCCGCTATTACAGTATGGGATCCCAAGGATATTGCACGAACAACCGTTAAAGAATCTACTATCTATTTGGATCGTATGGGTATTATGGGAGGTGAAGGCATGTCGGCTCCAAACAAGTTGAAAGTGTATGATCCAGATGACATTGCTAAGCCAACCCAGAAGGCACAACTTTCTAAGAATTTAGCATGGACAGGCCCAGGTGGAAATGGCGCATGGAATGACAATATGGATCCCACTTTTGCCTATAATATGCGTACTAATCCAAACAAGGAACAAATTGCCAGAGGACGTAAACCAATTGCAGGATCAGGTAACTCTGCAACCTTTAATGGTGACCCTGGCAAGCAATGGTCTAAGAAATTGGATACGGACGTTATCAATGATCGTGCACTGGCCATTAATCGTTCATTGGATCTCACACCAGGTGTGGGTGATATTGGTCGTATGGAATACCGTGTTCCATTGAAATTAGATGTCAGCCGTGAGCGTAATACCTATTCTGCAGTAGAAGCGGTAGATAACAATCCGCTAATGCAGAGTTTGAGAAAGAATGCAGAGATTGATGATGCTGCTATTCGTGAATACCGTCAATATTTGTCGGCGCATTAATGATGTGTAATATTTAAAGAATGTAAAGACTTTACCTATCTTTATATATAGTAATGCCCCGAGCTGGAAAACGTAAAACTAGTGGTGATGTACCAGTTACACAAGATGTACATGTTGTACCAGTAGAGCCAGTTGTACCTATTGTATCAGTAGAGCCAGCTGCACCCTCCGAATCGCATCCAAAAGAAGGTATCCATACTCCAAAAATCAGCATTAAAGAAACATTACATACTCATACCACTCACATGGAAGAAATAATTCATGATACATTGGATCAACATATTGCATCCATGGATAATAAAATTCAAGATGCACTACTGGTTAGCTCATCCGAATTAGAAGCCAAAGTAGTAGAACGTCTGTGTAATTATAAAGCAGATGTAGATGCACATTTGTCTAAGGCCCTAGATGAATATGCAAAGAAAATGGAAGTGATTTGCAAAAATGCAAAGAATATTGATACTCATGTAAATGAATCATTGTTTGCACATTCTATTAAACTAGAACGCTTAATGGCGGATACAAAAGTGCCCGAGCCTGTTTATCAAAAGCAATTTTTATACGGCGTGCTTACGGGTGGATTTGCAGTAGCATGTAGTTCCGCATTATTTTATGTACTTCAAAGCAAAAAAATTCATTCCCTGCTCTTTGGGTAAATAATATGAGATGTGTATAGAATGGGTCAAGGTGCATCGGCTAATCAAAAACCATCTAATTCATCGGCAGCGTCGGCTGTACCAGCTTCTATGCCATCTGCTGTACCATCGCAAGCGCCGTCGTCAGTACCATCCGCTATGCCATCAGGATTGAATTATAAGCCACAATCACAAGGCGGAAAGCGTTACAGAAAACGACGTGGCGGTGTAGCGCCACTAAGTATATTTGATGCGCCACAACATCAGCCATCTCAGAAAATAATGAATTGGGCTACTACGGCGGGTGGGTCTCGTAGACGTAAACACAAGAGTCGCCGTCATCGCTCTCGTAAACACAAATCACGAAAACATTAAATGATAAAGGGTATAAACACATTTTATATAATTACAGATAATGGACAATACACCCATTATCCTTACAGGTCCTCCTGGATGCGGTAAAAGTTACTGGATCCAGAAGTATGCAGAAGAAGTACGAAAACAGCTCTTTGTATGCCCTTGTCGTAAAGATCGTACCCTCCGTGACGGACGTCAAAAGCTTCATATTTGGGCCCGACGAACAGAGCCCGCTATTTTGTGGCTAGAAGGCGCCGATGATTTAACACCAGAAGCCCAGGCATTTTTACGTCGTATTTTGGAGACACATGCATCCGATGTGCTCTTTGTACTGGAATGCAGAGATGCAGGGCGCCTACAGGAACCTATTCGGTCTCGGTGTAAAATTAAGAAAATGCATGCACCAACTTGGAATAATCTAGAAGAATATCTAACAAGCACTTTTAATGGAGTAAATACAAATGAAATTCAGTCCTATTTGAAGAAGAATGAATATTCCTATCGTCGTGCCAAACAATGTGCATTTTTGCAACTACAGTCTCCCGAATTATGGAAACAAACTGCAGAGCATCGTATCATTGAAAATAATGAAATAAGTGCACTTTCACCTGATAAACTGGTAGAGTACATTAAAAATGGTTACAATCCTGAAACACTTATTAATTCATTATTATCCAATGAGGTATTATTAAAGGACTACGGTAAATGCATGGAACTATCTGGTTCATTATGG
>Ga0164297_10003585_pt1 | contig 14354 bp, 12 predicted proteins | sample GEODES058metaG_FD_113539 | JGI IMG/M metagenome (GOLD analysis project Ga0164297, IMG submission 113539) | Dystrophic lake water microbial communities from Trout Bog Lake, Wisconsin, USA - GEODES058 metaG | ecosystem: Environmental > Aquatic > Freshwater > Lake | place: USA: Trout Bog Lake... | reverse complement strand
CATGCCTTTTTTCATTGACATAACAATCTTCTCACGTTTCTTCATTTGAGCGTCAGACATTTCTTCTTCACCAAGATTGTTGTCGGTAAAAATATCTTCTGGACTTGCAGCTTTGTTTTCTGTAATATGATTTAATAACTTAGAAGCAAAAGAATATTCTTCATTTTTATAACGAGGTGATTCTTTGTCCGTTTTTCTTTTATCGCCTTTATCCATTGCAGAAAAATATTTACCAGCATGAGTCGCATATTGTTTTTTCATGCTAGGTGTAGTTCTCTTATACTCTAAATCAGTATCTTTTCCAGTCTTTTCAATATCTGTTTTTGATGGGCCTTTATGAATATCATCAACGGAAGATTTAGTCTGGTCTTTACGAGCTTTCTGTGAATTGCCATAACTATGACCATATACTTTCATACCAGTAGAAGTTGGTACTTTTTCAGATTCATCCATCTCGATGGCTTCTTTATGTGATTTAGCAGTAACAGGATATTTTTTACCTTGAAACTCAAAATGAGATTGACCTGATTTTTTAGCAGCATGAGCAGCTTTATGAAAGCCTGTCTCGTCTATATCAGCATCATTGATTAAACGTTTTTTCTCATCTTCTACTAATACTGAATTGACAGCATCAAGCATTGATTGAGATACTTTATTTTTTGCAAACATTATTTTCTCCTATTTTATCTGCATTTCCACTTGCGTAATGCGAGTGCTTTTCTTGTTGGTTCACCGTTTGGTTTCTTCATTGGGCCAGGCATACCACCCATTCTAGCACAAAATGATTTTCTGCGTTTAGCGGCCTTACTTCCTGGTTTTACTTTACCTGTAACAGCCATTTTTAATTTAGAACCTGGATTTTCTCTACGGTAAGACATGATACCTTTGCGGTTTAATCCGCCTTTAGGATTCTTACCTTCTTTTCTACGCCACGCAGCAGATTCTTCCAACCATTCGTATTGTTCATCCAATTCTTCTTTGCGGTTTTCCCAATCAAGAAGTTCTTTGATTGTTTCAATATGTCCCTGTAGGTATCCATGTTCCATACGCATTTCTGGAGTAGTCATTGATAACATACGGTCAAGCTGGTCTTTAATGTTCTGTGCTACTAAGAGATAACCAATGTCATCTTCTTTTGGTGAACCTTTTTTCTCTTTAAGGTGTTTCTCAATAAAGAAAATGCAATCTTGTAATTTTGCCATACCTTCTACTAAATCATAATCATCGGGTTCAACTTTATGTTCAATATCTTTGTATAATTTTGTTGCAGTAGGACAAATATGGAAATAATTAGTATCGTAATCAAATACTTTTACTTCGTGGTCTGGCATATCATCGTCATCTTTTTTTGCTTCCCAAATGACTTCAACTTCTTCACCCATCTTCGTACTTCCACTTTTATCTGTGCGAGGATCAGTTAAATCTCTTTCAGGTTTTGGCATTTGATGTTTCATAGTTTGATGAACCCACTCAGTAGGAATATCTAACTTTTTAGCAATTTGATGTGGTTTCATACCAGAAGATGCGTGTTTAATAATCTCTTTATCCATCTTTTCTTCATCAATCTGTTCAACTTCTTCTTCTTTTACACAAGATCCTTTTGAAAATGCTTTTTTACCAGGAACTGGTTTGTATCCTGTCCAGCATCTGCCTTTTTCATCTAAAAATTGCTTAAAAGTTTTCATTTCTTTTCCTTAATCCAATCGTCAGGTATTTTACCGTGTTTATCTTTGAAATCATCATGTAAATCTTTACCTGTGATTCCGTGTTTCTTTGCAATCATTTGCATTAACCTGTCAATCGAATTATAACTATGACTTGTTAATTTCATTAAACCACCTTCTAATTCTTTTACGTGGTCTTCCTTAAGTTTCTTTTTCTTCTTAGTAATCAGAATACCGTTACGGTCTTTATCGCCGTAAGTTTCCATTGGTTCTTTATTACTTGCACCACCTAAAGTACCACCAACACCACTTTCTGGACCGTTGATGAAACCTTGAAACTCTCTTAATCTCTTTTTACCATATTTAACTGGTTTTGGTTTTTCATCATAAGCATTCGTTAAAGGATTTACTGAACCCCCTGATGGTACCGCTGTGGTAGCTGGGTTAGCGTTACTATACAATTCACTTTCACTATATGTCTGGTTACCTAAACCAGCGCCTCCTGTTAATCCTGTACCATTTGTTCTTGTGTTCCACTCGGAACCAATTCCATCAACTACTGGCTTTTTGACTTCTTTGCCTGAGGTGTCGCCTTTTTTGAGCTTTTTCTTTTTGTCGTTGTCTTGGCTGAAGTTGCTTTCTTTTGGCTCGGGCCTGACTTTAATTGTTGGCTGACTACTTCCGACACGAATATTTTCGGTGCTATAGACTCCTGACCAGGCGCCTCCTGAATGGCCTCTACCGTTTGGATCTTTTCTTGGTTTTTGATTTCCTGAGATGTGGTCGTCACTTTGTTTTGCTCTGGCATCGGGAATGGTGTCGGCAGGTCCGTCTGCTTTGAAACCTGGCGAGGTTTTAATTTTAAGAAATCGATTAGTCTTTTTATCATTCTGCTCTCCAAATAATCTATTTATCGTATAGTTAATGTCTAACTTTTTATTACGATGCATCCAATCTGTAGCAGTTTCATTGACGATTTTACTATCTAAGAAATTGTTTGTGCTTTCGTAAATTTCATGAATATCAAATTCTTTATCATTTAAGTCACCAGTATTATCAAATACCATAAAGTTACTATACAGTTCTTGGTATTGTCTAGTAACATTTTGTGCTTTTAACCACTTATCGTGACGGACAGATTCAGACATCATTCTAGACAACATAGAGTTTCTTACTCTAGATGCTTCATCAGTAGTATTAACGAATACCATCATAGTTTCGTAACCAAGTTCTTCTAATTCTTCTTTAATGTAAGTAATCTTTTCATTATCGTCAGCAGGACCATTAATGATAAGTGGACCACGATTGCGAATAGACTCTCTACGATAATCACTTGATTTTTCAGACAATTTTTGTTTATCTGATAGATATTCTTTAGCTTGTATTAAGTTTAATTCAGTAATTGTACTAGAAGCAATCGCTTCACGAATAATAACATCTTTACCAGAATTTGGACCACCAGTAATAAAGATAGCCTTAAACATACCACGATTATGTTCTTCGTTTAAACCCATACCTTTACGAACATCATGCATCAATTCTTTTGCGTGTTCATCCGAAACATGATGTGGAACGCCTTCTCTAAAAGCAGAAAAATTACCATGTTTTGCATGGTCTCTCATTTTTGTACCAGACATACCTTCTGCGCCTTCAGCATCAGGATCACGATGACCAGCTGAAACAACTTCTATCTTCTTAAAGTTATAATATCCATGAGAACCTTTTTTACCATTGTAATCATTTAATAACTTTTGATATTGTTTTACACGGTCTGAACCTGCAACCATTACTAAATGGTCATGACCCTTTGCATATAGTTTAGAAGCATGATGTAGAAAAGTAGGAAACTCAGAAGAAGAAGATTCAAAGTGAGTACCTGGTGAATATCTACGGAGATGTTTTAATTTTTGTGCTGATGATAATGGATTTTTTTTGGAATCCTGTGAATGTGAAACTATAATCGTATGTTTTGCGTTTCTTTTTGCAGCTTCAGCCCTAACTTTATCAATCAATTTAAGATGACCAGTTGTAGGTGGATTCATACGGCCAAAAGCCATCACTACAGGATTATGTGTCTTTTGTGATTCTTCAAGTATTTCTAAAAATGATTTCATGATGTGGTTTCTTCTTCTGGTTTTTTACCAAATTTATTTTGTCTTAATAAATTGGCTTTTGCAAATTCTTCACGGTTTACTAATTTAGTTGGTTCACCTGAATGGTTAACAACAAATCCTTCTGGACCAGTATGTTGGCCTTCAATATCATGTTCTAATCCACCAGTATGTTGTTCTAAATTTCTAACCAATACATTTTTAGCTGCTTGTAAATGATGGTGCATTTCTAATAAATGAGAATAATGTTTTTTATTCTTCTTAATATAATCAAGATGAGATTTCATCTCAGCTTCTCTGCGAGATTGTCCGGCAGGAGTCTTTAATGGTTTCATCTTAGCATACTTATCTTGTATGTGTTTCGCTAGTCCTTCAGCTGATGGAACTTCACCTGTTCTTACTGTTGAATTGATATAGGTGATTAAATGTCCATTTTCGCCACGATGCATCTCTGTGGCCTTGTACATATCTTTACCGTGTTTGTCGTGAATTGCTTTCGCTTTGGCTAAATGGTCCAAAAATTCTTTTTGGTCCTCATCTGAATAATGTACATTTCTTGTATCATGTTCCGCGCCTTTCATCCATACATCTGGATGTGAACCAAAATTATGTAGGTCTGGATGAGGATCCGCAGTCATATTATCAATAGTATCACCATGATATTGTTGGTGTACAACTATACCAACTTTTGCTTTTTTGACTCTTTCAGCTTCTTCACCACTTGCCGTGTAATTGATAGTGTTTGGATTGAAAGAAACTTTACCACCCTTTTTCTCTTTTCTTGCTTCTTTTTCATCATCATTTTCGGAGAACATCATGTCGCCTTGATATACACCTGTTTTAGGTGCAACTTTTTTGAGATGATGTAATGCAGCTTGAAGTTTTTTCATTAAACCAGGCGCATGACCATGATTCTTGGCAATATCAGCTGATGTATAGTTAATTTTTGGATTTTTATTGAAAGCAGATTTAGATGCTACAAAAAACTTGCCTGTCTCTGGATGATGACCAAAAACTAATGATGGAGAACCATCATACTTCATTGTTAAATCAGAACTTTTTCCACCAGATTTGGTGTGATTGTGTGCCTTCATTAAGGCATCATACGCATGACTAAAACCACGTTTTGTACCACCGTAAAGAATAGGCCTATCTTCAGCATGGTCAATATGTTTCAATTTACCTGTTGCTTCGGTTTCAGCCTCTTCTTTTAAAAATGTTTTAAACGATAACATTGATTTCCTTACAGAATTGCAACACACTTTGGTTGCTGTATTTCTTATTTATACAACATTTTAATTTTGACAGCCAACACATAGAAATGTTGGCTTCGATACATAGCGTCAAAATTATTGGGATTTCATCACGTTTTCAATATCATCTACTGTATTACTGATTAGATAATTTTTTACTACATGATTATATGCTATATCTGGTTGATACTTTGGACTCCAATTTCTAAGTATTTCAATAAGTTCATCTTGTGTTTCGTATGTTGCACCATATTGTGAGAGTAATCTTGCTGCAGCAATATTGCGAGAAATCCAAGGTGTTTTATTGAGCATAGACTCAAGTAATACCAATCCAAACCCTTCAGCGTCTGAATTCATAATGTAGAAGTCAGCATCAGCAATAGCGTCTTTGACATCTCTTGGATCTTCGACCATCAATGGAATAACATTGTCAGAAGCATGAGGCATAATATTATGTCGGTTGTCGTATCCTGTTGTGACCAATACTGCATCATCTAGTTCTGCTTTACGGAAAGTATCAGCAAGTTCAATCATACGTTTGTTTGGCCAGTAACCACCACACGATAGGTACATTCTTTTATCTTTTGGTATACCAAACTTATCTTTGAAACGGCCTTTAGTACCAATGCAATCGTCAGGTGAAATACCATGAGTTACTTTGTGTGCTTTGTGTTCGTGGCCAAATAGTTTAACATGAAGCCAATCTTCTTGCGTTGAACATCCAATAAAATGGGCATCTCTCATACCTTGCACACAAACATTACTCACGGAAGGTTTAATTAAAAGGTATAGTACTTTTCCTGGTAGATTTTTGATATTTTGTAATACAAAGTTCTGAACACCAACGTCACCACCATGAATCACAACTAAGTCAGCATCAAGACACATTTGAGGATTACTTGATACATGGATACCATTGAAATCTCCTTGATGGTCACCACAAAATACAATAACTTGATGGCCTCTTTTTTGAGCTTCTTCAGCCATCTGTTGAACATAGTATTCGGAACCACCAGGAAATGGTGCATAACGATGCACTACAAAACATATCTTCAAATTTCACCTCTTAATGCTCTTGCAATACCATCATAGATATTGATTTTTGGTTTATAGAATGATAACATTTTTCCAGGATTACCTACACGATACATAACACCTTTTGGTGCATCTACTATGTGATTTACTTCAGGACTATAACCTGCAATACCACAAACAATTTGTTGTAATTCATTAAATGATGTAGCAATACCAGAAGAAAGATTTACTGCACCTTTGATATCTTGTTTGATTGCTTCATCAACAGCATCAACAATATCTTGCATATGAATGAAATCTCGAACTTGTGTGCCGTCACCCCAAATATCAAATGGGTCTAATCTAAGTTTAGCACGATGAATATATGATGGGAAAGGATAATCTAAATCTTGGTCTGTACCATAACCACTAAATGGTCTGAATACGTTTACCTTGATGCCTTCTGCTTCTAAGAACTGTAAACAATATTCACCTGTTAGTTTAGCCCAACCATAAGTCAAATCAGGCATTCTTAAATTATTCAAATCAATATTTGATTCTGAAAGACTATTTTGAGATGCTGCTGTTTGATATGCAATTGGATATGCCGCAGATGATGAGAAGTAAACAACACGACCTGGTTTTGTTCTTAGTGCCCATTGAATCATATCTGAATCAATCGCTAAGTCTGTTGCAACTGAAAGTGGATTACCTTCAATCGTTTGACGACCACCAACGATAGCCGCCAAGTGTATAATCAAATCAAATTTGTCCGTACTTGTTTTAAAGAAATCGCGGCAATCATTACCTTCTTTAATATCAATACCTGTAATATCATGGCCTGCATATTTTCTCATAAAATATTTACCAACAAATCCCATGTGTCCTGTAATCAAAATTTTCATGCCCAATTCTCCATTCCTTCTTTATAAAATGATTCATGCACATAGAAGTCATCCAAATGATGGCGACCTCCATGAATATGAATTTCTTTGACCAAAATATAACCTTTAGATGTCAATAACTCTTTTGCTGTTTGAATAATTTCTGGTATATTATCCACTTCAAAATCAATTACATTAAACTGATAATTGGATTGTAACACTTTTTGTAAGCATTGTAAAGAGATTTGTGGTGGATCGGTATCAATGGATAGAAAATCAATTGTATTTGGTAGATTATATTTGGTAAATAACTCTTGGTAGTCAATTGTTGTAGCGTCAGCTATGATAAATGGAGTTTTTCTATTGTTCCAACCTTCGGTATACTTTGGATCCAACTCAATACCAATACCATGAAAGTTTCTTTCTCTTTCAAAAAAATAGCTATTGTTGTTGTTACAATAATGATTTGCACCAATATCAACAAAAGTACCATCAGTTTTTTCACTTAATAATTTGTCAATAATAAAATCTTGTTCCCATTCTGAATAATATATCATTATAACTCCGAGGCTGTTATCATATCTTGTAAACGACTAACATAAGTGTGATTCTCTTTTATGTTAATCATTTGTCTTAAAATTAAATCCTTATCTTCAACCATCTTACTTGCTACATCAAACAAACCAGCTGGGTCTTTTGAATATGCAATATCACCATTGAAGTAATGATATACAGCTTCAGAGTTGGTGATACCTAAATGACCGTAACTAATATTCTTAATTGTACGACAAGGAATATAGCCATTAGCTAAATGATTTGCAGGTCTAAAATCTGGCGCCATGTATGATTCAACAACTGCTTTTCTTATTGTTGGTATGTTTAAAGGATTTTTTAATGGACAATTGTGTAAAAAATGCACATTGTTTTTTTGACATGAATCAATAAAATCTTTAAAAAGATATTGATTATCAGGAAAGATTGTGCCACCAAAAAAAGCATATTTTGGTTCTTTTTTAGGTATAAATCTATCTTCAAAATTAATTTCATTAGGTAATAAATCAGTACCCCAAATAGAATAGAAGTTATCGTATTTTTCGCCTTTTTCGTAAAAAGAAACGCCGTTGTTTAACTTTGTATATTTCTCTGGTTCAAAATAGTAAGCACAATTTTTATCTGGCACACCATCGACACCTACATTTGAAGCAAAACGAAAATCAATCAATTTGCCAACTTTACCCAAATACATATCTGCACCAGGATTACCCTCAACAGGTCCTTTATTGCCAAGATAGTGTACGATATAGCAAGATGATTTTCTTAAAGGAAGATTATGGCTTACTTGAGTCCATGGTGCAAATACTAACCATTGTTCTGTAATAATAATTGCATCATCAAAAAATGTATCATCTAAATTATTTCGCCTATCTAACCAATAAGTTTCAATATCCATAAATTTACCAGCACGAACAATCGCATCGTGAATAAATGCGTGAGTATGTCCTGTATTAGGTTTAGCACCCCAAACAATAATTTTTTTATACTTCATATTATTCCTTAATCAAATACCAAGCACTATTCTTAACAACTACAACTTTATCGAACTTATCACCTAAAAATTTCTTTAAAGATTTTTCTACGCCAGGTAAAACGATATCGTGGCCTGCAAATATTCCACCTTTTTTGACTAAAGGATAAAAATTTGTAAAATCTTTATAAGATTGTTCTTCAGAGTGGTCGCCATCAACAAAAACAAAATCAAAATAATTTTCACCAACAACACTAATCAAATCAACAAACTCTGTACTCGATTCATAAATGAAATCAACTTTATTGCCAAAAGGAACTAATCTTTGTGATGCGTGCTCTTTCATTAATTGTTGGCGTTCAGCGCTAAAGTCTCCGCCATTCCAATCAATAAAAGTTGGATAATTATCTACTGCATAAATCTTTTTGATATTAGGAATTTGCTTTAAGAAACTTTCAGTTGTTGCACCTAAACAAACACCAATCTCAACACCAACTAAATCTCCTTTTAATTGAGAAATAGGTTCTACAAGTCCTTCACCTGAAGGTTCGGATTGATTAGCCCAATCTACTTGTTTTTGCACCCATTCTGCTGCAGGCAAATGATGCCATGGATCTTGACTAGTTTTTTGACTAGTTGGTGCGGTATACAAACCTGTCGTTGTGTTGAATGTCAGAACTTCCGATGTCATATTTTTTCCTTATATAATCATTAATCATAGGTACTCTATTGTATTGGTGTAGAATTGCATATTTTTCACCTTTACTATTGTACATTGCACCATCTTTCCATACTGGTTCAGGACATAATAACTTTGGCCTAAAACCTGCAATTTTTGTTGGGTCTACTGTTGTACCACATTGACAAGCCCAACCGTCATCATGTTCGCTAAACAAAGTAATATCTTTATAAGGTTTGAATGAGAGAAGTAGATTCAATGCGGATTGGTCTGGACCACCGCCACCCTCAACGAATTGAGGAGCACCATTACAAAGTAGATATACATTATAACACAAGTCTATGTATTCTTCATAGGATCCTGCTGTTACACCTGCATTATTAATTGGTGTATCTTGCATATAATTGGCTGCAATTGGCGTGAAAGATTTAGCCATATTATTAATACCCCATGCCTCATCTTTATATTTAAGACCTTCAGCTGAAGCACAAATCTTTTTATCGCCAATATTTTTTTCTAACCAATCGGATGGGTTAGATTGAAAGATAACGTCAGCTACATCAGTTGAAATAACGTATCTAGGTTTAAATTCAGAGTTTTTTAAGAATTGCCAAATGTGTAAAAATCTTACATTGACAACATTGAATTGTTCTTTATTGACTAAAGGTATAACTGTGAAGCCTTTGTCTTGTACAATTTTAATTAGTTCATCGTCAATATTATAAGTCACCAACATTTTTAAACCGGTAAAACCAGAATCAATTAATGATTCTACCCATGGTTTAATTTTATCATAGTGTTTGTATCCTGTGATGAAGCCGATAACGATGTCATTGTCTCTTGTTTGTTCCATGGGAATTCTCCATTATATTTTTCATTCATTACTGCATTACCATTGATAAAGAAGTCTGCATTAACAGAACCTTTACCACCATCTACACGATAATTGACCGTGTATTGTCTTGTGCAATCCCATTTTTTAAAATACTGAGATATTGTATGTAAGAACACTCTATCTTGTCCCCAGCCTCCGTGCCATGCAGATGCCAATTTTATCGCAATTTCTGTCTTAATGCAATAGGTATTTGTGTCAACGTGATTCATTCCATGGTAAGTTTGCCATTTACCAAGAGATTCGCAATTATCTTGGCAAATAAATTCGCCTTTCTTATCACAAACATTTCTTAAAGAATTACACCAATCTAAATTATTATCTTCAATAGTTTTAATACAAGACTCAACATGATTAGGTTCAAACCAATTATCTTGGTCGAGATATAAAACATAATCTGAATCAATTAGATGTGTGAATGCTGCGTAAACACGATGGCCGTAAAATCCATTTTTACCAACATTATCAGGCAAAGTGCAAACGGTTAAATTTTTTGTATCAACACCTTTGTTTTTCATGTGTGTTATGAAGTTTTTAACTCCATAAAAATATTCTTGGCCATCAATAACAAGATAACACTTTGTTGGATAAGTTTGAGTTAATACGCTTTCAACAGCTTTTGTGAATTCTGGAGAACCAGTAGTTGGTATAATAACAGTTGCACTCATAATTTATCCTTTATAAATCTAAACCTAAAGCATCCCCGTCTTTTTTGCGTAGGCCTACCCATAATTTATCCCAATTAACCATTGTTTCATACTTAAATATAATTTCGGTCTTTACACCATTTGCTGACTTGTGTCTTTTTGAATCTGAAATTGCATAACAAATTGCTCTTTCTTCTAATACCTTTTTATGAAACATCTCATAAAAATTATATAGTTTTGTTGGACTTGTATCTTTTGAAGCCCACTCTAATATTTTTTCACAATATTTACCTAAGTTAATTAAGTTTGGTTCCGCTGGTTTTCCAGCCACCATATTGTTTGAAGAAATTAAATTAATTACTGTAGCCAACATTTGTGCTTCAGATTTTTTTGTAAATATAGTATCTAGATTATCGCTGGTACTTACTCTAGGAATAATTCTAGCAATCTTTCTACAAACTATGGCAAAAGCTTTTACTTCTTTTGCATTTGGAGTTCTTTTTACTTTTCCATTTAAGAAAATACTTCTTCTCATAATTACACCATCTAATTTTAGATAAGGTATTTGTAATATGTGACCTACTGCATCTATAGGAAATCCAACTTTAACTTTACCTGCATATTTTTCTGCAGCTTTTGGAGGAACAGCCGCACTCTTTTTTGTTGCAGCTTTACCTTTACTACCTGCAGCCGATTGAGATGAGTATCTTAAGTGTGCATACGCAACTTGTGCTTGAGCATATTGTTCTTTTTTCATTGCTGAATTTAAACTTCTATACCAACGACCAACATCAGTAACAGAATCAAATATTTGATTTAATTTCAATGTATTTGTATTCTCACCTTTTACTTTAGACTTTACACTAACTTTAACAGTTTCTTTATAGTTATCCGGCTTAAATGATATTTCATAATCTGTCAAAGGATAATTAGATTTTTTTGGAATATTAATTCTTAAAGGAGAAGAATTTGAAAATTTGTAATTAATCTTTTTTGATTTATCTAAAAATTTCAACACACTTTTTATTTCAACTTCATTATTTCTCAACAATACTGCCATTTTAATAGCAGTCAAAACTTCAAAAAACTCAGCAGGAACTAAAACTTCACTAACTTCTCCATCAATAAAAAAGGATCGTTTTGTTGTTAAACTTTCTTTTAATAAAAAATCTATTTGGTCGGCTAAAGGCTTTGGTGCGTTTGAATTTTTTATAAAGGTTTTTACATTTTTTACTATATTCTCTGGAGTTATCCAGTCATCAACAATTGAAGGTACAATATTACTAGGCTTTAACTGTATACTACCTTCTTCAGTTTGTGATGAAGATTCAAAATATTTACAAACGATAGCTATACTTTCGCCTACGAATGTAATTTTACCAATACTTGATTTTGGAGAACTACTTCTTTTCTCATCATAAAAATTAGAAAGTCCTTTAGCGTTTAAAGATTTTGATAAATCAGCTAAAAATTTCCTTCTTGTGTCTGTAGCACCTTTAGTTTGTGGTATATAAAAATAAAAGTGTTTTCCTTCCATTTGAAAAAAAGGTTCTTTAGCCGAAACACTATCTTTATATTTTAAAATTTTGAGTACAGATGTTATATTAGCCGCAGTAGGTTGTTTAGTTGCCATTATCGTATAATTTGAATGTGTTTACCTGAAGTCCATACTTCAAGTTCTGTTCTTAAACGGCCCTCTGATTTGAGGGTTTCATATCTATTTATGGCCTTATTGCGCCACCATTTTATAACATTTGGTAATTCAAACTTGTCGTAATTTTCTTTATCTTTAATTAAGACATCTGTTTTACAACAAATATAATCTACAAAATTACTAAATCCATAATTACTTATATAATATCTTTTCTGTTCTGTCAACTTTTTTGCATTGTTAATCGTTAGCTGGAATGCCTCCGCTTCAGAAGTTCCCTTTAAAGCTGCTTTAGTTAAGGATATAATCTTCATTGATATCTTTAGTTTTCTGCTAGAGATATTATCATCAACGAGTTTGCCAACTTTACTCTCAACAAAATCGCGGAGTTCTTCATACGGTTTTCCGTGCATCATTGGTAGAAAATCAGAATCAGTCAATCCTTTATATCGAACATATGGTTTCATACCATCATACTGTGATGTGTTTTTGGTAGAACCATACAAACTGGTAGTTTCAAACAAGCACAAATTCATATTGTATTTTTTGTTGACTATTTCTCTCACGGTATGCGAACAACAAATGGCTGCAAGAAGTTTACCGCCTAGATAATTGAAACCAAATGGCTGACTTGGTACAATAACAAACCCCATCATAGAAGATTCATTAAATCGTTTACCCCACTCTGGTTTCTGCGTAAACACTTGTCCAAGCATTTCATTTCTAGGCTTGCAGTTGATTACAGGTGAAGCTAACCGAATGAATCCTAGATACTTTCCTGTGTTTCTTTCTTTTACTGCCAAATGCACACTACGACCTACTGGTCTGATATTGACATGAGATGAAGTAATTGAAAGTAATGTTTCCCATGTATCGGTTGGTATTTCACACACTTCTATATCCATATCATTTGGATGCATAGAAAAATCAGAAAACAATTCTTCTTCTGGAGGAAATAGAGACATTGGCATATTTGCCAAATCATTTAACTTTTGGTCTCTCATGTATTCATCAATACGATGAAAGTTACCAAAATAATCATTAAATGCTTTAGCACAAACTAAAGCATCTTCTTTAGATAATATCATACTTTGAAGCCTTCAAATTTCTTTTCTTTAGTACCAAAAGTATTAAGTGGTTTATCTTTGTGACCAGCATCAGTAATGTGAATTTCAGATGATTGTTCAATATCATACAGTTTCATTTTAGCACGGTCAACACCAATCGTAAATCGTTTATAGTATGTTGGATCATTATATCGATTCTTTAATTGTTTGACCATGATTTGGCCCATAGCCTCTAAATCTTCACTTGTAATTAAAGCAAACATCAAATCTGCGGTGGCGGGAAGTCCGAACGACTCACTCGTATCTTCAAGTCCTGGATCACTTGATGTAAATCCGGATCTTGTAGTCTGTGTCGCAGATACAATAGGAACATTATACTCAACAGCAAGGCCACGTAATTCTTCAGCAATCGATTTAACGTAGGTGTAGGAATTAATGTTTGCGCCAGCTTTAATACGACTACTACAGCAAATATTAAGATAGTCAATAAATATAATATCAGGTACAAAAGACTTTTTAAGATTAAGTTCATTGAGTAAAGTTCTAAAATGAATAGTTGAAGCTGAAGCGGTTGGATATTCTTTGATAATCAATTTGCCTGTACACTTTTCACGAACACGAGCAACTTTCTTATCATACAAATCTTTTGGTAAATTCATTAAATCATCAAGTGTTACATTCAATAGATTAGCATCTATTCTTTCAGCAATCTTTTCTTCAGCCATTTCCATAGTGATATACAATACGTTCTTGCCTTGTACCATACATCCTGAAGCCATATGGCACATAAAGAGAGATTTACCAACACCAGTGCCAGCGAGAGCAACATTGAGCGTTTTAGCTGGGAGTCCACCTTTTGTAATTTTGTTAAAACAGTCCAAATCAAAGGGAATTCTTTCTTCATTACGGTGGTAAAATTCATATCGCTCATTTGAGTCCTCTAAGTAATCATGTCCTACAGTTGTAT
>Ga0164297_10003584_pt1 | contig 14356 bp, 12 predicted proteins | sample GEODES058metaG_FD_113539 | JGI IMG/M metagenome (GOLD analysis project Ga0164297, IMG submission 113539) | Dystrophic lake water microbial communities from Trout Bog Lake, Wisconsin, USA - GEODES058 metaG | ecosystem: Environmental > Aquatic > Freshwater > Lake | place: USA: Trout Bog Lake... | reverse complement strand
CGCGCCTGCCACTGCTGCCGCTGCAATACCAATCCAAGGATTCCCGGTTTCAAACGATACGGCGAAACCGGTTATCGCCCCAACAAGCATCATACCTTCTACGCCAAGATTGATAACTCCGCTTTTTTCAACGACCAACTCTCCCGAGGCCGCCAATAGAATCGGCGTTGTAATCCCAATGACAGTAATCAAAGCGTCGATAATGAAGGACAGCGTCATGAGCGTACCTCGGATACTGCGCTACTTTTGAGGCGGATGCGATAGCGCACGAGAATGTCGCTGGCGAGGATGGCGAACAAAATAAGTGCTTGAAAGAGGCCCGCCGTGGCATTTGGGACATGAACGACGGTTTGTGCTACTTGGCCTCCGACATATGTAATTGCCAACACGATGCCCGCAATGAACACGCCGAGAGGATGAGACCGGCCGAGTAGGGATACGATGATCGCAGTAAAGCCGTAGCCTGACGGGAAACCCAAATTCAGACGCGTCAATTGCATCAGTTCGAGAGTTCCTGCGAGGCCAGCCATTGCGCCTGAAATAATCAAGGCGAGCCAAACGATACCATCAGCATGAAAGCCCCCGTAGCGCGCTGCGTGAGGCGCTTCACCGATGGCGCGGATCGAAAATCCAAAGACGGTTTTATCAACGATAATTGTAAAAATAATTGTCGCGAACAATGCAATGAGCAGCCCAGGCGGTAGCCCTGTTGAGCCGAGTTCGTGTGGCAGTGTTTGTGCATCAGTCAATTGTGCAGTCTGAGGAAAGTTCATGCCATGAGGGTCTTTCCATGGACCGGTGATTAAATAAGACAGCAACTGGAGGGACACATAAACGAGCATAAGACTTGAGAGCACTTCGCTCACACCATAACGAATTCGTAGGCCTGCAGGAACGGCGGCATAGGCTCCACCACCGACCATACCCGCCGCGAGCATGAGAGGAATAATCCAATTTCCGGTGAAGGATTGAGTCATAAACGCAATGCCTGCGGCGGCAACTGCGCCAACAATATATTGGCCTTCAGCGCCAATATTCCAAATTTTTGCGCGATTGCCGATAGACAGTCCAAGCGCAATAAGGATGAGCGGCGCGGCTTTATCGGCAACGTCACGCCATTTGTACAGATCAATCACGGGGGTGACGAACAACTGCCATACGGCATCAAAGCCGTCATAGCCTAGCAAATCGAAAATCACGATTCCGATCATCATAATCGCCACGACCGACAGAATAGGTGTTGCGACCAGCATCACACGGCTCGGTTCGAGACGTTTCTCAAGCATGAGGCGCATGAACGTCTCCTTCGGCTCCACTAGCGTGATGTCCGCCCATCATCAGTCCAAGTTCTTCAACTGTCACATCATTCGTTGTACGCGGCTCTGATAGTCTTCCGAGATTAATTACAGACAGGCGATCACAGAGCCGCAGCAATTCATCAAGATCTTGCGATATCACAACGACGGCAGATCCTTTGTTTGCAAGGTCAATGATTGCTTGGTGGATTGCGGAGGCTGAGCCAGCGTCAACGCCCCAGGTTGGCTGGCTGACAACGAGAACGCTCGGCTCTTGTAGAATCTCCCGACCCATTATGAATTTTTGAAGATTGCCGCCAGAAAGAGATCCCGCCAATGCCTGCGGACCAAGAGCTTTAACCGAAAAACGTTGGATTATCTTCCGCGCAAAAGAGACTGAAGCTTTCGAGTCAATAAACCCTTGTCTCTCGAGATTAAGCCGCGTTCGCGCTGATAAAATCGCGTTCTCAGCGAGCGTAAAATTGCCAATGGCGGCATGACCATTCCGCTCCTCTGGGACGGCGCAGAGCCCGTATTTGCGGCGAGCAGTTGGCCCAAGGCGCCCGATCGCCCTCTTGTCGACATTTATTATATCGGCGCGAGACGCCAGAGTTTCGCCCGAGAGTGCGTCAAGTAACTCATTTTGGCCGTTTCCTGCGACGCCAGCAATCCCAAAAATCTCCCCGCCACGGACGTCAAAATTGACTTTGTTGAGCGCAACTCCGAAATCATCGGGCTTTGGAACCGACAATCCGCGAACAGACAGACGAACATTCCCACCGATTTGTGCGGTGCCTCGAGCTGGATCAGACAGGTCACTGCCGATCATCATTTCGCCCATAGTTCGAGGCGTTTCCAGCTTTGGATCGCAGGTCGCAACGACTTGCCCCCCACGCAGAATAGTGGCGCGATCACACAGCGCGACAATTTCATGAAGCTTGTGGGAAATATATAAGATCGAGCATCCCTCTGATGCAAGGCGGCGGAGGGTTCCAAAAAGATCGTCAACCTCTTGTGGCGTGAGCACGGAGGTTGGCTCGTCCATAATTAACAGACGAGGATTCAAGAGGAGGGCGCGCACGATCTCGATCCGTTGCCGCTCGCCAACCGACAAGGTCGCTATGATGCGGCGTGGATCAAGATTGAGGCCATATTTATTCATGACCGCCCGAATTTCCTGATCCAAAGCCTTTCGCGAAATGGCCGTGTCCAACCCTAAAGCGATATTTTCAACAACGTCCATGGCTTCGAACAATGAAAAATGCTGAAAAACCATGCCAATGCCGAGCTTGCGTGCAGCACGAGGATTTGAAATCCGCGTCTCACGACCCTCCCACAAAAGAGTTCCGCTGTCCGGCGCAAGGATGCCGTATATCATTTTAACAAGCGTTGATTTGCCCGCCCCATTTTCCCCAAGGAGCGCATGGATTTCCCCGGGAGCGACCTTCAGATTAACCCGGTCATTGGCTAGCACTCCCGGGAAACGCTTGGTGAGGTTGACCAATTCAAGGCGGGCCGGTCCGGGGTTGAATTCTTTGCCGCTGGTCAAAGGGTCGCTCTTTCAGGTTTGAGAGGTGTTCTCTCCACTCTTTTACCGAAGCTACAGGACAGATTTTCATGGCGCAACCAGCTGTGCTCACCCGGAGCGCGCAGACAATCGATTGGTTGGGGAAAGGCTGCCTTGAACGATCTTAGAGCGTTGTCCTAATATAGCCCCACAAAAAAGGACACAGCTGTATGACACATCACAATCAAATTCGTGCTTATGACCTTGATCTCCTAAGACAATCTTTCGACGTCGCTAAGCGATCACGGGAAAATGGCGATCATCCCTTCGGTTCAGTCTTGGGGGATGCAAACGGCAAGCTTCTGATGGCGCAGGGCAATGGATATTCATCGGAGGGGGGTGACCGGACGGCGCATGCGGAGCGTCTCCTCGCATCGCGGGCTGCTAAGACCTATGATCTTGCTGAGCTGGCGACGATGACGCTTTATAGTTCGGCGGAACCCTGCGCCATGTGTGCGGGGGCGATTTATTGGGCGGGCATTGGCAGAGTTGTCTTTGGGCAGACTGAGAAAGGACTCAAGGAACAAACGGGAGATCATGACGAGAACCCAACGCTTGATTTGCCTTGCGATATTGTGTTCAGAGCAGGTCAACGCCCGACAGAAATCGTTGGGCCGCTACTCGAGGAAGAGGCTGCGCAATTGCAAAAGGACTACTGGGTAAATAGGGGCTGAACATTAGACTGCCTGACCATGAAGGTCATAATGGTCAGCGCGTTCAACTTTGACGGTAACGATCTCACCAATCCGCAGCGGTCGACGAGATGCGACGTGCACAGTCCCATCAATTTCTGGAGCATCCCATTGGGATCTGCCGATTGCGACAGTTGGGCCCGTTTGATCGACAATCACTTTAATCCTTTTACCAACGCGCGATTTTAATTTTGCGGCGCTGATAGCCTTCTGCGTCTCCATGAAACGATCGTACCGCATTTGCTTTACATCATCGGGGACCTGCGCAAGCCCCAAATCATTTGATGCTGCTCCTTTGACAGCCTCATATTTAAAGGCCCCAACACGCTCGAGTTTAGCTTCTCTCAGCCAGTTAAGAAGAAATTCGAAATCCTCATCGGTCTCGCCCGGAAATCCGACAATAAACGTCGAACGAATGGCAAGATCCGGACAAATATCCCGCCACGATTTGATCCGATCAAGGGTCTTATCTTGATTTCCTGGACGCTTCATTGCTTTCAAAATCGAAGGTGATGCGTGCTGAAACGGAATATCAAGATAGGGAAGAATGAGCCCATCAGCCATGAGAGGGATGATGTCATCCACATGAGGATACGGATAGACATAATGAAGCCTAGTCCACACCCCAAGCTTACCCACCTCGCTCATTAAGTCTAAGAATTTTGCCTTTATGGAGCGGTCCTTCCACATGCTCTCGGCATAACGCAGGTCTGTTCCATAGGCAGATGTATCCTGGGAAATCACAAGCAATTCCTTGACGCCTGCATTGACGAGCTTCTCGGCCTCTCGTAACACTTCATTGGCAGGTCTCGAAACTAGGTCTCCACGGAGCTTCGGTATGATACAAAAAGTGCAGCGATTGCTACAGCCTTCAGAAATCTTTAGATAGGCGTAGTGTCGCGGTGTCAGCTTGATACCTTGCTCAGGTACAAGGTCGATAAAGGGATCATGCGCCGGGGGCACCGCCTCATGAACCGCTTTCATCACAGATTCATAGGCCTGAGGACCAGTGATTGCGGCTACTTTGGGATAGGCGTCCCGGATTTGTTCGGGTTCGGCCCCCATGCAACCCGTGACAATCACCTTTCCATTCTCGGCCATAGCGGCACCAATAGCGTCGAGCGATTCCTGTTTGGCGCTGTCGAGAAAGCCGCATGTGTTTATAATCACCGCGTCGGCGCCTTGGTGGCTCTTTGTCAGTTCATAACCTTCGGCCCGCAATTGCGTGATGATCCTCTCGCTGTCCACAAGAGCTTTTGGGCAACCGAGTGAGACGAACGAGATGCGGGGAGCTGATCCAGCCATGGGTTTCTCTTTATCCTATAACTTCAAAAGCCATCTACCTGATAGCGCTAGTTTCGGCAAACTTAGCCATTTGTTGTGAACTATCAGCTGAATTTATGCATCCGGAACCGTTGCGTCTTCCAGCAGAACGGGGCATTCAGGACCGGATTTTGCCGCTGGGGTATTGATTTCGTGAATTTTGGTAACGAGCCGTCCGCAAGAAGCCCATCGGGAGTTAGTGTAGGCCCTGTCTTCGGCCCTTCAATTTTCCATGGGATTCTTCTCGTTATTTTAGTCGCTCTGCTGTGGTCTGCTTCAGATACGGCTTCTCAGCTTTTGACTCACGACCTTCCTCCGCTCGAAGTCACATTCTTCCGATATGCGGTGCATGTAACGGTCCTCTTCCCCTGGTTAAGAGGTGGGATTCAGCACGCTTGGAAGACGCATTATCCCGTCTTCCAAATTTTAAGAGGTGTATTTTCCGCATCTTCGGCTATATGCTTCATCGAAGGGCTTAACTATATGCCCGTTTCCGACGCGACCGCTATCACCTTCATTCAGCCATTAGCAATTCTTGCTTTTGCGGCAGTATTGATCAGGGAGAAAGTTGACCATTCGAGGTGGATCGCCGGTGTCATTGGACTTTGCGGCGTCTTGATTATCGTCCAGCCTGGCGGAGACGCGTTCCGATCCTCAGCGCTTTTACCCCTTTTGGCCGCGCTCTTTTCCGCTCTCGCATTGGTGACAACCCGAATGATGCCTTCCGACGATCCAAAGGTAACTATGGTTTACACTGGGGTTGCTGGTCTAGTTCTTTTAGGCGCGACGTTACCAGCAGTGTGGGTGGCGCCAAATCTCTGGAACGTCTTCGTGGCAGTGATAAGTGGCCTATTTGGGGTATGCGCTCAGGTTATTCAAATCACAGTTTATCGATGGTACCCGTCATCCATCCTTGCCCCTTTTAGCTATTCGCAGCTTCTCTGGGCTAGCCTTATTGGCTTTTTGGTGTTCGGAATGTGGCCAACGGCTACAACAATGGTGGGGGCATCTCTCATTATTATTGGGGGCCTTTATTCGGCTTGGGCTGAACGGCGCCGAATGGGAGCGATAGCCTAACAAGAACACAGAACCGACGAAGTCTTGGCAGTTTTCTTGCGACGACCGACGCATGACAAAGCGTCTGGGTTGAGCCACTTGAGACATGGCGGAAGGGGTGGGATTCGAACCCACGGTGAGCTTGCACGCACGGCGGTTTTCAAGACCGCTGCCTTAAACCACTCGGCCACCCTTCCGACCGCTACTCTTCTATACAGATTCCGACAAAACGCCAGACTCGCAACTTAAACGGATCTTGATTCGAGTGTATAGTAGGATAATCAGTCTAATTATTCATCCACCTTGGCAGTGGCGGCACAAATTACGATAAGATTTTTTGACTAATTTCCTTTCAATATCAATAGTCTAGTGAAATTTTGACGTGCAGGAATTGCTCAAGTCCGGCGTTTCGGTTAAGTTTAGAGTAACGAGTACAGAGTTATTTCAGTTTCGTTCTTCATCGGCGATCTTCTGCAGGACCGGTGTTTCTGTCACTGGATCCGCAGCGTAACGAAAGACAGCGATTTTGACTTTATTAGATTCTCGCGTGCTTCGCACGGCTCTCTTGGGTGGGTTGGCGCTGACTGTGGCCAATTGCGCCGGGACCAAAACCTCGTGTCTCGACCCCAAATATGGCGTTTGCCCAAGCCCTAAAGTGGTCGCCGATGGGCAATCAGTTCCAAAGGGCGGTGGCTACTCAAAGGTTGGTCAACCCTACATGATTGCAGGTGAAACCTATACCCCCAAGAATTTCACGCGTTACTCCGCTGTGGGCATGGCATCGTGGTACGGATCCCAATTTCGGGGGCGGATGACTGCAAATGGGGAAGTGTTTGACTTAAACTCGGTTACCGCGGCGCATCCGACTATGCCTTTACCGTCTTATATCCGCGTGACAAATACTGCTAATGGTCGCTCGATCATAGCACGTGTCAATGACCGTGGGCCTTTCCATTCTAAGCGTCTGATTGACGTTTCTGAACGCGTGGCGGAAGCCTTGGATTTTCGCCGTATTGGGACAGCAAAGGTCAAGGTTGATTATATTGGGCGGGCTCCAATTGAAGGCAGCGATGATAATATTCTCATGGCTAGCTTAAAGACGGATGGCTCGATGGCTTATCTGAGGGGTGATGCCAAAGCTCCGATCCAGGTTGCAAGCGCAGAGAGCGATTCCGCAGCTTTTGCTGATGCCTTACAGCAGGATCAAAAATCTGGGTTTAATTTGTTCGGTACTCCAGTGATGCCTTCCGAAGTTGTAGCAAATGCTGCTGTCGGCGATGCGTCTCAGTCTTTGGACACAGATGCCTTCGTGCCTTTGCCGCCAGTTAGGCCTCGTAATTTTGCTGCTGCCGTGAGCCTTATCCCAACAAAATCCGTGTTAACGGGAAGCTCAACTGGCTTTACATCGTCATCTGTCCAGACCGCTTCCATTATCCCGATGCCGGTTCCGAGACCCGGAGTGCCGACGATCGTGACGCAACATCAAGGCACCGCGAACTGATCTGGCACAGTTCGGAGGGGCTGATGGGCTTCATGGGTTGAAATATGTAATCGCGCCGTTATCGTAGCGGCGCGTTTTATGTTAGAGGTCTCGTTTGGTGGTCAAAGGTTCCAGCCGATTTATAACAATTGAAGGCGGGGAGGGGGCCGGCAAATCCACACAAATTGCTGAGCTCGCCAAGCGGTTAGCAGAGATTGGCATCTCATCATGCGGTACGAGGGAGCCAGGAGGTTCTCAAGGTGCCGAGCGGATTCGTAAATTAATTTTAAAATCTGGAGAGGGACGGTTCGGTCCTCTTACTGAGACTTTACTCTTTTATGCCGCCCGCAACGATCATCTGGAAAATTTAATCCGTCCCGCACTCCTTGGCGGGCAATGGGTCATTTGTGATCGATTCTCGGACTCAACGCGCGTTTATCAGGGATCGATGGGGGCTATTGCGCCTGAAACTTTATCTCTTCTCGACCTTCTGGTCGTCGGCGACACGCAACCGGATCTTACCATCATTCTCGATATACCGGCTGAGGTAGGACTGCAGAGGGCTGCAATCCGCCGCGGTGCAGCGGTTGCAGACGTCTTTGAATCAGAATCTCTGAAATTTCATCAAAATCTTCGGCAAGGCTTTCTTGCTTTGGCAGAGGCTGATCCAGCGCGCTGCGTGGTTATAAATGCCCTAGGAAGTCAGGCCGAGGTTGCTTCGCGTATTTGGGATGCCGTTAGCGTACGACTCTTAAGACCTATTGGAGCGATGCGATGAGCGATCGCGATAGCAGCGAACTTGACCGATTTCTGGACGCACGTCATCCGCGTGATGCTCAGCGTTTGTTCGGACATCGTGAAGCCGAGTCGCAATTCTTGAAAGCCTATCAATCGGGCCGAATGCCTCATGCGTGGCTGTTGGCTGGCCCCGAAGGAATTGGCAAAGCGAGTTTTGCGTGGCGGGCGGCCCGGTTCATTCTCGAGAACCCAGATTTTCAGACTGATCGGGTCAATGAGGCATCTACGCTCGACAGTGATTTTTTGTCTCCGACAGGACGGCGCATATCGGCCATGTCACATGGCAGCTTGATTTCGGTGCGTCGAGAGATCGATGCCGGCAAGAAGTCGGTTCCTACTGAAATTCGGGTTGATCAGATTAGGCACATGATCGAATTTTTTGGTTCTACTGCGTCAGAGGACGGTTGGCGTATCGCTATTGTCGATCCCCTTGACGAATTAAATAGATCCGGTGCCAACGCTCTTTTGAAACTCGTAGAAGAGCCACCACAGAGAGCGTTGATCCTGATGGTCACGCATGCCATCGGTCGCCTTCTACCGACGATTAGGTCTCGATGCCGAGTGCTCCATTTTCGTCCTTTGTCGCAGTCAAATTTGATCTCGGCTTTGATGGATCAACCTGCGCCACCCGACCGCCTTGATGCCGAGGCAGCAGCGGTGGACGCAAACGGATCTGTTAGGGAAGCACTGAAGCGTGTTGATCCAACGAGACGTTTGCTCATCGCTAAAGTCATTGCCTTGATTGAGAAGTTTCCGGAAATCGACCGTGGCGCGCTCTTTGATCTTACAGAGACTCTGAATTCACGGAATAGCACTCCCGATTACGAAGCCGTGATCGAAACCATCCGCGACCATATCGAGACGGAATGCAAGCGCAGGGCAGGGGAAGGTGCCGTCCGTCTTGCGCCGTTAATCGAGGTATGGGAGAAGAGCCAAGAAGGAATGAGCGTTGTCGATCGATACAATCTTGATAGGCGTCCGTTTTTACTTTCACTTTTCTCAGATCTTGCTGATGTACAACGTCCGTCCGTGATCAGTTAAGTATAAACACGATGATTTGCCGAGAGGGTATGATCATGACCGGCAAAAGCCGTTTCTTTATTACGACCGCTATCTCTTATCCCAATGGTCGCCCTCATATTGGTCACGCCTATGAGCTCATCGCAACGGATGCGATTGCGCGGTTCATGCGCCTTGATGGACACGACGTGTTCTTCCTGACGGGCACCGACGAACATGGACAGAAAATGCTGCAAACGGCAGCAAAGGAAGACGTTGCCGTCCAGGAATTGGCAACTCGGAATTCATCCGTTTTTCGTGAAATGGCGTCTGTTTTGAATGCGTCAAACGATGATTTTATTCGCACAACAGAGGACCGCCATCGCGTCGCATGCCAAGAGATATGGCAGCGTATGGTAGCATCAGGCGATATTTATAAAGACAGTTATGCAGGCTGGTACTCGGTCCGTGATGAGGCCTATTTTTCAGAGGACGAGACACAGGTCGGGTCCGATGGAGTTCGTCGTGGCCCTACCGGGACTCCTGTCGAATGGGTTGAGGAGGAAAGCTACTTTTTTCGGCTGTCAGCCTATCAAGAAAGGCTGTTGGCTCTTTATGAAGACGTGCCTAATTTTATCGGGCCTACAGAACGGAAGAACGAAATCGTCAGCTTCGTGAAGTCAGGCTTGCGCGATCTTTCAGTCAGCAGGACCACGTTCGACTGGGGAATTAAGGTCCCTGGAGATCCAAAGCATGTGATGTATGTTTGGGTCGATGCGCTCACGAACTATCTTACTGCCACGGGTTGGCCGGATGTCTCGTCCCCGCGGAGCCACTATTGGCCAGCTAATGTTCATATTATCGGAAAGGACATTATCCGGTTTCACGCCGTTTACTGGCCTGCGTTCCTGATGTCTGCCGGGCTACCAGTTCCAAAGCGTATTTTCGGACACGGATTTTTGTTCAACCGTGGCGAGAAAATGTCAAAATCCGTTGGAAACGTCATCGATCCGTTTACGCTTGCGGGTCATTATGGTGTCGATTCCCTCCGATATTTCTTTCTTCGGGAAGTTCCATTTGGCCAGGACGGGAACTATTCCCACGAGGCCATCGTGAATCGAATGAATGCCGATTTGGCTAATGATCTGGGCAATCTCGCGCAGCGTTCGTTGTCCATGGTCGCTAAAAATCTCGATGGAAAAATGCCAAGATTTGGATCATTGCTGGCTCAGGATCAAAGTTTAATTGACGACGCCTATGCGTTGCCGATCAAGGCACGTGGTGCAATGCAAGATTTTGCTCTCCACACCATGCTTTCAGATATTTGGAAGACTGTCGCAGATGCAAACCGCTATTTTGCTAGCGAGGAGCCATGGGCACAACGGAAGGTCAATCTGGAGCGATTTGAAACTATTTTAGCAACAACGCTCGAGGTCTTGCGCGTTGTCGCGATTATGGTCCAACCAATCATTCCTCAGGCCGCAGAGAGACTCATGGATTCTCTTGGCGTCGATGAAGACAACCGTCAGTTCATTCATATCGACCCAACTTATCGTGTTTCAGCGGGAAAAGATCTTCCAACACCGCAGCCAATTTTTCCCCGTTATGTCGAGACTGAAGGCGACCTGACCAATTAGAACGAGTGACATGATCGTCGACAGCCACTGCCACCTCGATTTTCCACCCTTTGAAGCAGAGCGCGACGCCATTATCGGCCGCGCAAAGGATGCTGGCGTAAAGACAATGCTTACTATCTCAACAGAGATAGGGCGTTTCCCGAAAGTCCGTTCGATTGCTGAGAGTGATCCGGATATCTGGTGTTCCGTCGGTACCCATCCGCTTCACGCGAACGAAGAGCCTGAGATTTCTGTCGATACCTATGTCGCACTGTCTGATCATCCAAAATGCATCGCCATTGGTGAAGCGGGTCTTGATTTCTTTTATGACACTGTCGATCGGCAGTTGGCTGATCAGGTTTTTAGACGACAGATCGCGGCCGCACGCAGTACTGGACTCCCACTGGTGATCCATTCACGAGCTGCAGACGCAGAGATGATCGAAACACTTGAAGATGAGATGGGGAAGGGGACATTTAGCGCCGTCCTGCATTGCTTTTCATCAGATCGCAAATTGGCCGAAGCCGGGATCGCGTTAGGGCTATACGTATCGTTTTCTGGCATCCTCACCTATAAGAAATCCGATGAACTGAGATCGATTGCCGCCGACATCCCCCTAGATCGCCTTTTGGTAGAGACTGACGCGCCCTATTTGGCCCCAGAATGCCGGAGGGGCCAACGATATGAGCCGGCCTATGTCTTGGAAACTCACGAAGTCTTGGCATCATTGAAATGTCTTCCCGTGGCCGAACTTGCAAAGCTTACGACGGATAATTTTTTTACTCTATTTTCCAAGGCTCGTAGGCCTCATATCGGGCACATCGGACAATGACATTCACGCTAAAAATTCTAGGTTGTGGATCGTCGGGCGGCGTCCCAAGGCCCGCCTTTGGATGGGGCGCGTGTGATCCGAAAAATCCAAAAAACAGGCGCAGACGCTGCTCCATACTGCTTGAGAAGACTGGACCGCACGGCACTACCGTCGTCATTGTCGATACACCGCCGGATCATCGAGAACAGGTTCTCGACGCAGGGCTCGACCATATTGACGCTATCCTATTCACTCATGACCATGCAGATCACACCCATGGTATCGACGACGTACGACCGACTGTGCTGCATATGCGTCGATTGATGCCTATGTTTATGGACGAGAGAACTTCAAAAATTGTTCGCAATCGATTTGATTATTGTTTCCAAACGCCAATCGGCAGCGATTATCCGCCGATTGCGCGCGAGTTCAGGCTGACTTCAGGCCATGAAACGATCATTGAAGGGCCAGGCGGCGCTATTGCAGCGCTACCGTTCAACGTTCACCATGGAGACATCGAAGCTCTCGGGTTTCGGTTTGGTGCTGTGGCTTACACACCTGACGTAAGTGCTATCCCGGATGAAAGTATACCATGTCTTGAGGGTCTCGATATTTGGATAATTGACGCCTTACGCCATCAACCACATCCGTCTCATTTTTCCGTTTCGGAGGCCTTAAGTTGGGTAGATCGAATGAAGCCAAAGAAGGCAATTCTTACAAATTTACATGTCGATCTGGATTTCGAGATGTTACGGGCGACGTTACCATCCCATATTGAACCTGCCTATGATGGTCTAACGATAAGTGTACCTGACGAATTTTGGCCTCATAGCTAGGCGAGTTAACATTTCATAACACCCTAAATTCTATAACTTTATCTATAAGTTCCATAATGTTTCTTATGCGATCTTTTGATTTATATTATGGTACGCCTTTCCGGTCATTGACCAGAGCCTGAGGATATGAACGTGACGAACCACATCAATCGCCTTCTCGAGATCATGAAATCCTTACGGACCCCTGACACCGGTTGCCCATGGGATCTCGAACAAAATTTTAAAACTATCGCCCCGTACACGATCGAAGAAGCGTTCGAGGTTGTTGATGCAATTGAGCGCGGAGATATGGTTGATTTGAAAGAGGAATTGGGCGACCTTTTGCTTCAAGTTGTCTTCCATTCCCGCCTCGCCGAGGAAGCTTCTTATTTCTCATTTCCAGATGTTGTCGATGCCATCTGCACGAAATTGATCAGGCGGCATCCACATGTCTTTGGCGATACAAAGGATCTAACGCCTGACGAAGTGAAGTCCCTTTGGAATATCATTAAAACCGAGGAAAAGGCTGAAAAGCTGCAGGCAAGACTAAGCGCGGGCATTGCGGAAAGCACAAAGCGCCCGTCCCTCCTCGACGGCGTTCCTGACGTTCTGCCATCTCTGACGCGCGCGAGCAAACTCCAAGCGAAGGCTTCCCAAGTCGGGTTTGACTGGAATGACGCATCCCTTGTCTTGGAAAAAATCAAAGAGGAAATCACTGAAGTTGAAGATGCAATGAGGGATGGTGGAAGAGATCATATTGCTGAAGAAATCGGTGACCTGTTGTTTGCGGTTGTTAACCTAGCGCGCCACCACGCTATCGATCCGGAGCAATCGTTGCGCAGCACAAACTCAAAATTCATGAGAAGATTTAAATATATAGAAGATGAACTTGAGAAATTAGGGAAAAGTCCAAATATGTCGAACCTGACAGAGATGGACAGTCTCTGGAATGAGGCGAGGAGTGCAGACAAGCAAAGGAATAGCCTCGTCTAAGCTCCCTCGCGCCTCACGAGACGTGCACTCCTAAATCGGGCGAGAAGTCTCGCCTCTTTTTCCGGTAAAATGCGGACGACGAGCCGATAGGACCCATCGTTCAGCATTCGCCGCTCCAGTATCTCTGTATCCTTATAGAGCCAATTCAGAAGGCCTCCTTCAGCAGCGCCAACTGCAACAGCATAGACGATGCTTTTGCGTGCCACCCTGCTCTCTATGGTTGCCATCAATTGCGGAATGCCTTCTCCGGTTATTGCTGAAACCAACGCCGGTCGCATTTCAATAGGATGAGAATCTGCACGACCTTCGAGCGTTTGTCGGGTAGCATTATCGAGACAATCCGCCTTGTTCCAAACCTCGATCACTCGTCCGCGATCCTCGGGATCAATGCCAAGGTCCTTCAGGATATGCCCGACGTCGGCGGCCTGAGCTTCTGTATCACCGTGAGACACATCCCTGACATGTAAAATCACATCCGCCGCAATCACATCTTCCAGCGTGGCACGAAAGGCCGCAACGAGAGTGGTCGGCAAATCGGATATAAAGCCAACGGTATCGGAGAGGATAGCCGGTGCCCCGTGCGGCAATTTTGTTACCCTCGCAGTAGGATCCAACGTCGCGAACAGCATGTTCTCAGCCAAAACATCGGCCGCCGTTAGGCGGTTAAACAACGTGGATTTTCCTGCATTGGTATAGCCCACAAGGGCCACAATCGGATAAGGCGCGCGCTCCCTGCCCCGACGATGCAATCCTCGCGTACGTTTAACAGCATCGAGATCACGCTCAATGCGCGTCATCCGGTCTTGGATCAGGCGGCGGTCAGCCTCAATCTGCGTCTCTCCAGGACCTCCAAGAAAGCCAAACCCACCCCGCTGACGTTCAAGATGGGTCCATGATCGAACAAGTCGGCT
>Ga0164297_10003583_pt1 | contig 14356 bp, 14 predicted proteins | sample GEODES058metaG_FD_113539 | JGI IMG/M metagenome (GOLD analysis project Ga0164297, IMG submission 113539) | Dystrophic lake water microbial communities from Trout Bog Lake, Wisconsin, USA - GEODES058 metaG | ecosystem: Environmental > Aquatic > Freshwater > Lake | place: USA: Trout Bog Lake... | reverse complement strand
CATGCCCCTAGTTTGTTTATAGGCCTAACCTACCCGTACCCTTACCGCTTATCTACCCTCCAGCGGGAGTGGTGAAATGGCAGACACGCAGGTCTTAGGAACCTGTGTCTTCGGACGTGTGGGTTCAAGTCCCACCTCCCGCACCAGATAATTGCTTCATGTTCAGATCACGCCCCTTTACGAAGTAGCCAATTTCAGAAAAGATTGAAGGCGCGGTTTTAACGGTTATTAACGAGAGGAACCCTGATGGCAGAGAGAAGTTTTCGCTCATGGATTGGTTTCAAAGGCGAGGATACGGAAATCGCTCATGTAGCCAACCAGCAAGAGGATACTCATGTCGTGACCACTCCATCAAAGACCTCCTCCGATAAGGGCGCTACCTCTGGCGCAGGATCACAACAGCTTTTGAGCGGAAGCGCAACACTGGAGCGGATCAGACAGCTCGAAGCCGAACTCGCCGACCTTCGCTCCCGCAGAGACATCACCAGCCTTACTCGCGAAGAGTTCGAAATCCTTGCTACCGAAACCGCGATGACATTAATCAAAACCGCGCAGGCACGTGAAGCCCGTGCCGTCACTTCCGCAAAGAACGCGCTCAATGAAGCGCAACGTTCAGCAAAATCGTTAACCGATGCCGCAGAGAGCAAAGCGCATTCAATCCTGCAAGGCGCGGAGGGTCGCGGTCGTAAGTATTTGGAGGCTGCAGAGCGCGAAGCCAAGGAAGCCATTGATAAGGCGAAGCAATCTGCGCAAGAGTTGCTGGATTCAAAGAGCCGAGAAGCGACTGCACTTTTGACTAATGCTAGGCGTGATGCCGAACGCGCAAAAGCTGAAGCGATTGCAGATATCTCAAACTTCAAAAATTGGTTCGCGGGGGCGCTCGATGAATCTGCTCGTTTACAAAAATCTCACCTTGCCGCTCTCACTGCAGCAGAAGATGCCATTCGCCTTACCAAAGCGAAGGTAAATGCTGCCTTTGAAAAACTCACCGCCCTAGGCGTAGACATCGAAGCAGCGCTTGATGAAGGCGATCGACCAAAGAGCTCTCAATTCACTCGTTCGGCAAATTCATCGTCGCCTGCAACCTCAAAAGCAAAGCCCGCTGCTGCTCGGCCAACTGCCAATAGAGCCACGACTGTTCGCAAAAGCACAGGTACAAAAACTAAGCGAAAGTAATGGCAGTAAAAAGTAATCGCTACATTCCCCCGATTGACGGACTTCGGGCGATTGCGGTTACCGCGGTTATTCTCTATCACTTAGGGATTAATTGGATCCCTGGTGGGTTCCTCGGCGTCGATCTCTTCTTTGTGATCAGCGGATACGTCATTACTCGCTTGTTGCTCGATTCGATCATGAGCAAAGGTGCGTTGGATCTTCGTGAATTTTATTGGGCACGCATTCGTCGCCTGCTTCCTTCGCTACTGGTTGTTCTAGTCGGATCTTCCCTCATCATTGCTATCTGGAAGCCAGATGGAATTCACCGCTTCTTGAGCGATCTTCCTTATGTACTGACAGGAACAGAGAATTGGCATTTAGTAGCGGTACACCAAGACTACTTTGCTGCAATTGGTCGACCTCCGCTGTTGCAACACTTGTGGTCTCTCGGAGTCGAAGTTCAGTTCTATATTTTTTGGCCGCTGATCCTGCTTGGAATATTGAAGTATTTCGGAAAGAAAAGTGTGGCCAGCCTCTCCCTCGTCATCGCATTCATCTCTGGACTGGCGCTCTTCATCAATTCGATCCGCATTGACGCCACCCACACAAACCAGATCAGCCACATTTATTTCGGCACTGATACTCATAGTTTGGGGCTCTTCCTAGGAGCTGCGCTGGCTGTAAGTTGGGTGCCAGCGAATCTTAAAACTGAAATTTCTGATCGTGCCCAGGACTTTGTCGACGGTATTGGTGTAATAGGTTTCCTTGGGTTGCTCTGCACTTTCTTTTTTATCGATGAATCAAACCCCGCCCTCTATCGCATCGCCTTTCCATTAGCTGCGTTTTTTGGTTGCGCCATCTTGACCTCACTTGTGCACCCAGCATCGCGTTTCGCTCCCCTACTGAGTACCAGACTCATGACATGGATCGGGCAACGCTCTTACGGAATTTACTTATGGCACTGGGTAATTTTTCAAGTAACCCGACCTCACGTTGATCTCGCAGGAGCCAGTTGGGCGATTAACTCGGCGCGTATTCTCATTGTTTTGGCCCTTGCAGATATTTCGCTGCGCTTTATTGAAATCCCGATCAGACGAGGCGAATTGTCAACGTGGATACGTGGATTGAAGTATCGAACCACCAAATATCGACGTGCGAGCATCGCAAGTGTCGTCGCAATATGCATCGCACTTGTTGCAGTTACTTCAACAGCGTCGTGGGCAGCTCTCATAGAATCAAAGGATGCCCAGCAAAAAATTGCGACTGAACTGGCTGCTGCTACTGCCGCACCTTCGCAGTCGCCATCCCCTGAAACGACTCCGGTTCCAGCGAATAGCGAAAGTGCTGCACCAGGACTTTGGGTCACCGGCGATTCGGTCATCCTTGGAATTAGAGCAAAACTCCAAGCACACTATCCAATCGCGCTGATTAATGCCCGTGTTGGGCGCCAGATTCAAGAACTGATCCAAGTCGTTACTGCGGACCAGGCTGCTCATGCGGATCTTCTTCGACATTCGACCGTAGTTTTAGATCTCGGAAATAACAACCATCTCACAGAGGGCGATGTCCGTACCCTTTTCTCTCTCTTAAAAAATCAACCAAAAATAATCGTCGTTGATACCGCCGTACCCCGTGTCTGGAAAGCAGACAACAACAGAATTATTCGGAAAGTATTGGCTGACTACCCGCAAGCGAAGCTAGTTGATTGGGATCAAATCTCTACGAATCATCCCGAATATTTTGCGCCAGATGGCGTACACCTCGATGAAGCGGGTGCCGATGTATACGTTGGAGCAATAATCGAGGCGCTTACGAAACCGTAAGCGCCTCAGTAACTCTATAAAACGGGTCTTGCCATTAATACGGGTCTGTTAGTTGTACTGACCTGGCAATCCAAATACCTTGCCAGCGACTGTAGTACCGTCTTGATAGACAGCTGAAATCTTAAATGATGTCCAACCTGTTCCATCAGTCTTTGTAACGTTCAGCGTAATTTGCGATGCTGGAACGGTAGCCAAGATCTTGAAATCCCCGCCGTTCTTTGCAACTTCAATGTTGTATGTAGCAATTCCGGTTGCACCAGTTGCTGGATACCAGAAGATTGCTGCACCGGTCTTGGTGTAATGAGCAACGATTCCTACTGGAGCCAAGTCAGTGGCTGCCGAACTTGTGGAACTTGTGGAACTTGTGGAACTTGTGGAACTTGCTGAACTCTGCGTGCTAGCGGCAGCTGATGAAGTATCAGCTGGTGTTGCGGCAGCCGAACCCGCCGGCGATGCATCTGATGAGGTCATCGCGCTAGGTGATTGTGAAGCCGCAGCTTGTGTAGCGCTGCTATCTGACGACGTTGTTGTCGCCTTGTGGTTTCTGGCAACGACTAATCCCGCGATCAGAACTACGCCGATAATTACCCATAGCATCACGCGAGAAGATGATTTCGCTGGCTTATTTGAAGTAGGGGCAGATGCGCCAGTGGAGTTTGAAGGAGCCACTGGTGCTACAGGAGTTGTTGGCTTCGGGGTCGAATCAATTGAGATTACTGGAGCAACTTCCGGAGTCATAAAGGTCATGGTTGGAACTGGTGGAATGACGATAGGGGTGGCAACCTTTTTGGCTACGGCTTTCTTAGCTACCGCTTTCTTAGCTACCGCTTTCTTAGCTACCGCTTTCTTAGCTACCGCTTTCTTAGCTACCGGTTTCTTAGCTACGACCTTCTTTGCCGCAGCTTTCCTCGCAACCTTTTTCACAGCTGCTTTCTTGGCCACAGCCTTCTTCGCGGCGCTCTTTTTGGCTACCGCTTTCTTGGCCACCTTCTTGGCAGCAACTTTTTTAGCCGCTTTTTTCGCGACAGCTTTCTTAGCTACTTTTTTAGCCGCAACTTTTTTTGCGGGACTCTTCTTTGCGGTCTTCTTGACTGCCACGGGTGACTCCTCGTTTTACTGTGACCTTTTCGCAGATCAAATGGGGCAAACTGATGTCAAAATCGTACCTTAGATGATTTGAACTTAAGAATAACTAGGACCAAATAAACCCACTTACTTTTGCTTGGACTTTTCACGTTTTTTGATTTACGTGGGCAAAGAGATGAGCTTCGGTAAGCCCATCAAAACAGTTAGATGGGATGAGACGGATTAGATCAGTCGAATGAGATCAGGCATGATCGCTGCGAGCGCCTGGCCTCGATGGCTAATGCGATCTTTGACCTCTGGCGCTAACTCGGCAGTTGTTTGATCATAGCCATCTGGGACGAATATCGGGTCATAACCAAAACCATGTTCCCCACGCGGTTCGTCGATCAAATGGCCGTATATATGGCCCTCTTGGATGACAAAAGTTGCCGGCTGATCTCCTGGTTGTGGAACCACTAGCGCAACAGCACACGTGAAATGGGCGCCCCGAGTTGGCTGATCCATTTCCGCTAGTTCACGGAGCACCTTCGCTAAATTCGCTTGATCGTTTCCATGCTCCCCCGCCCAACGTGCGGAGTAAATGCCAGGTGCGCCACCCAGTGCATCTACGCAAAGTCCACTGTCATCGGCAAGGGCCGGCAACCCCGTGTACTCCGAAATTTGTTCTGCCTTCAATAAAGCATTCTGGGCAAAAGTGGAACCTGTTTCGTCGACATCTGGCATTTCAGGGAAATCTCGAAGGCCAAGCACCTGGATACTTTGGTGATGGTTCGTCAACATTCTTTCGAACTCGACAATCTTGCCCAGATTCTTTGTGGCAAGGACTACTTTGCGAACCGTTGATGATTCACCGGTCATAAAGAGCGGGCCTTCGCCTGAAGGTTGGTTAGCTCCGCACATCCTGCTACGCCCAAGTCCAAGAGTTGATTGAGCAAGGCGCGATCGAAAGGAACTCCTTCAGCTGTACCTTGAACTTCGACGAAATTACCATCACCTGTGCAGACGATATTCATGTCGGTATCTGCTTCGACATCTTCTTCATAGCAAAGGTCAAGCATTGGAACGCCCTTAATAATTCCAACGCTAACAGCGGACACAGACTGTCGAAGTGGCTTGCGATCGGCGATGATGTGGCCGTTTGCTTTGGCCCAATCAATTGCGTCAGCGAGCGCAACATATGCACCGGTGATTGCAGCCGTGCGAGTACCACCGTCGGCTTGCAGCACATCGCAGTCAATCACGATGGTGTTTTCGCCAAGAGCGTGAGTATCGACAACTGCGCGAAGTGAACGGCCAACGAGCCTTGAAATTTCTTGGGTTCGGCCGCCTAACTTGCCTTTAACGCTTTCGCGATCTGAACGCGTGTGAGTAGCTCGCGGCAACATGGCGTATTCGCTTGTGACCCAACCTTGCCCTTTTCCGGTTAACCAGCGTGGCACGCCTGGAGTAAATGAAGCAACGCAGAGAACCCTAGTGTTACCGAATTCAACGAGAACCGACCCTTCGGCATTCTTTAACCAATTGCGCGTAAAGGTGATTGGACGCAGTTGGTCCACTGCACGATTGTCTGGTCGATTACTCACTTATATTGCTCCTTCTACGCTTGTAACTTCTGGTCCCAAAAATCTGCGTGCTAACTTTGAAAATGAATCCGTATCCCCTGTCGCAACAAACTTATATGTTGGCTCGTTAGACACATTAAGTAGTTCCTTCTCAACCAAGGTGCGATAGAGGTCCTTGGCAGTCTCTTCAGCGCTTGACACTAGCGTCACCCCATCGCCCATAACGTATGAGATCACACCAGTAAGCAAGGGATAGTGAGTGCAACCCAGAACCAATGTATCTATCTCTGCATCAATAAGCGGTTGCAGATATTCACGGGCTATCGCTGTTATCGCCGGACCAGACGTTTCCCCGCGTTCAACGTACTCGACAAATGCCGGACAGGCGATCGATGTAATGGTCAGTTGCGGGGCGGCCGCAAATGAATCTAGATAGGCCCCTGATTCAATTGTTGCAACGGTTCCAATTACTCCGATCCGACCGCTACGCGTAGCAGAAACTGCTCGGCGCGCTGCTGGTTGAATAACTTCAAGGACCGGAATTTTATAGCGTTCCCGGGCATCGCGCAGAGTCGCAGAGCTTGCGGTGTTACAAGCAATAACAATGGCTTTGACGCCGCCCGCAACTAATTCATCCATGATTTCAAGTGCAAAGGCGCGAACTTGTGCAAGTGGCCGCGGACCATAAGGGCCACGGGCATTGTCCCCCACATAAATGATGGATTCGCCAGGAAGTTGGTCGATGATTGCGCGGGCGACAGTAAGTCCACCGAGTCCAGAGTCAAAAATTCCGATTGGCGCTGTGGAAGTGGACATTATTTCACCGGACGTTGACACTCTGTAAGTCTAACCGTTGTTAAGTAAGTTCAAGAGGCTCTCCTGCAGCCAGCCCAACCAAAAGTAGACGGCATAGATACCTTTTTGCGGATCTTCGTCATCAAGTGCTTCAAAAACCTCAAAGGATTCAGGTGTTATTCCAAGGCGGACCGAAAGAGCGATTCGTAAATCATTGATTGCCAATAACCATGTCTGACTCTCAACGTCACGGACAGTGCCGGCACGATTTTGATCCACGATAGTCTCTAGGGCGAGGCGAACTTGTTCGAGGGCGCGCTTCTTCTTGCCCCGCAAAGTAGGTTCGGTATATCTGCGAAAATCCGCAGCCGCTTCTGGATCGGAATAGGCATTTGGCAAGAGGCGAAGCAAGACCGGATCGTCCGGAACCACAATTTCATCGGGAGCGGCCTTCATCTGCATCATTATTTGAGCAAACGGATCTCCGTCATCATAATGATGATTGAAATCGCCTTCTCCCAGCAACTCCAAAAGTTGTTCCACGAGGTTTATAAGCACATGCGCTTCATCAACTGTTAATTCAAGTGAGAAGTGTTCACCATCTCGGGCAAAGGTAGACATGGGTTCGGACGCTCCCTTAAATCTTGTCATCTCGCTGCAAGGTCGCCCATAGGCCATGCTCATGGAGGAGTTGCACATTGCGCTCCATCTCTTCGCGTGTCCCGCTGGCCACTACAGCGCGTCCTTCAACATGAACTTGCATCATCAATTCATGCGCGCGTTCTTGCGAAAACCCAAAAATCTTTATAAAAACATATGTCACATACGACATTAAATTAACTGGGTCATCCCAGACAATCGTCACCCAGGGCTTATCGATGAGCTGAGAAATATCGAGTTCAGATTCGTGCAGTGTCTCGGTACTCAACCCTCACCTCGCTCCTTCGCATCGCCCAATTCCGCATTTTTGCGTCAGGCCTAAAATCTAACGTATCCAGACGGTGACTAAGCCAGTTTGCGTTGCCGCATACGAAAGGTCACCTGGAATATTCAATGAATACGTTATAAATCCAGGTGAATCATTGGTTACAGAGAAAGTCACTGCACCAGTCGCATCTGTCGTGCCTGGAATTTGGGTACTTGAATTGCTCACCAGATTAACCGTTACCCCCGGGGCTGCCAGAGATACCTGGGCGTGAATTGTGTAAGGGATACCGGCTTTCATGGATGCTGGCACTGACCAGGTAATGACTCTAGGAACACTGATTGCGATCGTAGGAGTATCTCCTTCAAGGCGTTGCCAGTTGCCATCGCTAAACATCCTAAGGTTTGTGTTTTGAGTGACAACCACTTTTGCATTAAATGTGCCGTTGGCATCGGTCACGCCATCTTGAACCGTTGTCCAAGGGCCTCCCGCTATCTGTGTTTGTAGGTGAACTGGAATACCTGCGGCAGGAGTATTATCTGACATGAGGAAGGTTCCGGTCGCTGTAACCGTTGAACCAACAGAAGCGGTGGTTACATCAGAGGTTATTGAAGCAGCAATAGAGTCTGGAGATATTGAGAGAGCCACATTTCGCACAGACTGAAATGCCATTGGATCTTCCATGCCAAATGTCCACTCGGAAAGTCCCGCCAAGTGATACTGCGCAACTAAATTAGCGCGTGCGGTATAACTTTGCGGGTTCTGATACCAGACAGTGCGATATGCAGTGCATGTAGTCAGCGAACCACTAGCTGTTGTTCCGTTGTAAACCTTCTGGTAAGTAAAGGAAGCTTCAGCAAGCGTCTGATTGTAAATTGGCGTCGCCCCATAAGCTGCTGCTAGGTTTGCTGCATCGTGCATGACTACTGTCGCAACCTTGCCAACTGCGACCGCTTGGTTGTAATTGATCGGAAGCGTCGGACATGTGCCAATTACTTTTGTAACCCAGTCACGGCCATAGCCTGGAACTCCGATATAAATTTTGGAGGCCGGTATGACAGAGACTGCGTAAGTTACCGCGCTGGTCGTCCACGGTAGCGGCCCAATGGGACCCGGAGTAGTTGTCGAGTAGTCGTAAGCCATGATGTGCACCTGGTCCACAATGTTGGCAACTTGCGACCAGGCATAGACGTAATAACCCTTTTTTCCAGTTGCTGGATCAAAAAGCGGCGGCGTCGTAATGGAAAGTATTTTTCCAGATGAATGTAGCGCGGTAGATAGATCCGTTAGGAACTGCACCCACCTAGGTTGCGTGGTACTCCATGAAGATATTGGATCAACGTAAGCAAAATTTTCAAAATCCAAATCAATGCCATCAAATTTGTTGTTGTTCACTAAATTAACAATTGCATTAACAATATTTGCACGAGACTTTGGATCCGCCAATAAATTGGAGAGAACCATTTGCGAAACTTTTCCAGTCTTTGGATTGACATCTGTTCCATCTGTAATCGTTGGAATTATTTTAAAACCGGCAGCTTGCATGGAAGCGATGGGTACAGAGATTGGAGTGCTCGGGTTTGCTGGGGTGTAGTAGTCCGCGATGGTGTTCTGGTCCTTTAACGAATACCAAAATGGCGAGACCTGTTGAATCAAATCCGCGTTCAAAATTGCGGAGGGAAGTGCAGTCTTCATTGAATAGTAGGGAATCCAACCCGTAAGGATCTTGCGAGGTTGCTGTCCGGTTCCGGGGGCGCTAGTTGTTCCGGGGGTAGCCGATGTGCCTGATGTGCCTAATGTGCCTGGCGTGCCCGCCGTACTTGGAGTCGGTGATGGAGTGGATCCGGGAGTCAAAATAGGTGTGGCAGAGGGAGCCGGAGTCGCAGTGGAATTCGCGAGCGCACTAGGGCCATTGAAAATTTCAGGAACTAAGAGGGCTGCGATGAGGAGAGCAACGCCTATTCTCGATGTTGTATGTGTCCTACCTTCGCGTTGCCTAATCTTTCCTGACCTACTGGATTTCACTCTTTCTTCAATCCGTCATAGATCTCTTTACATGTTGGGCAAACTGGAAACTTTTCTGGGTCGCGGCTCGGTACCCACTTTTTCCCACAAAGTGCGCGGACTGGAGTACCGGTAACCATTGACTCGGTAATTTTCTCTTTACGTACATAATGCGAAAAACGTTCATGATCGCCATCTTCGGTCGTGACTACCCGCTCTTCCTCAAGGGTATCCGTCCCGCCGAAACCACCTGAAGTGCCCGGGTTGCCAGGTCCCATTGGCTCACCGCGAAGCGGGGCTAAGGGGTTTTTCATAGGTGCAATTCTATCGCTTAGGTTGTTATCGCCTACCATTGCGCAATGAAGGATCTCCTGCGTACCGCTGACCTCAGTACCGCTGACGTCGAACTCCTGCTCGATACAGCAGCCGATTTCGCTGTAAAACCATTTCGCGCCAATACCGCGCTTGCGAACCGCACTGTCGCCATTTATATGACCAAGCCTTCCACGCGCACCCGACTGGCCTCTGAAACCGCCGTAGCTCACCTCGGGGGAACACCAGTTTTTATGCGTGCTGATGATTTGCAGATAGGTCGCGGTGAGACGATTGCGGATACGGCGCGAATCATTAGCGGTTTCGCATCTGCGCTCATTGTTCGCACTTTCAAGCAATCAGATGTTGACGAACTCGGTGCGTTTTCCACGATCCCGGTAATCAATGGATTGACCGACGATGATCACCCGACGCAACTGTTGGCGGACTGGGCAACAATTCGCGAAGTTTTCGGAAAAGATATTGCCGGAAGAAAATTTACTTACGTCGGTGATGGCAACAACATGGCTCATGCTTGGTTGACGATGGGTGCACTTATGGGGGCTCACGTTGTCGTTGCGACTCCTGGAGGCCAATATGCGCCAAATTCCAACGATGTAGCCACGGCTGAAAATATTGCCAAGCGCACCGGTGGAAAAGTTGAAGTTCTGACCGATCCTCATGCGGCAGCTAAAGACTCCAGCGTTTTGTATGCCGACGTGTGGATGTCGATGGGCGATCCTGAATCTGAGAGAGCAGAGAAGTTGAAGGCGCTTGCCCCATTTGCGGTAACACAAGAGTTGATGGGTATGACTACAAAAGACGCGATATTCATGCACTGTCTCCCAGCTCACCGGGGTGAGGAGGTCGAGGCCGAAGTCATTGATGGGCCTAGATCGGTGATTTGGCGTGAGGCATTTCACCGCCGAACCACGATCCAATCAATTCTGTATCACTTAGTGCGTGGAGACCTGAGTGGAGCCACCTATTAATCTTCTTTTAAGCCAAAAACTAGAGATTTAGGCCTATCTACTCACTAGATTTGCTCCATGCGTGTAGCCGTCCCGAAAGAAACACGATCTGGCGAAAAACGTGTCGCCCTCGTTCCCGACATCATCTCCAAGCTCACAAAAGCTGGTCTTGAAGTCCACATTGAATCCGGTGCAGGAGTGGAATCGCAATTTTCTGATGCGCATTTCTCTGCCGCAGGTGCAACTATTACATCAGGAGATGTCCTAAGCGGTGCCGATGTTGTTCTCTCGGTTCAGCCGCTGACACCGCAACAGATGTCCACTCTTAAAAAGGGTGCGATCACAATTTCGTTTCTCTCCCCCATGACTGCAGTTGATTCGATTGATGCAGCGGTGAATGCTGGAGCGACAGCGATTTCACTTGAGTTAGTTCCGCGTATATCGCGCGCACAATCAATGGATGCATTGACGTCGCAAGCTCTCTGTGCTGGTTACAAGGCGGCACTCGTTGGCGCCGAACTGTCCCCGCGCTTCTTCCCACTTTTGATGACCGCTGCTGGAACAGTCACTCCCGCAAATGTAGTTGTCCTCGGTGCCGGCGTCGCAGGTTTGCAAGCGATTGCAACCGCGAAGCGTTTAGGCGCCGTAGTAAGTGCGTATGACGTTCGCCCGGCATCGGCTGACGAGGTCCGATCGATGGGTGCAAAGTTCATTACATTGGAACTAGAGGCCCTTGAAGGTGCCGGCGGTTATGCCCGCGAAATGACGGAAGAACGCGCCGCAAAACAACGCGAGCTATTGACTCCTTACATCGCTGCCGCGAACGTACTTATTACAACGGCTGCTGTTCCTGGTCGTCCCGCTCCACGTTTAGTTACTGCAGAGATGGTTGCAACGATGGCTCCAGGTTCTGTTGTCGTGGACCTCGCTGCTGAGTCAGGCGGAAACGTTGAAGGCAGTAAGCCCGGTGAAATCGTTATGACAGATAACGGCGTTCGTATGTGGGGTGGCAAAGATGTGCCGAGCCAACTGGCTTATCACGCCTCAATGCTCTTCTCGCGCAACGTTGTGAATCTGTTGCTTTTGATGGTCAAAGATGGCCAAGTCGTTCCGAACTTCGAGGACGAGATTATTGATGCAGCAACCGTCACCATGAATGGTGAAAATCGCAAGGGGGCAAAGTAAATGAGTAACGGACTAGCGTTACTTTCGATCTTCGTATTGTCGGTATTTATCGGCTTCGAAGTCGTTTCGAAAGTGTCTACGACTTTGCACACACCGCTGATGTCGGGAGCGAATGCAATCCATGGAATTATTCTCGTTGGAGCAATTACCGTTACCGATCATGCAACTAATAATGTCCAACTCGGTTTAGGTATCGCTGCCGTCGTCCTCGCAACTATCAACATGGTCGGTGGCTTCGTGGTCACAGACAGAATGCTTGAAATGTTCAAGGCTAAACCCCGCGAAAATAAGAATTCTGAAGTTGCTGGAGGTAGCGCCAAATGAGTCAAAACATTTATGACCTCATAGGTTTGGCAGTAGCCGTCTGCTTCATCCTGGCACTCAAGGGATTGTCATCGCCTAAATCTGCACGTCGTGGAAATATGATCGGTGCAGTTGGTGCATTTGCCGCAACGATTGTTGTTTTCAGAGCTCCAGGTATGACTCACAACCACAAGTGGTGGATTTTGGGCGCCGTTGCCTTCGGTGTGTTAGTTGGCGTTCCAGCCGCACGCAAAATTCAAATGACCCAGATGCCTCAGCTTGTCGCACTCTTTAATGGTGTCGGCGGTGGCGCAGCAGCACTCGTCGCAATCGTCGAATACCTTCGCTTGGGATCTGGTGCAAGTCGCGCCGATGTCATCGCAACTGTCTTCACAGTAATTGTCGGTTGCGTTTCGTTCTCTGGTTCGATCGTGACATTCCTCAAACTCCAAGAAATTATGACTACCCGTCCAGTGATTTTCCCTGCTGGTCGCTTTGTTATTGCAGCCACGCTACTCGGCGTATTAGGTACCGGCGAATGGGTTATACATTCACTTGGAAATACATCACTCGCCATAATGGCTGGATTGGCACTGCTTTTCGGCGTGCTCTTCGTATTGCCGGTTGGTGGAGCAGATGTGCCGATCGTTATTTCATTGCTCAATGCCTTCACCGGTCTCACGGTTGCTGCAAGCGGTTATGTACTGCAAGCAACGCTTCTGATCGTCGCCGGAACGCTGGTTGGCGCTTCAGGAACCATCTTGACTCGTCTGATGGCAGCTGCGATGGGACGCTCGCTATTTGGAACACTATTTGGAGCGTTTACCGCGAAGGCCGTTGCTTCTGACGGAGTCGCCGAAGTTCGGCCCGTTAAATCTGGCTCTGCCGATGACGTTGCCATTCTGCTCAACTATGCGCAGCGCGTTGTTATCGTTCCTGGATTCGGACTCGCTGTCGCACAAGCGCAGCACACAGTTCGCGAACTAGCAGATCTGCTCACCTCCAAGGGTGTAGACGTTGCTTATGGAATTCACCCTGTCGCCGGTCGCATGCCTGGACATATGAATGTTCTGCTTGCTGAAGCGAACGTTCCTTACGAGCAATTGGTGGAAATGGATGAGGTCAACCCAACATTCCCACAGACCGATGTCGTCCTGGTTGTTGGCGCAAACGACGTGGTGAACCCAGCCGCGAAAACAACTCCTGGTTGCCCGATTTATGGAATGCCAATTCTGGATGTTGCATCAGCTGGAAACGTCATCTTCCTCAAACGTTCAATGAGACCCGGATTTGCTGGTATCGAAAACGAGTTGCTTTACGATCCAAAGACAACGCTGCTCTTTGGTGATGCAAAGGACTCGTTGACGAAGGTTGTGAGTTCGCTAAAAGCTTTGTAGCGCTCAGTACATGCAAGAGTGCTTTAGAGTTTGCCTCGCACGAGTTGAGCTGGCCATTTGATGTCGGCGCCTAAAACGTGCGCAGCGTGGAGCGGCCATCGCGGATTGCGAAGGAATTCGCGGCCAAGCATGACTGCATCGGCTTTCCCGGATTCGATAATCTCGTTCGCTTGAACGGGATCCGTAATCATTCCTACCGCGGACGTGCTTATCGTTGATCCGGTTTTGATGGCTCCGGCAAAAGGAACTTGGTAGCCAGGGCCTGCAGTGATTTTTGCGTTATGTACGTTTCCACCGCTGGAGGTATCTACGAGGTCTACTCCGAGTGGCGCGATTTCATTAGCGAGGCGGACCGAGTCTTCTACGGTCCAACCGCCATCGGTCCAATCAGATGCAGAAATGCGTACAAACAATGGGACGTCTTCGCCTGTTGCGGAGCGAACCTCAGTGATCACTTCTTTGAGAAAGCGTGTTCGACCGTTGAAGTCGCCACCGTATTCATCGGTGCGATGATTGGATAGCGGTGAATAGAACTCGTGAAGCAAGTATCCGTGAGCGGCGTGAATTTCAACTAGATCAAATCCCGCGGCGAGCGCACGCTTTGCAGCGTTAGCGAATTCTTTCACCAGCGCTTGAATTTCAGGAACCGTGAGTTCGTGGGGCGTCGGATAACCTTCAAAAGCGATGGCACTCGGAGCGACAGCTTCCCAGCCACCCAGTTCTGGCGTCGCCATAAATGGCGTCGCACCCGGAAGATTTGTTCCACCCTTGCGACCGGCATGGGCCAACTGGATACCCATCTTCGCGCCCATTGAATGTGCAAATTCAACGATCGGTG
>Ga0164297_10003581_pt1 | contig 14365 bp, 27 predicted proteins | sample GEODES058metaG_FD_113539 | JGI IMG/M metagenome (GOLD analysis project Ga0164297, IMG submission 113539) | Dystrophic lake water microbial communities from Trout Bog Lake, Wisconsin, USA - GEODES058 metaG | ecosystem: Environmental > Aquatic > Freshwater > Lake | place: USA: Trout Bog Lake... | reverse complement strand
TATCAACGGAGAAGATACTCTGCGTGTGTCTAGTAAGATTGCTGCTGGCGTGGTTGTTACTATTCCTGACTATCCATATAGCCAAGTAACCAAGAAGGAGAACTCTGGTTATCCTATCTGGGGCATGGACATGGACGATGCTGTTACTGATGTTCACTTGTGTGAAGTACAGTGGGGCAAAGGTCCTGCAATGATTGATGGTAAGCTCAAAGAGAATGAGCCTATGTTTGTTACTGCAGGTGACTATGTCTGCACAGTAGTAGGACTAGGTGAAACCATTGAAGATGCTCGTTGTAAGGTCTATGACACCATTAAGAAGAAGATTGAGATTCCAAATTCAATCGCTTACAGAACGGACATCGGTGAAAAAGTACAAAAGCACTTAGAAGACTTACAAGCTGCAGGCTACGCTGAAGGAGTTGAGAGTGGCTGTTAATCCTAGTTCTGCTCCTAATAATTTACCACCAATACCACAAGATGAGATTTCAGAAAATCCTCGTTGGCGTGATTGGTTTCGTAACTTAGGTACTTACATTCAGCAAGCACAAGGCGGTAACGTCTTTGCAAGCTCAGGTGCTAACTCTGACATTACAAGTCTTAATGGTTTAACCACTCCTCTTCCTATCTCAGAGGGCGGAACAGGGGCTACCAATGCAAAACAAGCTTGTATCAATTTAGGTATAACTAACAATATACCATTAGTACCTAACAATGAGTATCAAACAGCTACGCAAGGACAAACAGTATTTAATATATCTTTTTTTACTTATGTAGTAGGAAGTAAAACATTGTATGTATATGTTAACGGAAGTAAGCAAATAAACACAGTAAACTATACTGAAACATCTACATCTAGGGTTACTTTTTCAACAGGTTTAAATGTAGGAGATTTAGTAGAATTTGTAATATGAAAACATCTGATAAAGGTATTGAACAACTTAAAACCTTTGAAGGCTTTCGCAGCATGCCTTACTTAGATACAGCAAGTAAATGGACAGTGGGTTATGGACATCTAATGGTTGTTGGTGATGGTTTAGTTCAAGGAAGCCCTATTACTATGGGACAAGCTACACAACTTCTCAGAGATGATGTTAAGTCTGCTGAAGATTGTGTCAATTCTTCAGCACTAGACCTTACTCAATACGAGTTTGATGCTCTCGTGTCTTTTACTTACAACTTAGGATGTGGTGCTTTTAAGCGTTCTACACTTCTTAAACTACTTAAAGAAGGTAGAAAAAACGAAGCTGCTGTAGAGTTTCCTAAGTGGTGTATGGTAAGTAATGGACACAGCAATAGTATTTTAAAGCGTAGACTTGCTGAGCAAGAATGCTTCTTACATGCAAATTATAAAGGATAATCATGCCTCTCAAATCAGGTAGTTCTAAAAAGACAATCTCAAAGAATATTTCTACTTCTATGAGAGAAGGAAAACCTCAGAAACAAAGTATTGCTATTGCACTATCTAAAGCAGGTAAAGCTAAAGTTAAAAGTAAAATTGCCGTTAAGAAAAAGATTAAGTAATGAACAAGTTTAAAGGAATGCTAAAGTCGAGAACTATGTGGTTCTCTGGTTTACTATTCTTACTTGGGGCTATCTCAGATAACTCTTCATACATTCAAGACTTATTAGACCCTAAGATATACAGTATCTCTATGTTTGTTATTGGTATTATCATAGCTTATCTTAGAGCTACGACAACTAAACCTTTGGATGATAAATAATGTTTCCTTTATCGGTACTAACTTATGTCAAAATGGGAGTATGTGTTGCTTTGTTGGCTGGTACTTGGTATCTTGGCTATAGCTTTGAGCATAAACGATTCGTTGACTTTCAACATGTGGTTAGAGAAGAAGCAGCGAAGCAAGAAGCAAAAGTTGAATCAATCACAAAACAACAAACGTTAGTTACAAAAGGAATTCAAGATGAATATGAAGCTAAGCTGTCTGCTATTAGGAACTACTATAAGTCTACTAGCGTGTGGAACAACCCCAGTAGCAATAAAGTGTCAGGACTTTCCACAGCCCCCAACGTCACTGATGTTATCTCCGCCTACAATGTTCTTGCTGGACAATGTGCAGAAACCACAGCTCAAGTAGTAGAGCTTCAGAAGTGGATTAATGAACAAGTAGGTATCAAATAAATTTCCCTATCGGTAACTTTTTGCTCATTTGGGCAATATTTTGACCATTTATTCCCGTTCGGTAAATAAAAAGACCCTCCGAAGAGGGCCATCAAATCACAACTTCAAGGAAATCTTACAGAGTAGGTTCTGGATAGTTTGCTGGATGTTCAGGCTGTAGTTCTCTAAACATAGAGATAGTCTGTAGCTCCAACATTTTGTCATTAATAGGTGTTAGCATTTTCTTAATGTCATTCCACAGAACAATAAATTCTAATGGGTCCATCTCATCAAAGCTTGCAGCACCTTCCATGCAACGCTTCATTACTAAAGGCTGAACTTCATCAGCCAAGTTAAGCACTTCATTCAAACGTTGCATTCCAAACATAAACTCTTGTTTATCAATCATATATTTCTCCTTATTTAACTGGACAAACACCACTACTGCACTCTAGGTCGCCCTCAAACGAAGCATCTTCCACTTTGGTAATTAGCTTTGTACAACCAACTAAAGCATCATACGCTTCTTTTGTAATCTCTTCAAGAGGAGCTTGTTTAAAACCATGCTCATTGTGGAGTAAAAACGACAGTGATTTATGGTTATTCTTGTAGTTCTTAGCCAAGTATTTCTTAATCTCTGGTAACTCTTCCTTACGATAATAGACAGTACAGCTCACGCTATTGTCTGACCAGTTCTCTTGCAACCACTTAACTACTTCTAGTTGGTCAATAGCAGTCATCTCAGCAGCAATCTTTGTACCTTCAGGATAAGCAAAAGGAAAAGACACTACCATTGTGCTGTGGTCATCAGTGCCATCAAAGTTACGCTGGAACTCTACAGGGTATCCATGCTCACGACATACCTGCACTAAGCTATGGTCTGCAGCGATACGAATACGTCTAATCATATAGTGACTATAAGCAGGATGGCAACCTGAAGTTACACCTGGTAACAACGATAAAGTACCACTAGGCTTAACTGTAGTCAACTTAATAGACTCAGGAAAGCCATGCTTAGCAGAATATTCTTTATCAAAAGCACGTAGCTCTGTATAGGCTTCATTCAACCAAGACCGTTGTTCGTCAGAAGCCTGGAGAACTCCAGTAACGCCAATACCCATACGCATATTCTTATGGACGATATCGGCTGTTTCCTGTAAATGGCAAGGAAGAGAAAGGCTATGCTTATTAATGCGATAAAGGAGTGTACAGATATCAACGAATTCTTCCTTAGAGGTTACATTAGATAAATAGACTTCAGCTAAACAGCAAGTCTCATAAGCTGCCAAAGACTGCTCAGCACATGGGTTATAGCCCATAACGTCAGGGTCAGGATAATTAGTGTCACCAAGACGACCAATCTTGCGACTGAGACGCAGGTTAATAAGACCGTAAGGCTCTCCTTTACCTTCGTAGCCATCCCAGAAATACTCATGGAGGTCTTTAATGTCGTTACACACCACCGAGTTATTAGACATAGCACGCCAAGAAGGAATATTTCCCATATCCCAACGCTTAGCAAGAAGATATTCCACGTCATCTGCATCTCCAATAGCAATTTGTGCTGAACGACGTACATTACCTGCTACGACGATTGCACCAATAATATTCATAATGTCCAAGCAATCAATAGGACGTAGCTTCTTACCTGCACGCTTCTCAAGGATAGTACTTACCTTAGCGATGCCTTCACAAAGGTCTTCAGGGCCTGATGCAGTGCCTCCAAAGCCCTTAATAACAGCACCACGACCCCGTACTAATACAGTGCTATAAGTAAAGGTAGGTTCTTTAACGCTTAAGAACGCTGCTTTGAGCGTTTTGCCAAGGAGACTGACCCAGCCTTCCCTTGAATCAGGAACAATAAAATCCGCATCATTTGTATCCAAACGAGTAGGGGCAGTAAAATTAGGATTGACTTCAGGAAGTTTTTCAACGTTTTTCCTTTGAATGTTATAACCTACGCCAGAGCCTAACATTAATAGGTCCATAGCCCAAGTAAAGGGACGAACAGGTTCATCAATTACAGTGAATGCACAGTTCTGTAACGAGGCTAATCCTAGCTTGCCTACAGTGTCTGTACCCATCTGCCAAAGGAAACGACCTGCTACAGTTCCTTTGAGTTCTGTTAAATACTTGCGTAAACGCTCTTGCTCTTTCGCTGTAAAGTTACAACCTAATTGGGTGTTTGCTGCTTTAATAACTCGTTCTACTGTCTGTGGAAACTCTTCTGTCTTGCTGGTGATGTCTGCTTCGTCTAAGCGACGTGCATAAGTTCTCTTGTAGGTAATGTAGCCTACTGTGCTAAATGGTGTTGTGTACATCTTGTCCTTAGTGTCGTGTGTTTTTCTTATACTTTTCTGTCATCATTGCATCTGCCATCTTGTAGCAAAAGATAGCAATAAATTCACAATACTCTTCTACATTTGATTCAGGTACTCCAGCAGAGTCTATTGCTCCTGAGAGTACTGAAGTAGCGAAAAAGTCTCGCAGTCCAGGTATCTCATCTTTGATTGGAGGACCCATATCGTGTAACGGCTTTTTAGTTGTCATCATCGTCCTTTAATAGTTGTTCTAATACATCCGCTTTTTCTTCTATTACATCTAAGAATCTTTCACAGATATCCTCGGTAGTTAAACCAAGAATATCTGTGATGTCCATCTCATCTAGTTGCTTCAGTCGATAGATTATATCAGTGAGAGTCAAACTCATCAATCATCCTTTGAATATACCACGATGCTTTACGCAAATCAGTAATTCCGTTCTTATGCTTCCAACGCCATAGATACTTAATAGCGTTACCTGTACACATTGCTTCCATGCCATCAAGATGTTGCACAACTTCGTTAATAGCATCAATACATTCAATACCACCTAGACGATAGTAATCAGGATTAATATTATCTTTGGTAGAACCAGGTGGGTAGTAGGAGTCAGAAGGGCCTGCTCCGTAAGTAGTTTTATTATTTTCCATTTTTAACAGCATGCAGTCTTGACAAAAAGTGTGGTAAAGCTTTTTATGATAAAGGCATTCGTTCATGATAGCCCCTTCACCTCGACGGAGGGCTTGATTGATTTAGTACCTTGAGACCAGCTTCCGCAATCTCTGCACTGATATCGTTGATAAGTCCCAGTAGACGAGACAGCATTACCACGCTTTTGAAGTCTAGTCCCAGCACAGGTGGGGCACACAGCACTATCGGCAAAAAGATTACTATTAGGATGAGATTTAATCCATGGAAGAAGACGGCAATACAGAGATTCAAGCAAAACGACATCTTGAATATTATACGTTTCCATACGCTTCCAAGCATCTTTATCTCCATTCATGCACTTGACCCAAAGGTCATGTCCTTCGTGTTCTTGTTTCTTTCCTAGACCTAATCGCTGAGCAACGTAGTCCAGTTTGTTGCTAGGAAAACGGAACTGGCTACGAGCAACACGTAGAAGGTCAATCTGTTTATAAGGCGAGGGTGGAGCATAATTATGTAGTAAGAATTCCTTGTTAAGAGTAGGAATGTCAAACTTAGTACCATTATAATGAATGACGGCATCTGCAGCATTGAGTAAGTCATAGATACCTTTTAGCATCTTTTTAGGTTTAGACTGGTGAACAGAATCAAATATGATTTCATCTTCACCAAGCCACTTAGCAGCCCAGCAAAGTACATACGAAGATTCCATTAATTGATTGATTCCAACATTTTGTTGCCATAATCCCCAAACATGAGCGACATTAGGCGATGACTCTATATCTAACAGTAGAATTTTCATTATTTGTTTACCTGTTTTTTAGCTTTTTTTGCTTTAACAGGGAAACTTGGTAGGTCTTCTTTATCGGCTTGTTCTTCATGTCCACGAAGGATAGCTGCTCTCATCTCTTTTACTTCAGCACTAGCGTATTCGTTAAGTTCAAATACTTGGCAGAAAGTATCCATTAATTTTGAACAATGTAAATCAATATTGTATTCAATAGCCATGATGTAATTGTGTTCATCATCTTCGGACAATAATTCAGGATGGTCGTACATTCTCCATCTTAGCATTGAAACTTGGTCTTTAATAGCCCAGATATTCATAATGTCATTTTCTAAATCAAATCTGTCTTTGCTCATTTTTTACCTTTTGTACATATTGTTAGAAGCCCTAAGCCTACGTAATAAGACAATACCTTTGTCTTCCCAGTTTCTAATTACATTTAATAACTCTTTAAACTCTTGTTCTGACATACTACCTTTTGCATTGTTAACATGCAAGCTACAAATGCACAGATTATCAAAATTATTTGTACCTCCTCTAGACACTGGTAACTTGTGGTCTATTGAAAAAGAAGTAGGTTTTAATTCTTCTCCTGTGTAATAACATACTAAAGGTAATTGACTTTTAATCCACTGCTCTATCTCTACAGACTGCGGTACAGCTAAATCAGACCTTTTTCTAAAACTTTGCCGAAGCTCTCTGCTTCTTAATTTAATAGGGTCTTCTTTTTTTAGTTTTAATCTATTTAATTGCTCACGTGTTTTTACTTTAGTAGTTTTTTTTCTTAAAGCTTTTGCATCTTTACTTCTACACTCTTTGCAGACATGCCGATAACCATCTTTAGAAAAATGATGTTTACCAAAGTCAGTAAATGGTTTTGATTTATTGCAGGTAGTACATTTCTTTACTTCCATAAAAACCTGTACCAAGGTTTTTTTACTTCAATCGTTACTCTAGGTTTGGTTGTTTTTGTTTTTTCTTTAAGCCATCCTATTGGCTCAGAAGATATAGAAGCATCTGGGTCTCTTACGCCTTCAAAAACGTTCCAAAGAGTTTCCTTTTTAGCGAAATTAGTAAAGAGACCGACTTCTTTTCCAAAGGCATCGATTTCGAAAGGCAATGAGTAATAGTCCACTGCATCACTGTCAATGGCTTCACCTTTCCATTCCGTTTGACTGTCATTTAAATCTCCCTCGACATACTGTTTAATATGCACAAACTCGTGTGCAAGTGTTTTTAATATTTCTACACCACTGATGTAAGGATGGAGTTCAATTAAGAATTCCCTTGCTGCACCTTTGGTGTTCCTTTTCTCAATACTACTGTATCCAAAAGCATCCAAATGCTTATTAAACTTAAGAGTAATAACAAGATGTCTGAGGAGTTGTTTAGTGAATAATTGCTCAGCATAGAACTGAGAAGCTCGTTGAACATATTCATTAAACCTTTCGTCAGAATGACCATGGTTGTTTAGTAGGAGAATCATTTATAACCCTTCGGTGGGAGGCTGCCAGAGCTGGTTGGCTTCTCTTCTAAGCCATAACAGTTGGCAGTTCTCGATGACTCGTTCTGTTGAGCCACCGTAAGCTTCGACACAAGCAATATACATTTCTGCTGCACTTTGACATCCTGCAAGCCTTTGTTTAGCCTTAACAGGGCCGATGCCTTTGAGACCAATGATGTTATCAACTCTGTCACCTGTTAGTACCTGTAAGTAAAAGTTTAAAAGTGCTTCTTCTTCTGTTACTACTGTCATTTCTTTCTTGACAAAGTTCCAATGATTGCCACGAAGCTGTAGGAAGTCTTTATCAATACTAGCAATAATGCTTTCGCAGTTACGTGCTACATGCTCTATCGCAATCGAATCATCCGCTTCTTGCCCGACGGAGACTTGGAAGTCCCAAGCCGACGTAAGATAATCTCGAATGAGTTGGAGATGCTTAGGCTTAGGTGCTGTGCGATTACCTTTATATGGTGCAGTTCTTGCGATGTCATTTCTAAAGTTATCCTTACCAGTTAAGTAGCCCTGGTAGGTCTCAGCTTCGAGGTCCTCCCAGAGCATAGTCTCAATAAAGGTGGCACATCGAGATATAACAATCTTCTCATTTTCCTCTTCAGTAGAGAAGCCTATGCGATACCCGATAATGTCACCATCTATTAAGACGTGTGACATTACAGAACGTCGTCCATCAAAGCATCTTTAGGACTATATTCTTGTAAGTCTGTTACAACAAGCTTCTTGATACTTGCACCGAAGCCTGGGTAAGGTTTAGGAAAAGGATAAGCACTTACGATTACCTTAGCTTTACTGCCGTTGGCAATACGCACATCTGTTGGTACATCGTTACCACTACCATCAACTGCTTTGATTTCGTAGTTGCTCTTAGCAGTGATGTAACTACCTTGCTCTGGTTTATTAGGTTTGTTGTTAACCTTCAAGCCTAGCTCTTCTAATGCTGCTACGTCTTTCTCTGACAAGTTGCAAAGGTCTACTTGAAACTTACTGCTCATTGAATTACGTTCATTGAGGCAAGCCCAAAAGAGGTCTGCATTAACTGTTACTGATTTACCTGTACTCATTATATTACTCCTATTTAGTCTGTTTAGTTGAGTTACTATTATACCACAAAATTACTGCTTTGTCACTTAGTGAACTTCTGCCCAATTTTTACCAACATGATATTCAGCCCCGATTGGGCAACGGAACTGTAATATATCTGCTACCTCTGCTGCTGAGTGAACGACCACTTCTCCTACCATATCTCCGTGTTCCATAGGAGTTTCGATTTGCACCTCGTCGTGGACCCATGCGACCATTCTGTACGGTATCCTTTTGGCTGCAAGGTTTTTCTTGATTTGAACAAGCCACTGCTTACTGATGATAGCCCCTGCACTTTGAAGTAACGTGTTAAGCGACGAATGGGCCGACCTGACCTTAAGCTGATAACCACCAAGCCCAGGTAGTGTTCCTTTCTCAGCAAGCCTTTCAACTTTTGACTTAAGCTTCCCATACGCTGGTACTGCTTTACAGAAACGATTAATGATGTCGGCTCCTTGTTTCGGAGTAGCACCAATAACTTTACCGACCTTGGTTGGGGATGCTCCGTAGAGAGTCGCATAAAGGACAGTCTTCGCAAGGTCTCTCGTCTCAACCCCGAAAGCTTGCTTATTTCTTTCGTGGACATCACCGTAGACTGTTTCATTTATGTATGCCTCATCATTAAGGTAATGAGCAAAGCATCGAAGCTCAATACCGCTAAGGTCGACACCCACCAATACGTTTCCGCTTTCAACCGTCCAGCAAGACCGAAACTCTGTTCCCAACACTGCCCTAGTCGCAGGGACTTGTGCCATATTAGGGCTAGAGTGAGTAGCTCTACCAGTAACAGCACCAAAACCAATGACTTTACCATGAACTCTACCATCCTCTCCTAGTTTTTCTAACCATGAATCTAACTGTGATGCTCTCTTTTGTAGTGTCAAATACCTAGCGATTGGCTTAGCCTCTGGAAGTGATACCTCACTAAGGATTGTCTCATCAACGATAATTTGTCCCTTTTCAGTCGTCTTTGTAGGTTCCCAACCCTTAGACATAAGACGCTTCGATATCTGCTGCCTTGAGCCAACATTAAACACCTCAACATCATCCTTGAGCCGTTTACCAGTCTTCTCAGATACACGCTCAGTTGTAATGGGTGGGAAGATTTTCTGTAAGGCTTCTTCAATCTCTGCCATCTCGGTCTTAATCGCACAGAGCAACGTCTGTGCATACGGTGCGTCAAGTTTGAATCCATTGCGTTCCATCTCCGAAAGAATCACCTGCACTTCATATTCCAGCTTTACAGCCTCTGGTCCTATCTTATTCTTTTGTATCTCTGCTACTAACACATCAAATACTTTAGACGTAAGCTCTACATCTCGTATGCAATACGTTACCATCTCTTCGGTCAGGCCACCATCATAGTCTGAGAAGTCAATCTTCTCAAAGCCCAGTGTCTTACCCCAAGCATCTAAACTATGTCCGCCATCTCTAGAAGAATCAGAAAGACGAGAAAGCAAAAGAGTATCTTGGCATTGGGATTTCCTAATCTGTGTTCCCCATAAACGATTAAGCAAAGGAGCATCAAAAGCAAATCCATTATGGAAAATGATAAATGTAGCATTATTTAAATATTCCTTTAAGCCTTGTGCAGAACGCCATACAGTGATGTCATTAGTTTCTCTATGTAGTGTTACACAGCACCAGATTGTATTGTGGTCTAATGTTGTTTCAATATCGAGAACAATAGTCTTCATTACCAGCACTGTACCACAGAGCCGTTTACAACACAAGTAATAACTGTGCCGTCAGGCTGCACAATAATAGTCTGTGCCTGTGCTACTGTTACTAGACAAAACAAAAATACGCTAGTAATTATCTTCATGGCTTAACTCCTATGACCCCACCCTTAATTGAATAGGGATATTCTCTCTTACGATAAAAACAATATTCTATTCCATGGTTCACAGAGTAGAATGCCTCATACTGGAAAGTCTCAAAGCATCTTGGGTCTCCTACCTGGCTATTATACAGCACGTCTCTATGTATAATAACAACCCACACAACTGAACTACTTAGGAGGAGTAGGAGTAGGCTTCTCTTTCTTCTTAAAAATAGTATCCCAATTCTCCTCAAACTTCTTCCTATCTTCCACTGGTCTAGGTTTATCACCTTTGCCTCCATCTCTTCTCATATTTTGTTCCTTTCAACTGCATCATACCAATCTTGTAAATACTGAATCAAATCTTCTTTGCTATTACCAATCAAGTTTAGCTTACCGTTACATGTAACAACTTGCACCTTTGACACATGAGCCTCGTCATCTACATAACCTGTGATGAGCAGGACTGTGTGCATCTTAGATAAGGCTAAGAGAAGAATCCTCTGCCCTACCGTCATCTTCTCACCTTCACGCTTCCATTCACCGAAGATAAACTCACCTCTACGTTCAATAATCATATCGATGTTAGACGGCATGAAGCTAGGGTTAGTCGGTATCATTCCACGCAGGAAGCCAAAGTCTACATGAGAAGCATTCGCATTACGCATAGCAGGTATCATTTCTCTTGTGCCTTTCTTAGTATTAAAGGATAAGTAATCCAAGTAGCCAACCTAAAGCAAAGCCAGCAATAAATAGATAATATTCAGGTTTCATTTCTCTTGTGCCTTTCTTAGTATTGCTCTAGCAAAATCTAATCTTCCTGTTTCATACAAAGAATCAATGCCATGATATTCAGCAATTTCATGTATTTCCTCATCTGTTAGTAACTTTCTAGCATCACACCGAATACACCCTTGCTTACAGTATTGGCACTCTGTATCTTCTGTTTCTGTTAGTGTCTTTGCTGGATGGGTGTAGAGTGGAATATCATCTTCCCATGTTTGTACCTTACTAAATTTTGTAGGTTTGCCGTCTTCATAGTGAACTTGCATCCACGCTACTGGTTCATTTGCGTTCATTTTCTCACCTGTATTAGTAGTGGTCCAATTCTGTAGCTAGTATATGGGTCGCCACTATTAAATCGTAAGTCGCCCCAATGAAACACACCACCTTTATGCCAGTGTGTTATGTGTAGCTTTACTTTCATACCTTCTCCACCTCAGTCCAAGCCGCAAAGTGACATAACTGTCCGTCTTTATCTTTGCAGTAACTATACATTCCATCAACGTGTCCAAACCAATATGCCTCATCAAGGTCTACATCATCATGTGCTGGAGGTACTCTCAATTCTTCATCAGTGATTTTAAACCAATCACCTTTACTCAATTCATATAGCTTCATAGTGTCTCCTGAATCTCTAACATCCGACCAGTGTCTTTGTTGTAGAGCAAGCTTGCACAGTGAGGACTGGTTAACCCACTGAAGCGATTCTTTAGAATACTAACCCTCGTGGTGTTACGTTCCATCGGGTCTTCATGCTGAGAATTTCTAACAAGGCCAATCACGATATCGCTAAGCTGAGCAATAGCACCTGAGCCTCTGAGTTGAGACAGCGACGTTGCAGCACCCTCTTCGTGTCCCTTAGACTCAGGACGCTTTAGGTGTGAGACAACAATCAAACTAACCCCAGTCTCCTGCACGAGCATACGAAGCTTGGTCATAAGTTCATCGATAGCTTTACGCTCATCACCATTAGACTGAGAGGATACAACCATGCTAATATGGTCAAGAAAGACGTAACGGCAGTCTGCTGCCTTGGCGAAATAGCGTATACGATTGACCACATTGTCGATATCAGTACTACCAAAGTTATCCCAAAAGAAAAGCCTATCAGTGCCAAGTGTAATATCAAACGCATTCTTTAACTCCTCAGGACTAACCTCAGTGTCAGGTAAGTGTAGTGGTTTATTTAGATGGAGCGACATAATACCACGAGCAGTCTTACGTACTGACTCCTCCATGAACATTAAGCCGATATTGTCGTTGGTAGTCTTAATCAAGTGCCATAGAATCTCACGTAAGAATTGAGACTTGCCTAGTCCTGAGCCTGCCGTGACTGTGATAAGTTCTGCTGGACGGATACCGTAGGTAAGTTCATTGACTCCAGGCCAAGGGTACATGGCTGACGATTTCTCCACAGGTCGATTAACTTCGTCCCATAGCGTAGAGCCTGCGATGATTCCATCAGGTGTCCACTGCTCTGCTGCCCACCATTGCTTGATGTAGTCTGCAGTCTTTCCTGCCTTAAGGTAGTCACAAGCATCTTTAAATCCCTTCAGATGTTTAACAATCTTGCACTTATTACCTAGCACTTCAGCTACTTCGTTGACAGCCTTCTGACCGACCTCATCCGCATCAAAGCATAGGTAGATATTCTCGAATGAAGATAACCACTCATAAGCCTGTTTAACATCCTTTAGAGCTGCTTGAGCACCGTTGCGTACTGAGACGTTAGCGTACTTGCTACCACTCATCTGAAAGCCTGCTAATGCGTCTAGCTCACCTTCATGGATGGTAACAGTCTTACCACCTTTAGCAAATATATTTTGACCAAAGAGCGTAGATGTTTTCCAGTCACCAGTAATGGCAAAAGTCTTAGTTCCTACGTTGCGTGATTTTGAGGCGATGATAGCTCCTTCTTCGTTCGCATACGGATAGTACTGGTTAGTCCCGTCTTGGGACACACCATAGTGCTGACACGTTGCCTGAGTAATCCCTCGGTCAGGTATCGACTTGACTTCACCTTTAACTTCAATCATAACTTTCTTTCTCGGAGTTGCAACATAATCTTCATCGCCTTTAATATGATTAAGACATACAAAACAATGCTGATGATTATCATCCCAGAGTGAATTACCATCTGAGCTACCACATGCTTCACAAGGAATATGTTTTATTAAATTACTCATAGTCTATTTAGTTTCTATTTAGTTATTGTTTCTTTAATACATACTACTAAGATGATTATTACTATTAAGAATATTATCATATTAGTATTCATCATCTAATAAGTCATCTAGATAGATGTCTAAATCGTCTATATCACTACTGCTTAGTAAGTCTACTCTGTCTTTATAAAGTATATCATCCTTGACAGTTTTCAAACAGGTTAAACACATGTCAAGAAACTGGTTAGTGTTTACTGACTTAATCGTTGACTCATAGTCAGTCAACAAGTTGTTACAACAATAACAGCGCATAGGGTCTCCAATGCTGTTTAGAAGGCTTTAAAGGGGTCTCTAAGACTCGTTCTACTACTGGGTGATACCTACACCTCATCTTCTTCTTCATCGCCTCCTAGAGCTTCTCCTGATACATTGTCACAATCCCAAGGAAACCACTCACAATCCATCTGCTCAGGTGAATAAGTATTAGCTCGATTAACTTCAGGCATTATCTTCATTATATCTCTGTAAATCATAATAATCTTTAAATACTTCTGCAAGTTTATGCCAAGTAGTCATATTCATCTCTCCTATTTCACCTTCGTAGAGAGTAGAACCAATGCCACCACGATTTAATATAGATTTTAGTTCTGCGTCTGTCATTTTATTAACTCCTTATAAATATTTAATACAGTATCTATTACTGATGATACTGCGAATATAATCAATAATATATCTTCTCTGTTCATGTTAGTTCCTATGATAAGCGTCATGGGGATGTGTGAACATGCTGGCTAATAGTTCATCAACGGACTTAAACCATTGAATTACTTTTAAGCCGTCTGCTTGATAGATAGTAAAGCTCATTTAGCCTCCGACATCTCACGATTAAGATGGTCTAAGCATTGTGTCAATACCTTCTTTAGCTTGACAAACTTCTTAGCATCATCTCTATCAAGTGTATCCGTACCTAGTATTTTATGCGAATTGATTTCCATCTTTACTAAATCTAGTAATGAAAATGTCTCTTCTGCTTCGGGGTGCTCACCAACATAGAGAAGCACTTGACCTTTACTATTTAGCCATACTCCTAAATCTATCTTAACTGTAATGTCACTCATTC
>Ga0164297_10003573_pt1 | contig 14386 bp, 13 predicted proteins | sample GEODES058metaG_FD_113539 | JGI IMG/M metagenome (GOLD analysis project Ga0164297, IMG submission 113539) | Dystrophic lake water microbial communities from Trout Bog Lake, Wisconsin, USA - GEODES058 metaG | ecosystem: Environmental > Aquatic > Freshwater > Lake | place: USA: Trout Bog Lake... | reverse complement strand
TATAAAGCCTTACTTCGGACGTGATCCGCTCCTAAAAACAACGATGAAGCTCCGCGTCATAGGTCGTCAACAACAACTTGTTCGTGTGGACTTTGAAAATAATCCTCAGCACGAAACACTCGCCTATCAAACACAAATGTTTGAAAAATTACTGCCAGATCATAACGCTGTGATCTTCTCTGATTACGGCAAAGGGGGTTTGGCTCGCATTGGTCAAATGATTGAGCTCGCCCGCGAGCAAGGCAAGCCCGTACTGATTGATCCCAAAGGGAGTGATTACTCACGCTACAAAGGAGCTACAGTGATTACGCCTAACAAACAAGAGTTGATGCAAGTGGTTGGTGAGTGGAGCAGCGAGTCAGACTTAAAAAACCGCGCGCACAAATTAAGGACTGAGCTAGGACTCGACACGCTTTTACTGACTCGCAGCGAAGAGGGCATGAGTCTTTTTGATGCAGCAGGAGAGGTGCATGTAGGCGCCCAAGCCCTAGAGGTTTTTGATGTAACGGGAGCTGGAGATACGGTAATTGCAACGCTTGCTGTTTTAATGGCCTCAGGACTTTCAGTTCGAGACGCCCTCCCCTGGGCGAATAAAGCAGGGGGCATCGTTGTGGGTAAGTTTGGTACAGCAAGCGTCAGTTTTGAGGAGTTAGTATCGTGAGTATTGTCGTAACTGGAGCAGCTGGCTTTATTGGTAGCAATATTGTCAAAGGTCTTAATAAAAGAGGCATCACTAACATCATTGCTGTCGATGATTTAACAGATGGGGATAAGTTCATTAATTTGAGCGATTTAAAAATCACCGATTATGTTGATCATCAAGATTTTTATGAGCTCTTTAGAGCCGGGGCTTACGGTAAAGTTGAGGCCGTATTTCATGAAGGCGCATGTAGCGACACGATGGAAACTGATGGACGCTACATGATGGACAACAATTTCACGACTACGTCCTCCCTTCAAAAATCCTGTCTATTACAAAATACACGTTTGATTTACGCATCCTCTGCAGCCACGTACGGAGGATCAAGCGTCTTCAAAGAGACACCAGAGTTTGAGCTCCCCCTGAACGTTTACGGCTACTCCAAGCTACTATTTGATCAACGCATGCGCGCTATGTACGGTGAACATTTTCAGAACGCTCCGCAGCAAATTGTTGGATTTCGTTACTTCAACGTATACGGGCCCAGGGAACAACACAAAGGCCGCATGGCCAGTGTTGCATTTCACCAGCACCACCAGTTTAAAGATCTAGGACGCGTAAAACTGTTTGGCGCATACGGCGGTTACGGTGCGGGAGAGCAGATGCGTGACTTTGTGTACATAGATGATGTAGTAGATGTGAATCTTTGGTTTTTTGATCATCCAGAAAAATCAGGTCTCTTTAATTTAGGCTCAGGACGCGCGCAACCCTTTAACGATGTTGCGCTATCGGTTATAAATGCTGAGCGCGCCCCAAGCACCTCGCACTTAGAGCTCTCTGAGGCAGTACAGCAAGGTTTGATTGAATATATCGATTTTCCACAAGCCCTTGTCGGAAAGTATCAATGCTATACACAGGCTGATTTAACTGCGCTTAGGGCTGCGGGATGCAAACACTCCTTTAAGAGCGTGCAAGAAGGTGTGAGTGCATATATCTCAACTTTGAACGCGAAAAGCTAAGATTAATCAACTTAAGCTTAAGTACCAATTCATGCCAATTTTTGAAATTTTTGTAATCTGCGTTTTTGCTTGTTTGGGAGCGCTTACAAGGTGGCAACTCGGTGTTGTGTTCAATGCTATGGCGCCGCTACCCATTGGCACCTTGGCTTGTAATTTAATTGGTGGATATTTAGTCGGAGTGTGTGTGGGAGTTTTCAATACCTTTCCTCAAATCGATCCCATTTGGCGACTGGCTTTAGTAACTGGTTTCATGGGCTCTTTGACCACTTTTTCATCCTTTAGTGCTGAGGTTATTGCAATGATGACCAGTGCACGCTGGTTTTTGGCACTCGGCACTATCGGTGTTCACCTCTTTGGCTCACTGATACTTACCTTCCTTGGTATCAAAAGCGTAAGCGCCTTGGTTGCTCAATTAAACACTTAAAGGTATGTATGATGGCTTTAAATTTACTTCGAAACCTTTTTAGTCTTTTTCTTAGATCTTGTAGGAATGTCATATGAGCGGATGGCTTAAATTTACAAATACGGTTGACTGGATCAGCGAGAAACTAGGTACTTTAGCTGCTTGGACTGTGCTGTTGGCAGCCACAATCTCTGCAGGTAATGCGGTTGTGCGTTACGGATTTGATTTCAGCTCCAACGGTTGGCTGGAGATTCAGTGGTATCTCTTTGCAGCAACTGTCATGCTGGGGGCACCAATGGTCTTAAAGCGTAACGAACATGTTCGTGTTGACCTTATTTACGGATCAATATCTGCAAGGGTACAAATTTTCATAGACCTCTTTGGACTAGTTTTATTCTTAATTCCCGTCATGGGTTTTTTGGTTTGGCTTAGTTTCCCGCTCTTTGTCAAAATGTTCATCTCAGGGGAAGTCTCTAGCAATGCAGGCGGCTTGGTCCGATGGCCCGCCATGATGCTTTTGCCATTTGGATTTGGCTGGGTATTTATGCAAGGCCTTTCTGAGATCATTAAGCGTATCGCTCACCTAAAGGGTGTGATTGTGATGGATACGCACTACGAGAAGCCTGTTCAATAAAGAGCTCAAAACCACCTATTTTCGAATTACATTTTTAATTCTTTTCAAATTTAACGCCTTAGGATTCGTCGATGTTTCAAATGGAGAATTTCCCACCCTACATGTTTGGTGGACTCATACTGGTTATGTTGATTGGGTTTCCCGTTGCGTTCTCGCTTGCCTCACTTGGGCTTGCATGTGGGTTTTACGCGATTCAAATGGGCTGGTTTCCAAGCAGCTTTATGGCTAACTTACCACTCAACGTTTTTGGTATCTTGGCCAATGATCTCTTGCTAGCTATTCCGTTTTTTACCTTTATGGGCGCCATTTTGGAGAAATGCGGACTTGCCGAGGATATGCTTGACTCGATGGGACAACTCTTTGGTCCGGTCAAAGGCGGACTTGGTTACTCAGTGATTATTGTGGGCTTTATATTAGGCGCAATCACTGGCACTGTTGCTGGCCAAGTGATTGCAATGGCCCTTATCTCACTGCCTGTCATGATGCGTTATGGCTACAACATGAGGTATGCAACTGGCGTGCTTGCAGCCTCGGGCACCATCACGCAACTCGTCCCTCCCTCACTTGTCTTAATTGTGATGGCAGATCAACTAGGACGCTCCGTAGGGGACATGTACAAAGGTGCTTGGGGTCCATCGATTTTGCAGGTGCTTATTTTTGTTTTATATACCTTCTTGTTAGGGGTATTCAAACCTAGCCATGTACCCGGCGTTCCTGAATCAGCCAGAACTCTCAAAGGATCTAAGCTTTGGTTCAAGTGCTTGAGAGGGATCATCCCTTCTGCGCTTTTGATATTCGCGGTGCTTGGATCCATGGGCGGCTTACCAGGTATGGACTCGGCTATCGCTACCCCAACGGAGGCAGGTGCAATGGGATGTATGGGAGCGCTTTTCCTTGCAGCCATACACGGCAGAATCTCCCTCACACTCATTTGGGATGCCATGCACAGCACGATGCGTTTAACAGCAATGGTTGTGTTTATTCTTCTAGGCTCAAGGGTCTTCTCAATGGTATTTCAAGGCGTTGAGGGCGGACGTTGGGTTGAGGAAATGCTCTCCAACTTACCTGGTGGACAAGTTGGATTTTTAATTGTCGTTAATATTTTTATTTTCTTCCTCGCCTTTTTTCTTGATTTTTTTGAAATTGCTTTCATCATATTGCCACTGCTTGGACCGGTAGCCAACAAACTTGGTATAGATTTAGTTTGGTTTGGCGTGTTACTTTGCGTGAATATGCAAACCAGTTTTATGCATCCTCCTTTTGGATTTGCGCTGTTTTACCTTCGCGGCATTGCAGATACGCTTTTCAAAGAGGCACGAATATCAAGACCCGTGCTATCTAGAGATATTTACCTGGGCGCACTGCCCTGGGTTTTGATGCAACTCTTGTTAGTAATCATTGTGATCTTTGTCCCTCAAACTGTCACTGTCTTTTTAACTAAAGAAGTTGCAGTTGATTTGGATAGTGTCAAAATTGAGATGCCAATGCCAAGCGAGGCAATTGACTCTCCTACTGACTCACTAACGCTATCCACACCGTCCTCATCGCAAGATAAGAGCAATATAGACGAGGAACAAAAGCGCATGAATGAGTTATTCAATAAAAAGTAATTCAAGAACTGAGTTCGAAAAAATATTTATCAATGAGCTAGCCACCTCCACTCTATGCTCGCAAACCTACCCAAATGGGGTGCTACGCCGCCCCATTTTTATTTGCTTTACTTAAACTGCACTCACTCCACTCTAGCAGCAATTGGTCTTTACTAAGTTGCTTCAATCGAACCAGTAAGCTAATTCGGTTTTTGTGGTTTGATCAGCTTTTAATAATAGTTTGTTTCAATAGAGTGCATTAATAATTTGTATTAACAAATTACGCTATCTAATTATGCCTATAAGTTGTATTAACCGATGGTTTATGCGGATACAGAATTCCAATACTAAACATAAAATTGTTTTAATTCTTTATTCATGCTTTAGATGCGAATTGGTAAATACAAATAGTATTTTAAAAAATAAATTCAAACCGCTTTCAATGATTTAAAAATATTAAAAAAATATATGAACTCACCAGTTTTTGTTAAATCTGATCATGAGGCCTACGCCGTCTTTGTTACCAAACTTGGTGGGCCAGAGGTCTTAAAACCAGCTCCTATCAAAATCCCCGACGCACTTGATCACCATATCGTCATTGAGCATACTGCAGTTGCGGTTAACTTTGTAGATGTGTATTTGCGCGCAGGTCAAAAGCACTCTCACAATCCAGAGCCTCCTTTTATTACAGGAGTTAGCGCAGTAGGTAAAGTGCTGAAAATGGGCAAGGGTGTTGAAGGTTTCAAAGTGGGAGATCGTGTCACCTATACCAACTCTGGAGTCGGCACTTACTGTACCCATGTCTGTGTGAAAGAGGACCGTATAGTTCACGTTCCTGATGATGTGAGCGATGAACGTGCAGCAGCAGGATTTGTAAGAGCCTTAACCGCCCAGTACTTACTTAAACAAATGCGAACTTTACACCCAGGCGACCGAATCCTTGTTCACGCAGCAGCAGGTGGAGTAGGACAAATTTTGGTTCAATGGGCACTCAGACTAGGTTTAAAAATCATTGCTACAGTTGGCAGTGACGAGAAAATACCACTTGTAAAATCGCTCGGGATTGAACACGTGATCAACTACTCCAAAGATGATTTTGCCGAACAAGTCAAACTGATCACCTCGGGACAAGGTGTAAAAGTGGTTTATGAATCAGTTGGTAAGGATACCTTTACACGCTCACTCGCATGCTTAGAGCCTAAAGGGCTATTGGTTAATTACGGTACCTCTTCCGGTCAGGTGGAGGGGTTTGCGCTACAAGACCTACACGCGAATTCGCTTTGGATTTGCCGTCCTACGCTTAAAACTTATGTGGCAAAGCGTACTGACCTGCTTTTAATGGCTAAAGAAGCATTTGAGATTTTAGGGGACCCAAAGATCAAACTGGCCATCGAGGCAGTACTACCTCTCACCCAGGCTGCTAAATCACATGAAATGTTAGAGAGTCGAAGCACTCGCGGTGCAATTGTTCTTATCCCTTAGCCTCCCACCAACACCTATTCTTCCCTATGAACTTAGCTACTCTTCACTTGTCCGTCCCGATGAAAGACGTGCAGTCAACAAAACAATTTTACGAACACATTCTCGGGTGCACTATTACCCGCAGTAGCCCTGAGCGATTAGATATTAATTTTTTCGGTCACCACTTAGTTGCTCAACTCTCAAGCGTTGAGGCATCTCACCAGTCGGTCACTATCGGGGGATCATCAAAGTATCCCTTAAGACACTACGGCGTTATTGTCGGCATGGAGGACTACGACTCGATCCTTCTAAAGATGCGCCAGGCTAATACTCCTTTTGCGATGCAACCAGAGCGTATCTTTGTGGGCACTCCGAGAGAGCAATCTGTTTTTTTAGTATTTGATCCTTCTGGAAATGCGCTTGAGATCAAGGGCATGGATAGCGTCGATAATGTTTTCTCAACGCAGTAGTAACTAGGAGCCCACAACCGTGAAGCATCTCATCGCTAAAGTGATTCAATTTTCGTTAGGACTAGCTCTTTCTCTAAGCACAGTTTCCTTACATGCAGAGTATCCCGATAAACCAATTAAGATGATCATTGGATATGCGCCAGGTGGAGGTGCTGATAATTTGATTCGTCCGATCGGAGAAAAACTCGCTAAAGTACTTGGTACCCAAATCGTTATGGATTATCACCCAGGGGCCGGTGGAGTTATTGCAGCCGAGCTCACCAGTAAAGCTGCTCCTGACGGATATACCTTGCAGATCACGGATTCTGGACCTATGACAATAGTTCCTAATTTACGAAAAGTTTCCTATAACCCTGTGAATGATTTCACCCCAATCGCAATGGTGGGAAGTGGCGGTGTGATCATGGTCACTCAAATGAATTCTCCAATCAATTCAGTCTCCAAACTTGTGGAGGCCATGAAGGATAAACAAAATACCTGGAGTTACGGCACCTCCGGTATTGGTGGGGTGGGTCACTTGGCGGGTGAACAGTTTAAGATTGCAACTGGGGTAGATATGAACCATATCCCCTACAAAGGCGGAGCACCTGCTATTGTTGAACTAATGGGGGGTCACGTACCGCTTCTTTTCTCATCTTTGGGTGCTGCCTCAGCACATCTTAAAGCAGGAAGAATTACAGCACTTGCGGTGACATCAGCAAAACGCAGCTCCATGTTTCCTGAAGTACCCACACTCGCTGAGTCGGGATTTCCTGGGTTCGACGCAACTATTTGGTTTGGCATTTCTGGCCCAGCGAATTTACCTCCCAAGGTAAGCGAAAAACTAACATCTGCTTTCGCCAAGATACTTCAGGATGCAGATATTCAAGAAGCAATCAAAAAAGAAGGCTATGAACCCATGCAGTTTACGCCGGCTCAAATCAAAACTCAGATCACTCAGGACTTAACACGTTGGTCAAAAGTGATCGTGCAAGCAAAGGTATCAATAGATTAAATGTTTTAACTTCTAATAGTTAATGCTTGGCTTTGAAAAGAGCAAAGAACGAACGACTCTTGGTTAAACGAAAAAAAGGCCACTTAAAATTTAAGTGGCCTTTAATTTTCTCTAAACTAATTTAAACTTAGAGTTTTTGGGACTGCATAAAGCGGTCAAACGTTGCCTCAGTAAATCTAAACCATAGGTTTTCATCGGCACGGAATTTACGGAAATCTGGATAGATTTTCTTCCAGTTTTCGTTTTTATCACTCAGCTCTTCATAATATTTTTCTGAGGCATCAAAGGCGGCTTGCAATATTTCTCTAGGGAATTCTTTAAGTTTAGTTCCGCTACCGACTAATTGCTTTAATGCAATCGGATTTCTCGCATCGTACTTAGCTTGAACATCAGAGTGTGCAACTGCGCATGCAGCCTCCAAAATTGCTCGGTTCTCTGGGGACAAGGATTCAAGCGCTTTATTGTTTACAAAAAGATCCACCTGCGCGCCGCCTTCAAACCAACCTGGATAATAATAATTAGGTGCAACTTTGCTAAGACCGAGTTTTAAATCATCATAAGGCCCCACAAACTCTGCGGCGTCGATAGTACCCTTCTCAAGTGCGGAGTAAATGTCGCCGGCGGGGATGTTTTGAGGGATACCACCTAGTTTTTCAATAATACGGCCACCAAATCCACCAATTCTGAACTTAAGACCCTTGATGTCGGCGAGGGATTTGATTTCTTTGCGGAACCAACCACCCATTTGGGATCCAGTGTTACCAGCAGGAAAATTAACAATATTGTATTTGGCGTAAAACTCGCGCATGAGTTTTAATCCGTTTCCTTCAATCATCCAAGCAGTCGTTTGACGGCTATTTAGACCAAAAGGAATAGCACAACCAATCGCGAATGTTTCGTCCTTACCAAAGAAATAATAGGGTGCTGTGTGAGCACACTCAATGGAGCCTTGCTGCACGCCGTCGACTACGCCAAAGGCTGGCATCAACTCGCCGGCTGCGTGGGTGGAGATCTCAAACTTTCCTCCAGACATTGCTTTAACAACCCTGGCTATAGTTTCAGTAGCGCCGTAAAGCGTGTCCAAAGACTTTGGGAAGCTAGAGGCCATTCTCCAGCGGACAACGGTTTGTGCATGAACCGAAGGCGCTGCAGCTGCAGCCAAAATACCAGCCAGTCCCGCGTGCTTAATCAGTGAACGACGTTCCATTTATATCTCCCTATTGAAGTTGTTTTCACGAAATATTCCATTTTAATCAATATTGCCACTCAACCTCCTAGGGAAGTACCCCCTTTAAGCAGATAAGAGGGGATAAAAAACCAATAAAACACAGTCCAAGCACAGGTTAAGTATTTCACATACCGCTACTTTTGCCTCTAGTTGACTCATTATTGACCCCGGCTGGGGACTTACAACACAAAGAAACCTACAATCTGGTGATGATCTCAAACGTAGACATTTGTATTCGCGGAAGGGGCGTTGTAGGAGGCACAACTGCCCTGCTTTTATCGCGCCTAAACTTAAGCGTTCAAGTCGCTGGCTACGCGTCACCAAAACAGGCTGAAGATATAAGAGCCTACGCGATCAATTCAAAATCAAAACATATTCTTGAATTAATCAATGCATGGCCTGGGGAAGAGTACTGCACCGAAGTACAGCAAATGCATGTACGCTCTGATGAGGGAGAGATCATTGAATTCCTCAAGCCAAATTCAGTCTCTAATCAATCTCAAAGTAATGCATTGACTTGGATTGTTGAGGTAGGGGCACTTGAGCGAAAAATAGCGGAAACACTTGAAAAGCATAAAATTCCCAAATTAATGTTGGATTTGTCAGATTCAGTCGAGGATGATTCAAGGATAGGCAAACAGGCTGAAAGGGTAAATGCTCGGTTAACTGTTATTTGCGAGGGATCCAAGAGCCCTAGTAAAGCCAATCTTCATACCAAAACCAGTAAACATCCCTACGGACAGTTCGCTTTAGCAACTCACGTTAAAAGCAAGAACGGGCATGCAAAACATTTTGGCAATGCTTATCAATGGTTTAATAAAATCTCCACGGATAAGGGCTCAGCTATAAAGGAGTTTGAGATATTGGCGCTTTTGCCAATTGGGGGTAAAGAGGGTGACTCCTATGCAATTGTTTGGTCAACCAGCAAGGAACGCAATTCGCAGCTTAAAACTATGTCTAGCGATGAGTTCAGTGAAGCTTTATGCTCTAGCACTAAAGGCTTATTCGACGATTTAGTTCCATTCACCGACAGACAAACTTGGCCCCTTACGCTCAGTACAACCCAAGCATGGAGCGGTAGTTTTAACGCCCAACAAAGTTGGGTTCTATGCGGAGATTGTGCGCACTCCGTTCATCCTTTATCCGGTATGGGATTGAACTTGGGGTTAGCAGATGCATGGTCTCTTTATGAACACCTTCTAACGCGAGAACAGAAGAGCTCGTGGCGAGACTTAAGTGATCTTCGCTTACTTAAGGCCTATGAACGCGAGAGAAAACTAGCCATCTACCCCTACGTTCAATTCATAGATAAAGTTCAAAGACTTTTTGCAAGTGATTACGCAATCTACGGAATTGTTAGAAACAAAGGATTCAAGGTCTTTAACACCCTTGGAGCTTTAAAAGAGTGGACAATCAAAAGAGCAATGCAAATAAACTTATAAAACTACAATTATTCAAACTAGATGAAATATTTAAGAAAGCCATTCATTCACTCCCTTATCTCTCTGAGCTTACTCAGCGTAATGTATATCGCACCACAGTGGAGCTTAGCTGATACAGCAGAGAACGTCATTCGAAAAAACCTTGCCGAGCGCCTTCCCCAATTGCCCCGAATTGACGAGGTATCTAAATCCCCAATGAACGGCCTTTATGAGGTACGAATTGATGAGACTGAGATTTATTACTCAGACGCTGAGGGGAATTTTCTTATTCAAGGAAATTTGATTGACACCCGAACCAGAAAAAATTTAACAGAGGAGCGGACGGATAAACTTCTGTCGGTCGCCTTTGACAGCTTACCCACCAAAGACGCCTTCACTATTATTAGAGGTAACGGCAAACGAAAGATCGCGGTCTTTGAGGACCCTAACTGCGGGTATTGCAAGCGTTTCGAGAAGGATCTTCAGAAAATTGACAACGTTACCGTTTATTTGTTTCTTTATCCTATCCTAAGTGCAGACTCTATGGATAAAGCAAAAAATATATGGTGTGGCAAAGACAAATCTAAGATCTGGCAAGACTGGATGCTAAGAGGACAAATCCCTTCAAACTCTTCTTGCGATACAACCGCAGCACTTCAAAGAAATTTGGAGTACGGCAAGAAACACAAAATCAACGGTACCCCGACAATTCTTTTGGCAGATGGCTCGCGCGTTCCTGGTGCGATTGAGGCCAAAGAGTTAGAGAAACTGTTGCTTGACATCAAGTAATGGGATTTGTAAGAAGTGTTTAAGATTATTCAAATTTACTGAGTAAATATTGAGGAGTTAAGTTTGAAAAACAAGGTATTGACGCTTGGGTACGCAGGACTCATTCCTTTTGTCACTTTTGCAATTTTGATCTGGTTGGTATCCCCTGATCTTCAACCTTTTGTAGCTCTTGCTCTCACCGGCTACGCTTCATCAATCATTTCTTTTTTGGGCGGGATTCACTGGGGCATCGGTTTTAAGCAGGACGTTGAGCACAGAGCATTTCACTTTATCTGGGGCGTGATACCAGCGCTTGGTAGTTGGATTTGTGTCATCATGCCCGCTTATGCTGCGCTTCCACTTCTTGCAGTTATTCTTATTATTTGCTATTTGGTTGACCGCAAAACTTGGCCGCTTGTAGGACTTGAGGAATGGTTAAAACTTAGACTCACCTTAACAGTCGTTGCAACTCTTAGCTGCCTTTTTGCAGCTGGTGCTGCATAAAAGTTATTAACACAAGCTTTTATATATGGCAAACGCTAAATCAACAAAACAGTTACAAACATTTATTTCTAAAGAATTATTAACTGGCGCACCGATCTATGAGGTATTTATACTCAATCCCAGAGCGCATACTTTTAGAGTTAAATTAACGCTTGAGAATCCAAAACAAGATCAGATAATCAATTTCTCGCAGTGGATTGCTGGAAGTTACATGATTAGAGAATTCTCAAAACATCTGCACAATCTCATTGCAAAACAAAATAACAAAGAAGTATTACTCACTCAGATCAGTAAATCAAGTTGGCGTATTCACTGCAATGCGTCAACAAAGTTGATACTCGAATATGATGTTTACGCTCACGACGGCTCAGTCAGAGGAGCTTGGTTGGACGCAGAGAGGGGTTTCTTTAACGGCACTAGCCTTTTCTTTGAGTGTGTTGGCCATGCTCACAACAAGCATTTTGTTCTCTTACACGAAAAACCAATTAAAGCGCTTTCAACTGAAGAAGAGTCGATAGTTAAGCACTGGCGTGTATTTACTAGCTTAGAGCAGGTCAAGATCAGTAAAAGTGGTTTTGGACTTTATCAATCCAATTCTTTTGAAGACCTTGTGGATACACCCGTGCTCATGAGTGACGCTTGGTCGGGTGAGTTTACTGTGGCAACAGGTAGTAAACAAAAAACAAATCAAATCGTTCACCGCTTTGCTATTACTGGCGCTATTGATTCCTTCGACGGTGAGCGATTGCTTGCAGATGCACAAAAGATTTGTAAAACAATCATCGATTTTTGGCATCCACATTCGAAACCAGTCATTAAGAGCTATCTCTTTATCTTGAACGTAGTTCACGATGGTTACGGGGGCTTAGAACACAAAAACTCCACGGTGCTACAGTGTAAAAGAACTGATTTACCCTCTCTTCACAAAGTAGAAGCTTCTGATGGATATATTGGTTTACTCGGCTTGATATCGCACGAATACTTTCACACCTGGAATGTCAAACGCCTAAGGCCTACTGAGTTTTCAAGCTATAAATTTAATACTGAGAACTACACCAATATGCTGTGGTTCTTTGAGGGGTTTACGAGTTATTACGATGATTTATTGCTTCGAAGATCTGGACTTATTACGAATCAACAGTACCTTAAGCTGATCAACAAAACTATAACTCAAGTCCAGCAAACCCCAGGTCGATATATTCAATCAGTCGCCCAGTCAAGTTTTGATGCTTGGATCAAATATTACAAGGCAGATGAAAATACACCCAACATAACGGTGAGTTACTACACAAAGGGCGCGCTTATTGCAATGTGCTTTGATTTAAAGCTAAGAGCTCATAACACCAATCTTGACGCTGTAATGAGAGAGTTATTTAAACGTAGCTCGGCAGGGCCAATTAGTGAAAGTGATTTTGTCCGTGTTTTAGAAGACCTAAGTGATCGGTCCTGGAGCGGTGAGCTCAAATATTGGGTGCACGGAACAAAGGACCTACCAGTTGTAGATCTCTTGCAAAATCAAGGGGTTAAAGTGGAGCACTCGGCGGACTCCCTTCAGCAGCAACTAGGTCTTCGCGTAGACGACACCAAGGCAGGACTTCAAATTAAGATAGTTTTAAGCGGCGGGATCGGAGAACAGTCTGGCTTTGTTGCAGGCGATGAGTGGTTAGGTATTGAGGTAGCATCAAAAAAATGGCGCATTCATAAACTCGATGATTTAATGCTTTTTTTGGGGAAAGACAAATACTTTGAAGCTATTGTCTGCAGAGATCAGCGCTTACTTACACTAAGAGTCAAATTTAGTATTCAAAAAGCGTTGACTAACAAAAGCAGTCAAACACTTTCAATATCAGATGAAACAAAACTAATGTCTTGGTTAAATTAATTTAAATTAAAAATCAGATAACTTATGACTGAATAAAATAATCGTTAAACAAAATTTACGATTAACTTAAGATAAAGTAAAACAGCACATAAGGCATCAATCATTAACAATTGAGTGAAATTAATTTTGCGCATCATAAACGCACCAAGACCCCAACACAAGATAACAATTGTTCCAATGATCAACACTCCGTCAAAGTAGGCGGCAGTATCTTCATTTATTAGAAATAAAATACTAAATACAACCACGCTAAAGAACTGGACAAGACTGATTGCAACTCGTGCGGAATTCCAAATTGGCTGGGAGGCTCCAATTGCGCTCATTTCTGCCCGGTAAGACTCAGCGCTTTGTCCCTTAAAGTCTTGAACCGCAGTCCACCCAGGTGCTTTAAAAACGCAACGTAATTTATTTGCGAAACCTTTGGTATTTTTAACATTGTTAAAAATACTTACATACTCACACACAATCGTCCATACAGGGTCAACACTATCGAATTGTTTTTTGGTACCGTAGACACAGGGTTCGACCTCTGGTTCATAGGTTCCGAATAGATGATCCCAAACCATAAGAAAACCACCGTAGTTTTTATCTAAGTACTGGGGATTTATTGCATGGTGGACTCGGTGATTCGAGGGGGATTGAAATACCAGATCAAACCACCCAAGCTTACCTATATGCTCAGTATGCACCCAGAACTGATAGAAAAGAATGATGAGTACCGTTAGTGCCAGTTGCACTGGAGGCATTCCTAACAAGGCAAGTGGCAAATAAAAGATAAAACCTAACAACGGCTCAGTGCTGACTTGTCTTAGCGCGACAGACAAGTTGTAGTGTTTACTTTGGTGATGTATGACATGCGCAGCCCAAAAGACTGCACTCTCGTGTTCGGTTCTATGAAACCAATAATCACAAAAGTCAAAAACCACCATTCCAACCGCAATACCAAGACCAGTTGCCCAAAATGGGTTTTCATAATCCTTCCATATCCAGTGGTACAAAAGTGCGTAGATCCCGAGATGGAAGAATTGGTTTACAAATTGGGAAAGTCTGCTGAGTAAGCCTTGACTCAGATTAGAGAGAGTATCGGTTAACGTGTAAGTATTACGCCCTCGAACCATCCCATAAACAAACTCTATGAGCATTAGGACAGTAAAAATGGGGATAGCGAGGATTACAAGTTGTTCCATGTATCGATTTTAAAATATTGCCCTAATAATTACAAATATCCCCCCATTTTCTCTTTTATCTTGAAAACTGATTTTTCAATAATTTGCCCTCTAATCTGAATATTTGTGTACAAAAGAATTATATTAATTGGAGCAATAATAGCCTTGAACTGACCCCAATAAGTTGGACACCAATCCAACCTTTGG
>Ga0164297_10003572_pt1 | contig 14387 bp, 13 predicted proteins | sample GEODES058metaG_FD_113539 | JGI IMG/M metagenome (GOLD analysis project Ga0164297, IMG submission 113539) | Dystrophic lake water microbial communities from Trout Bog Lake, Wisconsin, USA - GEODES058 metaG | ecosystem: Environmental > Aquatic > Freshwater > Lake | place: USA: Trout Bog Lake... | reverse complement strand
TGCACCAATGCGTCCACCGCGGACCACTCGCCCGCGCATGGTCCATGTGCAGGCTCTAGATTCAGGTACGCTGAATGGGGACCACCAGTGTCAGAAGGCAAACTACGCACAAAGGAGCTACGTTACCTGTTCCTCCAGCTGCAGCTCCGTTCGCCTTCTTTGCTGCGAGCACTTCTGCGCGGGTGCCGCCTTGTCCAAACTGCGCTCAAACGCGGGTCAGATGTCGACTGGTATCCAAAAGGCCGCCTCAAAAGCGTGCCTGGTATGCCTCAGCAACAGCAGTGTCATGTCTGTCAACTAGCACGCAGCCTGGGAAAGACGCTGTTGTCAGAGGCAACTTCGCAGCACTTTTACGCAGCGTGTGATGTCGCACCAGACTTTGGATGCGGAGCACACAAGCCGGCGGACGAGTCTGCAAGGTCGGCTGCTCTCACCAAGTGCCTCGCGTCGGCGTCTGCGCAGTTCGTAGTGAGTCAAAAGCGCACAGTATGTAACGCTTAAAACTGCATGTGCGTGCCTGTCAGCTGGCAACCCGTCACGTCGTGCGCCTGGCGCCTGCAGCAAGGTCTTTGACGTCTGTGAAGCCTTGCTGTTGTCGTTGACGTGCAGCGCATCGCCGATGCGGAATGTGTCGCCATTTCGTGCATTCGATGCGTGTGTAGCTCTTTGACGCAGTAGTACTGCGGCAGTACCCCATAATACCGGCGTTTTGCCTGGAATGGAGGGGTACTTGCGTCCTCATATGAGTCACACCAAGTGGCGCCTGCCCGCGTGGACCATGCTCAGTGACTGCATGCGTAGGAATGCCTCATGCTCCAGGCGCTCTGTAAGAAGGCTTAGTCTGTGCACCGTGGCCGAGGCAGCACAAGCTCTAGAGCGTGGAGAGGTGTCTGCAGTGGAGGCGCGCCCTGTCCACCTGCGGCGTAGCTTTGCCAGGAAACCACACTAACATGCTGTGCCGCAGTTACTGGAAAGCGCGCAGCGAGCAGCAGCGAGCACAGCGGCGCTGAACGCGTACATCACTCACACTCCAGACCTTGCCAGACGCGCTGCTGAGGCAAGTGACGAGAGAAGAGCCTCTGGCCAGCGCCTCGGCATACTTGATGGAGTCCCTGTAGCCGTAAAGGCGCGTTCAGACCGGTGGGCAACCTTCCAAATGTGGCCTGATGCGACCCGGGGACTGTCAACTGCAGGACAACTTCTGCACGGTGGGTGTGCGAACTACAGCCGCGTCGAGGATGCTGCAACGATACGTTCCAGTCATTGAAGTGCGCATTTCATCCCCTGCCGCCTTCTGCTGTGTGAAGCAAGGAATGACTTCACCTCAGTCGACCATGACATCCCGACTCAACGCCGCCGGTGCTGTCATTGCGGGCAAAACAAACATGGTATGGCGCGCGGGATTTGGTTTCTACATGGAATGTATCTCATCTACGAACCACGCTTGCAGGATGAGTTTGGTATGGGTTCCTTCAATGTGTTCAGTGCGCACGGTCCTGCCGTGAGCCCTCTTGTTGCTGTAGGCAAACCAGGTGCGCGAGAAGCTGCGGATCAACTCTTTGATGAAAGCCGCCTTGCCGCTAAGCAAAAGATGAATTTCAGGGCAAAGGTCTCCTGGTGGCAGCAGCGGCGGCAGCGCCGTTGCAGTCCTCACAGGGAGCGCGTGCGCGGCCTTAGGCACTGACACGGGTGCGTCTGGTATTATGATATCCCAAATGGCGTGCTTCACTGAGAGCCATGTCTACAGGCGGGAGCGTACGCTTGCCGGCTGCCTACACTGGCCTCGTTGGCTTCAAACCGTCATATGGTGCTCTGTCAAGATGGGGCGTCATTGCGTTCTCAAGCTCACTGGACACACCAGGCGCGGAATACAGACCGCTGACATTCCTGCTGCGATGACTCACATTGTCTTCTTTTATCAGGCATCCTGACGCGTACCGTGAACGATGCGGCGGTCTTGTTCATGGCTCTGCAAGTGTGTCACATGCGCTCTGCGGACGTGTTTGCGAGTTCGTCGCTGAGTGCATTGCCGCGTGTGGGGCTGATTACAGGGATTTGACAGCCGAGATGCAACGAGCCACGCGGCGGTGCCATGCAACGCTCCGGAATCAGGAGCGTCTAGGCCGCTTCGCATCGGCATTCCCGACGAGTACGATGCTGCAGGCATGAGCGCAAGCTCCAAAAAGGTACGTCCAACTCTGTGTGTGTTGTGACACGTCCCTAATCGCCCTTGTTGTTGCTACAACAGGCTTGGGAGCGGGGAGCGCACGTGCTGCAGACACTGGGCCATACCATTGTGCCGGTTTCGTTGCCGTCGACGCGGCGAGCTCTGGAGACATACTACATCCTTGCACCCGTGGAAGCTGCCAGGTGCACACACATGCACATGTTTCGCGCCCAGTATGCGTGCATCTGACGCGTTTTGCGACGGCAGTAATCTCGCGCGCTACACGGGCATGACTTTCGGCGAGGTGTCGGATGCACGCGAGACTCACGGCCAGGATTTGCAAACAGCCTACGCATATCATCGAAGCCGCAAGTTCGGGTGCGCATCTTGACGAACATCAGTGAATATGTACTCACATAGGTCCACTCACTGCACGCATGCGCAGCGCGGAGGTGCAACGCCGCATCGCCATTGGCCGCCATGCAGTATCTGCACAGGTCATCTCCCAGTTCCACGGCAAGGCGCAATCCGTTCGCAGCGGCATCCAACACGAGTTTGCTGAGACTTTTACACGAGTGGACATGCTTCTCACGCCCACAGGCACGTTCCGCTTCCCGTCGTGTTGATAGCTGACTGCGAGTCTAACCACCAAGTTCCGTCCAACAGCGCCGTCGGTGGCACCTCTCAACGACGATGCCGTCAGTATGGACCCGGATGTTGCGTACGCCCATGATGTGATGACCGTGCCAGCCAGTCTGGCGGGTCTGCCAGCGATCAGTATTCCGGCTGGAGTAGATGAAGCCACAGGTGCGCCGTCACGATATCACCTGGCCTGCTCGCGCGTGTGTGCACTCAACATGCGCATCGTCCACAGGCCTGCCTCTTGGCCTGCAGCTTATTTCGCCCCGCGGTCATGAAGGTGTGTGTCATGGCAGTCGCCTCCTCTTCGACTTTGGTCACTCACTGCAGCGGCAACGCCATCTCGCAGGCTCGCTGCTGCAATGCGCGTCGGACCTGGAGCGCATCTTGAAAGCCGAACGGGGTAGCTTTTGACTCAATTGAAGCCTCCATGGAGCAACACTGCTGGCCGTGTGCACCCAGCACGACGCGCGGCCGTGCAACTCTGTTCGATGGGCGTGACAATAAACTGGTGTTTGCGTCCGGTCGCAACATTGCCCTTGTAGACGTCTCGACGCTTCACACGCAGCTCTTTACGGAACATGCACAGCGAACGACCACAGTCAGGTTGTCCCCTGACGGCACACGCGCCGCCAGTGCGGATGCCAGTGGCGCCGTGAAAGTTTGGACTCTTGCAGACCGGGCGTGCAGCAACACAGTGCCTGCCCTTGCGGGAGCTGTCCGTGACATTGCGTGGAGCGCGGACGGGTCTAAGATCGCCTGTGTCGGCGAGGGCCGTGGCCGGCTGGCGCGCTGCTTCGCTGCAGACGGCCAGAACTCGCTGGGAGACTTCGAGGGACTGTCGAGCACGACCAACAGCGTCGCGTTCACTGCGGTGGATGCGAAGCTGGGTGTGCTGGTTGGTTCAGACGATGGGGCGGTGAAGCTCTACGCCGGCGTACCGGGCCCGTTTTCCTTCTCGAGGAGTGCGCTTGACGCAGATAGCAAGGCCTTCATCAACTGCGTGCGCGTGTGCCCCACGAATACACAGCTGTTTGCAGTTGCCAGCGCACAGCTGAAGCTGCACCGCCTCGACGGTGGCTCTCCCGCCACTTTGGCCGGTCACACGGGCTCTATTCTCTCTGTTTCCTTTGCTCCCGCCGGAGACCATGTCGCGTCTGCCGGAGCGGACAAAACTGTGCGCCTGTTCGACGTCCAGTCAACTTCGCAGACGCACTGTTTCACATTGGGTGCCGAGGTGAGCGATATGCAGTGCGGCGTGCTGTATTTGGACGACTCCGCGCTTGCTTCTGTTTCTCTTTCGGGCGATGTGAACCTGTTCGACACGCGGGCCAAGGCGTGCAGGCAGACAATTAAGAGCCATCAGAAGTCAGTGACTGCTTTATGCTGCCGCGGCTCGGATGTCATGACCGCTGACTATGAAGGCGCCGCTGTCTTGACCAGACGTGTGGATGCGCCTGCAAGCGTGGCTGGCATCCGTTCAGGGCACACAAATGCAATCATCGGCATGCATGCGAGCCCATCTGGGGCATTGGTTTCAGCCGGACTGGACGACACGCTACGATCCACTCTGGGTACAGATGTCGTCAAAATGCAGCTACCTGGCGCACCATCCAGTCTGGACGTGAGCCTTGCTGAGCTGTGCGTGCTGGTCACCACCAAGGGGGTGTGCCTGGCTCACAAGGACAAAGTTGTTTACACGCTCCCAAAGCTGCCCTCTGCCGCCACCACAGCCTGCATCACCGCGGATGGGACACAGGTGGCTGTGGGCTGCGAGGATGGCAGTCTGCGCTTGTACGCCGTCCAGGCAGGCAGCAGTCTGGAGTTGACTGCGCCTCTGCCTGCCAAACATAGGGGAGCGGTCACCCGCATGAGGTTCTCACCAGCCGGCGACATGCTTGCTACGGCTGACGCGGACAGGGCAGTCTATATCTGGGACGTCGAGAAGCGTGAGACCAAAGCCACGGGTGGGCGCTTCCACAACAGTCGCGTGACCGCTCTGGCCTGGCAATCCAACGGGTCGCGTTTGGCAAGTGGTGGTTTGGATTGCGCAATCTTCGTGTGGCTGCCCGACGAGCCTGCCGGCAAACGCGTAACCATCAACCATGCGCACCGCGACGGCGTCAGCGCCTTGGGCTGGGTTGGTGAAGTGCTTGTCAGCGCTGGCGCTGACAGCTGCGTTCGCACCTGGCGTGTGTGAATCATCGCGTACCCGCCCAATCACAACGGCTGACGGTCGTATGGTATGTGGGCGTCGAATTGGGTTCGGTCACCCGACGAGGGTGACAGCGCCTCGGGGTAGTCTTTTCGCTCTCCCGCTTTCACGTTGCTACTCTCCCTTCACTTGGACTTTGGCTTCGTGACACAACTACGTGACACAATTCGAGCGATGGGCTGCAACGTCAGCACTGCGCAAGGGCAGGTGCAACAGCATGCACAACTTGACAGCTCTGGCAGCAAGTGCCGTGCAGCGCCTCTGCGTTCGGACTTGCGCAGCAAGGAGACTGTGTCATCTGTAGACTCTGCTTTCGAGGTTGGCGTTGGAGGAAGGGCAGCGCCGGCACAGAGCATCGCTGTGCCTCGGAGTGTGTCAGTCCGAGGTACGCGTCTCGCAACATTTGATGCTTCTCAATGCATGCGCGGACTTGATTGCGATGTTCGCTTCACAGCGAGCACTGCTGCGATGTGCCCGGAAGCTTTTACAAAAACATCGAACTGACTTGCATCGCTCGCCTCGTTGCCTCAAACGCCCAGGTGCATGGCTATCAGTCTCTCCAGCATTGTTGACCATGGACGACTTTCTAACATCTGCTGAATGCGATGCGCTCATCGCGCTCGGGACGCCAGGTGCGTGGCATCGTGTGGATGCAATTTTTGTGCCTTTGGAGAGTATGGAGGAACTCCATATTGCGTATGGATTTTTCTCGCTCTCCATACGCAGCATGATTTCTCACAGCCCCCTGTTCGCACAGATCTGCGTCGATCGCGGGTGACTGATGGCCATGTCAGCTCCGGGCGCACGTCCTTCAGCACCTTTCTTACTGGCGAGAAAGCCAGCCACTCGCTCGTGGTTACCATTGAGAAGCGCATACTGGACTTTGTCAATTCCGCACAGGCTTCATTGGATGAAATTGAGGGCATCACAGGCTCGGAGGCACCGCAGCTGGTGAGTGCAGAGCCGCTTCAAATCGTCCGGTACACGCAGGGCCAAGGCTACACGTCTCACTACGACAACCGTGCAGGGAGCCAGGCTCGCAAAGCCACCTTCATGCTTTACTTGGCGACATGCGAGAGTGGAGGACACACGTTCTTTCCCCGTGCGCGCGTCTGGAACCCCGACAGCGGCGAGGAGCAACTGTGCTCCGGAATCAAGATTGCGCCTGTCAAGGGACGTTGCGTGTTTTTCTACAACATCAGAAACGGCAAGGAGGATGAATGCTCACTGCACGAGGCCATGCCTGTCGTCAGCGGCGACAAGTGGATTGCCACGCTGTGGTTGGGCCACGCTGCCAGCTCCGTCGCGCAAGTGTGCTGAGGTCAGAGCCTAGAATTCCTGGACATTCTTACGTGAATGCTTGATGTGAGTGAGTAGTGGTCACTAGACATTGTGAGCTGGGTGGACCATGATTTCCGCACTGACGTGGCCACACAACTGCCTCCTCGCAATTCGCAAAGAGTAATGGCGGACGCCGACAAGGATGCAGAGTTCCGTCGTCGGTGGCGAGAGATCAACAGTGACCCGACGCTGTCTGAGAAGGACAAGGCGAATCGGCTGCAGGAGCTTCAGCGTCTGCGCTTCGCGCCGCCGTCCGCTGCCGCTTCGCCACATGCGGGTCTAGGTACGTGGTGGAGGCATGAGCAGCGTGACATGGTCACAGAGCGCGGCTGTGTCCGTCGCCGCTTACCCGCTCCCGCCGACAGCTCCCCAAGCAGGGCGAGCGTCAGCGCCGGTCGTGAGCGCCGCGCAGGCCATCCTGGACGAGACGTTGAAGTGCACCATCTGCCAGAACACGTGCGACAAGCCGGTCACGGTGCGACCCTGCGGCGGCGGTTCTCTAACCTCGACTCTGGCACTCTGAGCGTTCGCTTCTATTTCCGCCGCGCAGGCGCCGTGCCAGCACAACTTCTGCCTGGAGTGCTTCAATGACTGGGTCAAGCGACACAACAGCACGTGTCCCACGTGTCGTGCGCCGCTGCCCAAGGCGATGTGCAGCAACCCACGCATCAACGCGGCACTTGTGACTGCCATTCGTATGGTGCGTGCCTCTCCTCTGCGCCGATGTAGCGTGGCGACACGCCCTCACGTGCGCACTGCCCGCGTCTCTAGGCTATGCGTGGAGAGAAGCCACCATCCGCAGCGGCGGCGGCTGCACGTATCGCCAACGACCAGCGTCCGGACGAGGCATTCACCACCGAGCGCGCCGTGCGCGCAGGCAAGGCTAACGCTGCGAGCGGACGCATCTTTGTGACCATTCCCCTGGACCATTTCGGTCCTATCACTGCAGAGTATGACCCCGTGAAGAACCAGGGCGTCAAAGTGGGCGACTCCTGGGGCGACCGCTTGGAGTGCCGACAGTGGGGTGCCCACTTTCCGCACGTGGCTGGCATTGCAGGACAGTCTGGCCAAGGCGCCCAGTCAGTGGCGCTGTCTGGCGGGTGCGTCATTCGGACTGCTCTTCAGATTGATGCTGTTTGCACGTCCTTTTCACTCACGATGCTCACACCGCCGCAGTTATGAGGACGACGAGGACAACGGAGAATGGTTCCTGTACACTGGCAGTGGCGGTCGAGACCTGAGCGGCAACAAGCGCACGTGCAAGAAGCAGTCGCATGACCAGGTGTTTGACAAGATGAACATGGCACTCAAAATCAGCTGCATCAAGGGCCTGCCAGTGCGTGTTGTGCGCTCGCACAAGGTGCGCCGCCCGATGTTGTGCGCTGCCAAAATTGCTGCACTGGCGTTGGACTGCGTGTCTTACCTCATTGCTCACAGGAAAAACGCTCTGCTTTCGCGCCCTCGCAACCGTCTGTGCGCTACGACGGCATTTATCGCATTGAGAAGTGCTGGCGTGCTAAGGGCAAGCAGGAGCACCTCATGTGTCGCTACCTGTTTGTGCGTTGCGACAACGAGCCTGCTCCTTGGGCAACCACAGGTGTGTGTCGCCTCTTCTTCGCCACGGCAGTTGTGTGTCAGTGCTGACCAGCGCATGCGTCGTTCTGCGCAGATCACGGAGACAAGCCGCGGCCCGTGCCGGAGGTTAAGGAGATCACTGCAGGCATGGAAGTCTTCCATTGCAAGGGACAGAAGTGGTGGGACTACGACCCAGCCACCAAGCAGTGGGGCTGGACGAAGCCGCCACCTGTGAGCCAGAAGCCGAGCAACACGGGGGAGGTGCGTGCACGTGCACCATTCTCGCCAGCAGTGCCTCCTCTGATCCACCTGTCTCTCGCTGGTGCGTAGCCCAAGGAGAAGCGCGAGAAGCGCATCATCACCTTGCAACAGCGCTTGCTCAAGGAGTTCGGCTGCAAGCTGTGCGGGCAAGTGCTGACCATGCCGCTGACCATGCTGTGCGCCCATTCCTTCTGCAAGGCGCGTCCCACATGAATGTGTCGCGAGCGCTGCAAAATACTCACGTCTCCCGCCTCTTTTGGTTGACACCAGGAGTGCATTGAATCCAAGTTCGAGGGCGTTGGAGATGCACGTGACCGTGCAGTCCCCAGTGGTCGCAGCATGCGTGAAGTGAAGGTGGTGAAGCCATGCCCTGTGTGTAAGGTGGACATTGCGGACTGCCTGCGCTCTGCCAGCGTCAACACTGGCATGGCCGACACCATCGACAAGCTGAAGCGCGCGGCTGTTTCCGAGGGAGGTGACGATGGGGAGGCTGCAGCTGAAGACGAGGAGGATGACGAGGCAGAAGCCGTGGATGTGCCTCGTGCCGCGGAGCCCACCTCAGCTGCAGCGCACAAGCCATCCGCGACAGAGCTTGCCGCGCAGGCGCAGGCCAAGGCTGTGGAGGCTCTGTGCACAGAGTTTGCGGAGTACGACCGCGGGCTGATTGACGGCCTCCTGGAGGACCAGGGAGGAGACATCCCTGAGGTTCACGCCGCGCTGCGTCGCATGCGCAACCAGGCAAAGGTTGCCAAGCGCAAGACAGATGGCAGCGGAGAGGCCAGTGGGAAGCGCTCCAAGCGCATAACGTGACCCACCAAACACAAAGCCAACACTGCAAAGTATTCACGATTCGCGCCATAGCTCCTATATAGAGCCACGTGGCTTCAGAACTCTCTTGAGAGAAAACACTCTTCTCGCCAAGCACGTCCGTAGCGCCTACGCTTCGTCACCTGCAGCTGATAGCAATATAGTGTTCGCGCCCCAAAAAAATGGAGGAGGCTTTTGAGTCACTGCGAGCCACTGCGTCTGAGCTTGCTGAGCACAGCAATGTAGCAGGTGCTTCCACACAGGGCCTGCTGGCTATTCTAGAGCTCAAGCAGCGCAATCGGGAGCTGTACGAGGAGCTGGAGTCTGCGCGGACACGCACTGCGGGGGCGAAGGCTGTTCTTGAGACGACATTGCTGCAGTTGGAAAACCTGGAGTACGAGAAGGCGCACTACCAGAAGGAGATTCGCACGTGTCGGGAGTTTACGTCCGAGTACAGTGACGCCCAGATCGGCCTCGTGGACGAGGCGGAGTTCGTGAGACGTGCACCAGCGGAGTTGCGGGAGTCGTCCTCAGATGACCCGGCCGTCGCTGCTCACCAGCGGATGATTAATCGCCTGCACTTCGAGCTGGCCGAGCGCCAAGCGCTGGCGCGCAGCCTTGCTGAGTTGAAACAGCGGAAGAAGGCGCTACAAGATATTATCACAAGCAGACGCACTCTTGTTCTCAGCATTGCCACGGAGCTTAAGGCCGTGAAGGCGGCGTGTGCTCCACTAGCGCAGATGTTAGGCGCAGCGGGCGACCGCACACTGGCCGTGCTGCTTCCGGCTCCGCTCAAGAACGTGTTCGGGGCATTTGACACAGTTGGTAAACGGGCGGCTGTCACCGTGCTGGGCTCACCGGACAGTGTGAGGGACAGGTGCGTGCGTGCTCACTGGCTCATGTGTGCTCAGGCGTTGGGGACTGCACATGCTTCCATATGCCTCACTTCCTTGCTCTCTCTCAGTGAGCCTCTGCAAGACGAGCATACTGTGAGACGCCGTGGTGACGGTGATGAGGACGACGACACAATGCGGCGCCACGCCGATGGTGATGCTGGTGCCGCTATACCGCTGGTGCACCCCTTGTCAGTTTCTGTGGATGTCTTGGCGGCAGAGGCTGGCGTGCGCATAGTGTCGCTCCGCTTCGAGTGGTCACCCACACAAGGCGCGGTCACCGTGACGGTGGAGCGTGGACCACCTGACTTGCTGGTGCACATCGCAGACGATGGGCGCAAAGCCACAGTGGCGGATGGTGCAGTGCCTGAGGAAGGGGCGAATTTTTCAACATCTCCGCCCTGGCTGCAGAAGCTTGCGGAGGCGCCCGGCAGTGGCTCAGCGCTGGCCGCACAAGTAATTGAGACGATTTGCACGCTCGTGCAAAGGACGTAGATGCCTTCGAGAGGGCACACGCAATAACGTTGCATCGCCCGCAAGTTGACCTTATCAGCGCCCTCCAGCCCTCCCACCCCTCTCCAGGTTTTCGTCGCGAAGCAGGTATGCGGCGTCATAGGAGCCATCTGGCCGCCGCAGCTCTGGGTTTGGCTCTGTGGAGCGCCTCGTGCCGAGGCTGGTGTACCCGTGGTCGTAGAGCGCACAATACGGCACACGATGACCCCGCAGGAACGCCCAGACGTCTGAGTAGGACCACCGAAGCACCGGGTTGATGCGCATGAAGATTGGCCATCCCTTGCTGCTTGGCTGGAACGCGGTGGCCCCCACGCCGTTGGGGTCCACTTGGCGCGTGCCCAGCAGCACGGCGCTGCAACCTCGCTGTACGGCGTCAGCCATGCCGTCGATGAAGGAGCCGTCGTAGCGGTGCACCTGCAGGCCGTAGCGCTTGGCTGTGTCCTCCACGAACGAGTCTACCTCCGGGAAGCAGTCCGCGTCGTGCCAGTACACGCAGCGTGGCTCGCCCAGGCCCGCGCGGCGGTATGCTGCACGGGCGAGGTGCAGCATGACAGTTGCATCTTTGCCACCGTTGAAGGAGACGAGCACACCGTCTGGGCCGTGTGCCTTCAGCGCCGACTCAATGTCTGCAAGCGCAGCTGCGACATGGCTGCTGGTGTCCGCAAGAATGGCCTCCAAGTCAGGCTCTGGGCTGCTCCTGTCGCTGTCAGCAACGCGCAGCTGTGCCTCGTCGTGGGCCACGCGCATACCAGCGTCGCCTGGCATCTTGCCGTAGTGCGCAGACTCGTTGTGCTGTGAAGAAATTCCACAATCCGGACACAGATCCGGGGAAGAGAGAGACAGCCAACGTGTCAGTGACACAGTGGATGCCCTTACTCGCCAAGGCGCATCGAGCTAATTGCGTGTCACTTCTGAGCACACGTGCTTTGTTGGGCACTGTAGCTGCTGCGGCATCATGAAAACTCAGTTCTGGGGGTGTGGCTCTTTGTCAGCACAGCATGTGTGGCGCAGTGCCGCACAGTCAAGGTGTCCGGACATGCGTCTCCGACAAAGGCGTGGTGCTGCTCAGGCAGCAGTTGCTGCCAGCGCGCTGATGGGTCCCTCGCAAACTGTCATGGTAAACGGCGTGACTGGGAAAATGGGCTTTGCAACCGCGGAAGCCGCAGTCCAGCGCGGTCTGCAGCTTCTGCCCGTCGCATTTAGCGGTCCGTCAAAAGTGGCTTGCGTTTCATGCAAGTTGTCAAGCCCCTTCCGTGGTGTCTAACAGATCCACTTCGTTCTCGCAGCAACTCGTGCTGGTCAGCGCGTCTCGTGCGCCGGTGTTGAAATAGACCTGCAGCCCTATGATACAGGGGCGCTAGAAGCCTTGAAGAAACGTCACCCGGTGCGTGCATTCGCGACATGAGGTGCTCGGCGTGAGTCAAGACGCCTGACCTGTTAAGTTGATTCCTTCGCGCGCTCAGAACTTGGTCGTCGTTGATTACACCCACCCAGATGCAGTCCATGCAAATGCACAGGTGTGTCTCCTGTTTTCGCAGCTGCTCAGCCCTTGCTCAAAGCTAAAGCTGAGTATCAACGTGTGCTCCAGCTTTACGCAAGACACGGCGTGCCATTCGTCATGGGCACAACTGGCGGCGACAGAAACAAGCTGGTGTGTCATTATTGTCAATCATTTGTTGCAATCGTCATCATGGCTGACTTCATCGCACAATCACGCAGGTTGCCGACACGGAGGCGGCCGGGGCCTACGCCGTGATTGCGCCTCAGATGGGCAAGCAGCTTGTCGCGTTTCAGGTGCGAAAGTCCTCGTCATGACGACACGCGCGAGCATGCAAGTCTGAAACGCCCTTGCAAAGGCGGCATTCGAGTTCATGGGCCGCAACTTCCCCAACGCGTTCCAGGGGTATACTCTGACGGTGAAAGAGGCGCACCAGAGCACGAAGGTAAAGGGCGTTAAGATGAGCATATACGACATATTGCCATCACGAAGCAGCTGAGGCACCGGTGCACACAGGCGGACACATCGGGCACAGCCAAGGCGCTAGTGGCTTCATTCCAAAAGCTGGGTCTCAAGTTCGATGTGGAAAGCATCGAGAAAGTGCGCGACAGGGCGGGGCAGCTGGCTATGGGAGTTCCAGGTGCGGTCAACGCCACTGATTCACGGTGCATGTGCATCTGCTGCTTACGAAGAATGTGCTGACTGTCGTGCACGTCCTGCGCGTCTGCAGAGGCACACCTGAATGGCCACGCATACCACACATATCGATTGACTTCGCCAGATGGCCTCGTCAGCTTCGAGTTCCAGGTGCGACGCAAGGATTCACAGTCCGACATGTGCGCACATCACCTGCCCTGGCTCTGACGGAATGAATCACGCGCAGCACAACGTGTGCGGGCGGAGCATCTACGCGCAGGGAACTGTTGATGCAGTCGTGTTCATCGCCCAGCGAGCACTGCAGCGCGCATCAAAGACCACATACAACATGGTGGACGTCCTCTCGGCCGAATATGTTTGACACAGAGGCAGAATGCACACACAACAACGTCAAGTCAGCGCTTACTAAGCAGTTAGTAACTGTAGGAGGGGTAACCCGCACCAGTGCGTTTCGCGAGAACTAGTACTGTCGCTGAAACTTTTTCCTTCGCCAGCAAGGCGCAAGTATGGCTGCTTTGGGGGCCGTCCTCTGGGGTCCGTCCGTCGCCCCTCTTGGGTTGGGGCCGCGCCGTGCTCACAGCAGCTATGAACCGAAACATAAGCTGCGACTGGTGGTCACGGCGCGGTCCGTGCAGGTTGATAGCGCAGCATTGAACCTACACGCGGAGCTCGACGCTGTGAAGCGCGAGTTGCAGATCCTTCGCACAACTGCCGATCGTGCTGTTCTGCAGGCAGTGGAGAAGCTGGAGCAGCGCGAGGCTTTAGCGCGTAAGGCCTATGAAGCCGACGCAAAAAAGGCCGTTGAGCGTGTCCGAAAAGACTCAGAGGAGCAACGACGGCGTCTGGATGACAAGTTGGTGTCCTTAGCGAAGATGAGCGATCAAACTCTTCGGGAATTGCGACGTAGTGTGGATGCCGATGCGAAATCGACCCTGCATCATGCTACCTCGAAGGCCACTTCAGGGGCGGCAGCGGCAAATGCGCGAAGCTCGGCACTTCATCAGCAGCTGCAGTCGTTGACGAGTGTCGCAGAGCGATTGACGAGCATGCTTGCGGCCAAGGCAGAGGCAGACAACCAACTCGCGCATTTGAGCACGGCGTTCGCAGAGCTGACTCATGAGAGCGCCGTCCTTAAGGATGCACTTGCATCAGCAGAGGCGCGTGCGGCAGCAGCAGAGGCGCGCAGTGCGGCTGCCGAGCGCAGCGTCGCCGAGCGCGTGAAGGAGACATTGGCATCCGCATCCGCAATTGTGGAGGCCGCAGAAGCTGTGCGGGCGGAGACAGAGCAGAGAGCTGCAGCGCAGGCGCAAGTGCATGAGCACATGCTCACTGCAGCGATGGCACGCGCAGATGCTGCTGAGGCTGAGCTTGCCCGACGGCCGCTGCTTCTGGACACCCTTGGCCAGAAGTCGGCCGAGTTGGAGCAGACGCGAGGTGAATTGTCAATGGCCACTTTGCAGATAGAGGCACTACAAGCAGAATGCAATGCTCTGAGGCTGGCACGCCAGCAAGCGCAAGAAGAGGCGGCACAGGCCGGCGCTCGTGCGGAGGTGCTTCATAGTGGCGCTCATGCAGAGACACAGCGCCTCATCGCTGCGGTAGAAGAGCGCATGGAGACAGAGCTACACATCGAGCGCGTCCGCGCGGAGCGCCTGGAGGCACAGCTGTCAGCATGCACTGCAGAGCGCGATGCGGCGCAGGCAGTGGCGCTCGACGCGGAGCACCGGCTGCGCGTCATGCTTGCAGCAGTTGATCGTGAGCGCGAGGCGCATCTAAATGCGCTGGCCACGCTAGAGCGCAGCCGCGAGGAGTGGAAAGCGC